>Ga0098047_10000473_pt1 | contig 15997 bp, 6 predicted proteins | sample 12_taG_FD_92585 | JGI IMG/M metagenome (GOLD analysis project Ga0098047, IMG submission 92585) | Marine viral communities from the Subarctic Pacific Ocean - 12_ETSP_OMZ_AT15267 metaG | ecosystem: Environmental > Aquatic > Marine > Oceanic | place: Subarctic Pacific Ocean | collected 2015-01-16 | reverse complement strand
TAACTTATTCTTCTAACAATGTATATCTATATTATATCTTGAATAAACAAAATGATGACAAACATGCTTATGTAATAGCTAAAACAGAAAATAGTATCCAGTTAGAAATTCGTGATATTGTTGATTTGCAAATAGATGAAGCAACTCTTAGTAAGGCACTTGGAGAATATTATGATAAAATAATTTCTATAATTAATCGAGATAATGAAGGGCGCGAGGAGACAAAATTTGAGGAAATTATAGCAAAAATATCTCCAGAAGAATTGAAATTAAATTTAGATAATTTACAAAATAAAATAGATAAAGTGCGAATATTAAAAAAGATATTAGAGAAAACAGAAAGAGATGATACTAAACAATTTGCTGATAAAGAGTTACAGCCAATAGCCAAAGAACTGGTAGAAGACTATAATGGTATTGGTAATGATCTCCTTTATTACACTAGCATTCTGTTTTTTTCTTATAAATTAGATAAAGTATATCCCGATTTAGGAATACAATTGGCAGAAAAGTGGTTAAGAGAAGATGCGAAGAAGTTTTTTTCTTGTAAATTACATGAAAAATATCCAAAATTGGGAAGATCAAGGGCCAGGCAATTCGCAAAAGATGGCGACTCTAATTTCTTTTTTTATCATTTAGATAAGACATATCCAGAATTTAAGGAATTAATCGCAGAGAAATGGGCTACAAATCCACATCGTCTCTTCTTCTTTTATCATTTAGATAAGACATATCCGGAGCTAGGAAGACAAGTGGCAGAGAGATGGGCAAAAGATGGCGACTCTAATTTCTTTTTTTATCATTTAGATAAGAAATACCCAGATTTAGAAGCAATATATGAGCAAAATAAAAAAGCATCAAGGAGAAATCAAATATTAAAATTTGCAAACGATCAAGAAGAGCTTCCCGAAGATTCTATAATTAGAAAACATTATGGTGTCGATGAACCAAAAAATCAAGAAGAAGAATATTCTGGTCAATATCAGGTAACTACTATTAGGAAATTACAACCACCTTTTAAGTTACAAAATATTCAAATTCAAAATTCTACAGAAGTTATTGGCAATACCGAACCTGTTGGCGGGTTGTGGACATCTACATTAGAAAAGGGATCTTCGGCATGGATAGATTTTGTAAAGAATGAAATTGGCGGTGGTGTAAGTCGTGGCGCTATATTTTCTACAAAGGGCGCAAAGGTTTATCATATTAATTCTAAAGAAGATTATGAGTCTTTAAAGAAGAGATTTAAAAGAGAGCCTAAGACTTATACAGAAAAATTGATAATGCCTCGAAACGGATTATTAGATTGGGAGGCAATATCAAAAGTATATGATGCCGTTCATGTATCTGATGCGGAAAAAATATGTCTTATGCGTAGCAATGATTATGTAGATGAATTAGCCAGTTGGGATATAGAATCAACTTTGTGGCTAAATTCAGATCATATAAAAGTTGAAGAAATTTCTCCAATAAGAGAATGGAAATTAAAAACTGTTGCTAAGCTAAATGATGGCCGACTTAGGTCAAGGAGCAGATTCTCTGATATAGAGAAATATGCGTATGAAGATGTGTTATCAGATGAGCCGCCAGGAACTTTGTTAATGGAGCTTGGTGGAAAAATTGCTGAAACTAGTCCATACACATGGAGTGGACCTTTTAACTTCAGTATTTTAAGTGGTCATAAAAACGGATTATTTTGGGGTGGAAGCGTTTATATAGATATGCCAGATGGTTCGAAGTTTAATGTGCATTCTGGTAGTTGGAATAATAAATTTGCAAAACCGACCATACGAGATCTTTTAGAAAATGGAAAGGTAACGCATGTTTATATGCCAGATGGTGAAGATTATTCTACCAAAGGGCACCTATATGCCTCTAAAAAAGGATTATGGATAAAAACGGATGAAAAGCATTCATATAATCTATATGGAACTTGGGAAAATGCAGAGATAGTTCCCCCAAGTCCTGTTTCGGAGGAGGAGTTAAGGGCCAAGGGTTTTGTTGAAATAAAAACTGAGCCATGGAAGAAGTTACCAGAAGTCCCTAAAGAGTATGCTCCAGAGCCCCCCAAGCGACAAAAGAGTGGTCTTCCATTTTGGGCAAAAGATAATTTATTTTTTATGAAATTACAACCAAAAGAAGATGGGGTTGAAGTTTTATATTTTGGTAGGGATCCTCAGATTGAAGATTATGAAGGAATTGTTCATAAGGTTGAAACTTACGAAAAAGATAATAGAGTTTTGTATGCTGTAAAAATAATCGGATTAGGATATAATCCAGAAGAAAAAATACCTGTAACAAATCCAGGATATATATTTGGCTTTAAAGAGCAGTCGGAATTTCCCGTCGAGTTAAAAAAACCGGAAGGGATGCCAGAAGAGATACCGGAAGGGAAATTGCTTTCTTTTCCATCAAGCTTTGAATCTAGTCCTCAAGAAGGAAGTGAGGAGAACGAATTATTAGATAATTTAAAATCTAGGCTTAAAAAAATAGATCCATCTTTTACTATTGGATTAGACAAATTGTCTTATAAAGAAGTAAAGGAGATGCTGGATTCTGCTCTAAGATGTATCAATGGAACTGCGTCCCGAGAAGAACAATTTATTTTTAATTTAAGACGTAAAAATTATCAAGAGATGGTCGATAATGGCATTATAAAAGAAGAATCTGTTGATCACACAGAACGTCTAACAGGATTAAAAAACAAGTTAATTAGCCGTGGCTTTTCTAAGTATGCGAGAAAAGTCCAAAATCTTATTGATCAGAGTTCAACAAGGAAAGACTTGATATATAAATTAGCAGGAATCAGAGAAAATCTCATAAAGAAGTATCCTGATTTAAAAGAATATATTTTAGAAGTAGAGAACAAAATAGATAAAAAATATCTCACATGGTTTGCAAAACAACTTGTAAATTTTGAGAACAAAGAAGCTGGATCAACACAATTATATGATTACATTATAGAATTTAAGAATCATCAGCAATTATTAGAAAGCAAAGATTTATATCAATACAATTTTCAATCTTTACAAAAAACAATTTCTGCAATTAAATTGCAAAAACATGAGGCGCGGCAAGTGGCAAAACAATATTATCAATTATTAAAGCAAAAAAGGGAAGAATATCGTAATTTAAATATGGATAGAAAAGAGGTAAGAGCAAAATCATATGAAGATGGTAGAAGATTTCTTGATAATATAAAACCTAAATCGTTTCAGAGCTTTGTGAGACAAGAAATAAGCAAAGTTATTGAAGAAAGAGAGAGATTAAGGGGGTTGGAAAAAACAGCAAGAGAAAATTCTGATGTTATTTTTGAAGATGAGAATTACTTAGTTGTATTGCCAGGGACAGAACAAGCATCTAAATACTTTGGTTCTGGAACACAATGGTGTACAGCAGCAGAAAAAGATAATATGTTTGTAACTTATTCTTCTAACAATGTATATCTATATTATATTTTAAATAAAGAAAATGATGATAAACATGCTTATGTAATAGCTAAATATGATAATAGCATCCAGTTAGAAATTCGTGATATTGCCGATGTTGAAATAAGTAAAGCTGATCTTAGTAAGGCACTTGGAGAATATTATGATAAAATAATTCCTGCGATTAATCGAGATAATGAAGGGCGTGAAGAAACAAAATTTGAGGAAATTTTAACAAAAATTGGGCCAGAGGATTTAAAACTAAACCTAGATGCGGTAGATGCTGATCATTCAAAAGTAGAATTATTAAATAATGTTGATAATAAGACAGAAAGGGAAGATACTAAAAAATTTATCGCGGCAGAATTATTTTCAATTGCAAAAAGAATAATCGGGTCAGAAAGTGACAATTTGTATATTATTTTTGATTACAACTTAAATAACAGGTTTCCAGATTTAGAATATTCTGCCGCACAAATAGCATCAAAAAGAGGCTATACAGAATTTTTTGATTACAGTTTATACGAAAAATATCCTGAGTTAGAAATGGCGGCGGCAAAAAAATTGGCGGAAAATGACAATTTTTCCTTCACGACGCGAAAATTACATCGTAGATATCCAGATCTAGGAAAAATGGTGGCTGAGAAAATGGCAGATAGTGTAGATGATTATTTTTTTTCTTGTAATTTTCATGAGATGTATCCAGATCTAGAAAGAAAATTGGCAGAAAGTGCCGCAGATCTGGGTCGTGATAAAGTATTTTTTAAATATAGCTTAGAAAAAAAATATCCGGATCTAGAAAGAAAGTTGGCAGAAAAGTTAATTAATGGCAGAGCTTCCTCCTTTTTTTATCATGGGCTAGATAGAACATATCCGGATTTAATAGGCAAGGAGCACGCTGAACGGGTGGCAAGATATAGCAGTAGAATATTTTTTGAATACGGCTTATATAAGAAATATCCAGAATTAGAAAGATTGAGCGTAGAAGCCTTGGTAGAAGATGAGGATTTTAAAACTTTTCTAGATTTCAGTTTCTTAGGCAGAAAATATCCAGAATTAGAAAGAAAGATGGCGGAAACATTTGTAAGTCGTGACGATGCACATTTCTTTTATGCAAATTTTGATAAGAAATATCCGGGGCTAGAAAGGCAATTGGCAGAACAATGGGCGCAGAAATCTAATTCTGATTTTATCAATTTTGATTTGGGTAGAAAATATCCAGATTTAAAAAAAGTTTATATGAAAGTTGCTATTGATATAAATGATCGACTTATTCGTTTGGGCAACAAATTAGAAGATTCTGGTTTTAAAACATATGCAAAAAAAGTTGACAATCTTATAGATTGCCCTTTTGACAATTGTAATATCGCCTATTAATAAACTATCATTATGATAAAGTAAATCTAAAATTATGAAGAAAGGAACTTTATGAAAATTATAGAAAAGAAAATCAGTTATGTTGGAACACAAGAAATAATTTCAGTTGAAGATATCGGGTTTGAAATTAAGGGTCTCGAAAATGCTATTGCTCAGGCTCAAGAATTAAAAACACGATTAGAACAAACATTATTATTAACTCAAATACAGTTAAAAAATCAGGAGCAAAATGGACAGATTTCTGAAGATTAACGCCATTATTTCTAATGGGATAAATAAAAAATCTATTATTAAAGAAATAAAAACTAAAATCAAAGATGAGGACTCTTATAAGGAAATTTGCGAAGAAAAAGGGAAGTCTTTGGATGCCATTGACGCTATTGATATTAACTTTGTAGAGCTTGATGTCTCAGCTAGAACTGTTAACCAAAAAATAGATCTTAATGAACAGCTCTTAGAGGGGCCTTTTAAAGATATAATGAGATATGTTATTCATGAAGTGGCTCATGTATTCCAACAAGAAAATGGTGAGGTAAATGAGGGATCGGCTGATAAGTCTGGTGATGATTATTTAGATGATGATAATGAGGAAGAAGCATTTGGTTTTCAAATAGATTACATGAAAGATCATTGTGCTGATTCGGAAATTAATGAATATCTAGAACAATTATTAGATCATCATAAAATATTTAATAAGAAAGATAGAAAAGAGAAAATAAAAGATTTAATTGCTGGTGAACAAACTTTTACAAAAACTGCCGTTCCCTCTGATGTAAAAGTTTTAAAACAATTAAACTTAAAAGAACTCAAGAAGGCAAATCCTCCACCAAAAGATAAGACAAAAATTAAAGAATATTATGCTGATCTTAATGAAAGATCTAACCATGGTCCAAAATTTGATTCTTTAGATTTTACATATGTGGAGCAGATAAAGACAAAACTGACAAATAAACAGTTATTAGCTATATCTAATGACATAGACGGCAAAATTGTATCATTTTTAATTGAGATTCCAGAAGTCGAATCTTCATTTATTGATTGGCTAATAAAACATTATAAAATATTAGAAGGAGGATATACTGTTAATTTCATTACTGATATATATGATTTTTTTCGGACAAGTGATGAAAGTGCTCAAGAGGTATTAAGTTATGAGCCAGACCGAGCACTTAGGGCTGTACAGGTTTATCATAACAATTTGTCTCATAATATAGGGAACGGAAAAATAGAACAGAAGGCTAGTGTAATAAAAGAATATGGAGATGTAAAATTAGTAGAACTGAAAACAATGGATGAGTTAGAAGAAGAAGGTAGGCTAATGGGACATTGTGTTGGTGATAGCGAACGCTATTATGAGGGAATACAGAATGGAATTTTGAAAATTTATTCTTTAAGAACTGTTACTAATCCACATGTTACTTTTGAATTGAATGTTAAAAATCAGGGGCTTGATCAAATAAAAGGCAAGCAGAACATGCCGCCAATAGATAAATATTTGCCTATTGTTAAAAAAGTAATAGTAGATATGGGCTGGAGCCCACTTGGTCAGGACTTTAGTGCTATTAAGTGGGGAAAAGAAGGAGAAGAGGGAAGATATTTAAAAAATATTGCTGAAAATATAGTTAATTCTTCCCCTACTAATTTTTTTAGTAACAGGCTAAATGAGTATTTCCCAGAATTAGAGCAGGGCGCTGCGGAAAATTTAGCAGATTCTAATCCTATTTCTTTTATGAAAAATAAGTTATATTCTAAATATCCAGATTTGGTGAAACTTGTCGCGGAAGATATTGCTATAAATTACAGCTCGCGTTTTTTTCAATTTGATTACTTAAAAGATAGATTTCCCAAGTTGGCTGAGAAGGTGGCAAATATATTAATAGAGAATGGAGATATGGGGTTCTTCCATCATGACTTACACCAAAAATATCCCCATTATATTAAGAATAAAGAATTTATAAAAGACCTTTCTAAAGATCCTGATATTGTGTTTAAATTTTTTGATTTAAAATTACATAAAATATATCCAGACTTAGCCAAGAATGCCTTGTATCTTATTATACATAATAGGCAATATGATGTATTTTTTAGAAATAACTTACAGGATGATTATCCTAACGAGGCATTAAAGTTAATTGATGAAATTTTGAATGGCCGCTGGAGGCCCAAATATTCTGTTAATTGTTTTTTATATTTTAAACATAGTTTACATAAAGATCCTAGATATAAAAAATATGGTGAACTATTTATAATGGATCTATTAAAAAATGATAGATCAGATATTATTGAACAATTGCAAAGAAACTATAATATAGCACAATCTTATCCAAATATTAATCTAAAGGTAGCATCAAGGAAAGATTTGATTTACAAATTAGCAGGAATTAAGGAAAATCTTATAAAAAAATACCCCGATTTAAAAAAATATATTTTGGAAGTAGAACATAAGATAGATAAAAAATATCTCACATGGTTTACGAAACAACTTGTAAATTTTGAGAATAAACAAAGTGGCGCTGTACGATTATATGATTATATTATAGAATTTAAAAACCATCAGCAATTGTTGGAAAATAAAGATTTACATCAATACAATTTTCAATCTTTACAAAAAGCTATTTCTGAAATAAAGAAACAGAAACATGAGGCGCGGGAAGTTGCAAAACAATATTTTGAGTTGTTAAAACAAAAAAGGGAAGAATATCGTAATTTAAATATGGATAGAAAAAAGGTAAGAGCAAAATCATATGAAGATGGGAGAAAATTTCTTAATAATATAGAACCTAAATCATTTCAGAGCTTTGTAAGGCAAGAAATAAGTAAAGTTATTGAAGAACGAGAGAAGGCGAAGGGGACTGAAAAAACAGCAAGAGAAAATTCTGATATTATATTTGAAGATGAGAATTACTTAGTCGTTCTACCAGGGACAATACAAGCTTCTAAATACTTCGGTTCTGGGACACAGTGGTGTACATCGGGAGAAGAAAATAATATGTTCGTAACTTATTCTTCTAAAAATATATATCTATATTATATTATAAATAAAGAAAATGATGATAAATATGCTTATGTAGCTGTTAAGAAAGGTTCTAATATCAATGTAGACATTCGTGATATTAAAGATGTGAAAATAGATGAAGCAACTCTTAGCGAGGCACTTGGAGAATATTATGATAAAATAGTTCCTGCGATAAAGCAAGATAATAAGGGACGCGAGGAGACAAAATTTGAGGAACTATTAAAAACTATGTCTCCCGAGGAACTAAAACAAAATTTAGATAGTAAAAAAAATAAAATAGATATACTAATAAAGATATTAGAGAAAACAGAAAGAGATGATACTAAGCAATTTGCTGATAAAGAATTACGGCCAATAGCGGAAAAATGGGCTGAAAGTGAAAGTGAGAGTGAAAATGTAAATTTCTTTGATTATAAACTATATAAGACATATCCAGAATTGGGGGAAGTGGCGGCAGAAAAATTGGCTAAAAGCGACGGCCATAGTTTCTTTTTATATGGATTACATTATATATATCCAGAATACATAAATCCGGAATTAGGAAGAATGTTGGCAGAAAAATGGGCAAAAGAAGGGAATGTAGATTTTTGGAATCATGATTTACATAAAACATATCCGGAATTAGGAAGAATGTTGGCAGAAAAATGGGCAAAAGAAGGGAATATAGATTTTTTTAGATTTGGTTTAGAAAATGATTATCTGGAGCTGGCAAAAGAATTAACAGCAAAATTGGCTATAGAGGAGTTGGACCCAGATGGATTAGACCCAGATGGATTAGACCTAAGTGAATCGGGCATTATGTATACTGATTCTGTATATCTTCACAACTTATATTTTAAAATACAGCAGGATGCACTTAGTAATAATAGTTATGGTGATAATTATTACAAGTTAAAATGGAATCAGGGGAAATCAGACAAAACAGCATCAAGATTCGACTCAATTAATAAGATTGCAAATCAATTAAGTTACTAAAGGAGCTAATTAAATACAATGGCAAATTTTTCAGAAATATTTCCTGCATCAGCAGCAACAGGAGTTGCTCGCACAACTCTTATTAGTTTTAAAGCAAATGTTGATGCTAATGGATTAAATATAAATACTTTATCTGCAACAATTAATGGCACAGCAGCAATCACTAATAATACATTTGTTAATGATTATAATGGACAAGTATTTTCTGGATTAAATCACTATTTAATTGGAATATATCCAAAATCTCCTTCGTTTTTAGCAGACTCTTCAGAAATCTCAGTTGTATTATCTATAAGAGATGGATATAATAATTTAGTTACTAGCTCTTATAGCTTTTTTACAACAAATTATGGTGCCGCTGGAGCAACACCAGTTCCATCTACTGGAGTATTTGGTTGTGCTGATAATCTTCCCAGATTTACCCCAACAGATGCTGGATTAACTGCCGCCTTGAATAATGATGTAGGAACAGAAGTTGTTTTAGAATGGAACACTGCCTCTGTCTTTGATAGCTCAAATACAATTTTTTATAATGTGTATTATAATACTTTAAGAAGAAATCTTCTAGACAGTGATCCGATTTTTTTAGCAACAGCAAGATCTATTAGAATAGGTGGATTAAGACCAGGAGATACTCATTTTTTTCTTGTTAGGGCGGCTGAAGTAGATACCACTATAATGAACTTACCCAGCGGCTTAAGAATGGCTGGCTCTAATTTATTTTTCTATCCATCATCTATTGCCCTGAGTTCAAATATCTCAACAACAGCAACTACTATTCCAGTTAATTCTATTGCGGGATTTCCAAGTTCTGGCATAATTATAATTGATAAAGAATGGATACTTTATACGGGCTTACAAGCCTCTCCAGCAGCCTTTGTAACTTCTGCTATTGGTAGAGGCTATGGAGATTCTATTGCTGCTACGCACCTATCTGGAGCGTCTGTGAAGCTCTGGAATGGTATTGAGGATGAAAATACTACGATAGCTCAAGCTACACCAGCATGGGAAAAACCTAATTTTGCGGCCACATGGGTTCTTACAGATGGATATGGCGCAGATGGCTATCGTGATGGTTATGATGGTTATGATAGTTATTACAGTAATGGACCCGGAGCAAATCAAAATCTTGATGGAATAGATGGCTATTGGAGATATCACCAAGAAAATATTGATTCTATTAATACAGACTTAAGCAATAATGATGCCTCAGGAGACTTTCCTTCTTTTGATCATTGTAGAACTTATAGAACAAAATCTCCTGCTAGTTTTTGGAAAGGCCAGGGTTCAGGAACTTACTTTGGCGGATTACAGTATAGAGATGGATATATGATTCAAGAAACTAACGTAAGAAACCATATGCTTCAAAGAGAAGAACTATTATTGGAAACAACAGGGGAGCCAATGGTTCTTCTGAGAAGAGTATGGACGGGAATTAGATGTCATTGTTTTAGGCATCGTAGAGAGCATCCCGAGGCCAGATGTCCTACTTGTTTCGGTGTTGGATTCCAAGGAGGCTACACACAATTTCTTAATACCAGAAGGTCAGATAGAAGAATTTTAGTTCGCGTTGACAATACTACAGAAGATTTAAATATTGGTGACAAGGAAGGATTCGACCCATTATATGAGCCAAATGCTTGGACATTACCATTTCCAGGATTAAGAGACCGTGATATGCTAGTTAGGTTTAATGAGGACAATACAGAAGAATTTAGATATGAAATACTCAATGTACAAAGAAATAGAACTTTCTTTGGCGGATCTGGCGCTCAAAAATTTCAAATGAAAAGATTAACCAAAACAGATATTATATATCAATTTAGAGCACAGAGAGATGTTTCCAAATATCCAACGACAAGGGCAACTACATCTGGCGGTGCTCGTGGAATAGCTATACATAGCCATACTATAGTTCTAAAGCCTGGGGTGGCCTTGGCCAGTTATAATGGCGTAACTTCTCGTAATGGTGGGCATAGTCATGTTATTGTCAATGGTGTTATTCAAACAATCTTAGGACACACACATGGATTTTAATATTAAGAATGCTATTAAAGACAGAAAGGAAGGAATGTCTTTAAGAGATTTGGGTGAGAAATATCATAAAAGTCCCAGCACAATAAAAAAATATTTAAATATAAATGATATTGACACATCATATAAAAAAATATTAGATGAAGAGATTGTAGATTTATATGTCGCTGGTAGGTCATGTAATGATATAGGTAAGATATTGGGCGTTAATGCTCAAAGGATAAATTATAGACTTAATAAAATGGGTAAAATCAGAACTCTTGCCGAGTCAATGAGAAATAGAGCAATAAAACATTCTTTTTTTTCAAATTTTTCTATAAATAGTTGCTATTGGGCAGGGTTCATTGCGGCTGATGGAAATATTTGTAAGGGGTGTTTGAAAATAGAATTGTCAAAAAAAGATATTGGCCACTTAGCAAAATTTGGAACTGTGATAGGTTATAATCGCAAAATCAAAAAATATAAAAATTCTCGATCAATAGCATTTAGATCTAAAGAAATGAATAATGATTTAGCAACAAATTTTAATATAATTCCAAAAAAGTCTTTGATTTTAGAGCCGCCTCTTAATATTCCTCAAAAATTTATAAATAGTTTTGTACGTGGATATATAGATGGCGACGGATCATATTTTTATAGTGATAAAGATATCGGATTAGAAATTGCTGGAACATACAAAATGCTTAGCTGGATAAAAAAGAATTTTGAAAAAAACAATAATATAGGAAATCCTAAAATTCGGCAAAAGGGCAATATCTATATTTTAAGATATGTTGGAAACAAGCAAGTGCCTAATATAGTTCAATGGTTATTTAAAAATTGTACTATTAATACCATATTAGATAGGAAGTTTAATAAAATCAAGAAATTCTTATAATAATTACTAATATAATAAAGATTTATGGAGAAAATAAATGCCACGAACAAGTATATATCCTAATGGAATTGACGGATACTCTCAAATACGTTTAGTTAGGGATAATATTGAGGAGATTGTAGCAGATGATAATAACGCTTTAAGGTCTGCCGTAATTCAAATTGAACAAACTCTAGGAATTCGTCCCCAATCTACTTTTGGAACAGTTGATGCCAGAATAGAAGCATTAGAGACTGGTGCTGCTGCCATATCTGATGGTAGACTAAAAGTAAGTGCTAATGATACAATTTTTAATTTTCTAAATCCAAAAATTTCTGAAGGCTTAAATATAGAAAAACAAGAGCTAAATGATGGCGCAAATGAACAATTAGAGCTTGGCACAACTGAAACTTTAAGATTGCCAAATCAAACAACTAATCCACCAATAATTGTTAATTCTGGCCACATATTTACAAATGATGGGTATGATGCATATGGTATTGCGACTGGCAGAACAGAATTATTTTATCAAGATGATTATGCCGCTGGTGCAATTACTCAAATAACAGATGATGGATATTTGGCAACAGCAAGCAGTTTGCGAAGAATTGGTTTATTTGCACAATCATCTGTTGATGTCCCTAATGTTTTAGGAAAAGCATATTTATATGCTCAAAATATTAGTGGAATAACTGAGTTAATGTATAGAGACAGTTATGGAACATCATCTCAAATAACTGATGATGGGTATTTATCTGGATTTCCTTTAACTAATTTAATTATTCCAGGATTTGCTTTTATTGGTGGTAATGCTACTGTTGCTGGTGATGGTTATTTTCAATCAGATCTTGGGGTTGCTGGTGAATTAGATGTTGATGGATATGCAAATTTCGACAATTCTTTGGGAGTAAAAGTTGATCTTACTGTAGATAATGATGCTAATATAGGCAATGATATTTATGTACAAGGAAATATAGACGGCCAAGGAAATTTGGATGTGGTTGGTAATTTGGATATTGATGGAACATCGAATGTAGATGGCTATGCCAATTTTAATGATAGCATTGGAGTAAAAAATAACATAACTGTAGATAATAATCTTTTTATAACTGGAATATCAGATTTAACGGGAAACATTCATGGCTTTGGTGATTTTGAACTAGATGGAAATGGTGAAATTCATGGAACATCGAATGTAGATGGTTATGCTAATTTCAATGATAGCATTGGAGTAAAAAATAACATAACTGTAGATAATGATACTAATATAGGCAATGATATTTATGTACAAGGAAATATAGATTCTCAGAGTAACATAGATGCTAATGGCAATCTTGGATGTGGTGGTGATGTCAATGCTACCGGAAATATTAATGCATCTAGTAATGTCAATGTAGATGGTTACTTAATTGCTAGGGAAGGTCTATTAATTGAAGAAATGGCAGACCCTCCTTTCCAACAACTCGGAGCTTCTTTTTTATATAGTGAGCCTACGCAGGGAAATCTAGAACTTTTTAATATGGATGAGGTTGGAAATGCTACACAATTTACACAGGCTGGCTTAGTTGGCTTAAGAGGCCCCTTACAAAATAATATAATGTTTGTTGGTTCTGGTGGATATTCTTTTCCAAGCATATTTGATGGTTATGATATTGGTTCAAGATTTGATAACTTTACGGATGCTATTAATGTTATAGAAGGATATGGGTCTGGGAATGAGTTTACAATTGTTTGTTTAGATAGCGCAACATATAATGAATTTTTAGATGTTCCCCAATATATAAGTATTTATGCACCCAATGCCATTTTGTCTACACCAAATGGCGTATTTGGTGTAGATTATGCTATTACACTAAATAGCAATTCAAAAATTGTTTTTGGGCAAATTAACCCCGGAAATGATGTTGGTGCTGTATTAAGAACTAATGCTGCTAGCCTAACAGATGATGCAATAATTAAAGTTGATAGCGTAAGGCTTCAAGGACAGTCGGTAGGCTTTTTAAATGTTGATTCTGGTGCCAATGAAGTATTAAATATTAAATGTAATAAAATTACAGTAGATAATAATGGTTTTGCTATAGGCTCCTTAATAACCGGTCTTGGGCATGCGGTTATAGATATTGGATCTATATATCTCAATGGTGCTAATACATATGGCATAGCGCAACTTTCTGGTGAAATAAGTGGAAATATAAAATCTATTGAGGGCGTTGGCCTTAGCCAAACAGCAATTTATATGACTAATGACACAATTAATGTTAATATAAATAAAATTGATACAGACATAAAATATGACTTACAGGGCGGGGTATTTCGTTCATTTATTAATGAAGCTATAGGATCAACAATAGTTGCGGCAGGGGTAGAGCCCATGATTACATATGCTGGTCAGATACCACCTTATTCTTTTAATTCTTTATTTGGAGATGTTGCTCTGGTTGCTGATGATGGATATGGGGCAACAATGGTAGATACAACATTCGGGAATGTAACAGTTACATTGCCAGAAAATGAAACATTGTTAGCTGGATCGTCATTAATATTTAAAAAAATAGATGCTGCCGCCAATGATATGATTATAGAGGGATATGGCGGAAGACAAATTGATGGGGCGGCAAATTTATCTACTAATATTCAGTACACATCTTATACTCTCCTATCAGATGGTTATGAGTGGAATATAATATAGAAAGATTAAAAATTATTCTAAATCCAATAGCAAATAAAACTCTCAGAAAAGTTAATTAAGTCTGATGGTTTTAATTTAATTACAAAATGGGGCGAATGATATGAAATTTACAGAAAAAATGCAATCTAGAAAATTCAGTTTGGTTGTTTTTATAATTGTTTTAGCGACACTTGGAGCCTTTGTTCCACCGATAGTTGGAATATTTGGGGTTATCTTCAAGATACTTTCTGGTGCTGAGTGGGTTACTGTCATATCACTTACGATAAGTGCCTATATAGCTGGTAACTCTTGGCAAAACAGAGCAGAAATTAGTAATGCTGTGGTGGCTGAAGAAGAAACCTCTGGCGTAGAAACTACAGTTGAAGTGTCAAATAGGGAAGAAGACGGCGAAGCCTAAAAATTCAATATTTTTCTAAATCTACGAATAAAAACTTATTATAATAAATATATTAGGAGCATAAAAATATGGCTAGTAATTTCCCAACTTCATTTGATAATGATACTCAAATACCAAGAGTCGATAATAATATAACCGAAATTGGTGGAGATGCAATAAATGGACTAAGAGATGCTGTTTTCGCAATGGAAAGAACTCTCGGACTAGAAGTTCATGGTTCTGCCACTGACTTAGTTACAAGATTAAATACAGCATTGGATGCAAATGGCAATTTAAAAGCGAGTGTTCTTGCTACTCTTTGGGCAGGATCGCCAATCACCAATAGTGACATCGGTAATAATGCAGGAATTGAAGAGATAAAGTTAGATCTGGATTATGGTACAACACAATTAAAAACATGGATAGATACACTTAGAGTTCGTGTAAATACTTTATTTCAGCAAGTAGCACAAGATATATCAAATTTAGCTCAACATACTGGCCATCCAAGTAGTTATGGGAGACATTGGACTTCTGACATTGATGGATATACTGCTCCATATGATGGTTATAATGCTCAGGGAATTTTATCAGATATATTTCAGAGATTGAGTGGACATATTGCTCATGGCATAGGATCAACTGGAATTGGTGCTCATTCGGCAGCATCTATATCCGCAGATGATACCAATTTTCTTGGAGCAACTGGCGATGATGTTCAAGAGGTTTTAGCATCACTTGATCGGTTGGAAATGACCGAACTTACGCGGCATAGGGATAGGCAACATAGCAATGGTATTTTAAATACTCAAGAAACTTTTTATAATAATACGCAATATGGTATTACTGTTGTGGGATCAGCAGCTATTGAAACTCAAGTAGCTGGCACTAGATTTATCAGATATACGGCATCTCCAGCAGGATTTGGTAATATTCAGAGAGATGATACTATTATTATTACAAACGGTGCTATCAGCACTTCTCCTTCCTATGTTTTTAAAGTTGATAGAATTGATACTGTTGGTTTGTTTGATTTTGTATATATTCAAGGATCTGTTCCAGCAGACTTAGTTGCTGCTGCTACTGTTGCTGTTTATAGAAATACAGAAGAAGCATCTTCTCCTTCAGTATTGGCTAATGCTATAAAAGATAGAACTCTTGGTGCTCCAAAGGTTGTAACTCTTGTTCATCCTGGCGCTCCATATGTTGTCGGAAGTGGCTTAAATCCTGGTCTTATTGTTAATGG
>Ga0098047_10000471_pt1 | contig 16022 bp, 20 predicted proteins | sample 12_taG_FD_92585 | JGI IMG/M metagenome (GOLD analysis project Ga0098047, IMG submission 92585) | Marine viral communities from the Subarctic Pacific Ocean - 12_ETSP_OMZ_AT15267 metaG | ecosystem: Environmental > Aquatic > Marine > Oceanic | place: Subarctic Pacific Ocean | collected 2015-01-16 | reverse complement strand
TTTGTTATATTAAGAACATGGGCGATTATCTCCTCGGTCTTATAAGCCGTAGAAAGAGTAACTGGTCACATCTGGGTTCGAGCCCCAGATCGCCCACTGGTTGAAAGATGAGTATACCGATTACACCGATTAAGAGAATATCCATGAACAGTCAGCAAAGATATCTACAAGAATATGAAAAATATAAAAATGTAAAGGTCCAGGAAGGGGAATATCACATGAGATCTAATCCAACGATCAAGGTGATGATTATGAGCATCAATGAGGCAGCAGAGCGTGTGCTTGTAAGGACGCTTAAATCTGGAAACGAGAGAGAAAGAACGCTTCATTGGTGTAGAAAGAATCTCGTGAGATCTAATTAAATATAGAGAGGGAGTTATTTCTTATGGCGACAGCAGCGGATCTTAAAGCCCTTGCAAAAAAAAGAACCTTCATGGAAAAGGTTGCTTTGGCTGAAATTATTTGTGTAGAAGAAAGTGAAAAATTATTCTTAAAAGAGGGGGTTAGGTATAAGTTTCTAAAGTTCGATGCTGAAGTAAAACTCGTAATCGTCCAGCAGATATCGCCCTATACTACTAGGTTGACACATACAATGATCGACCCTCTTAAAAAGAGGGTTGCTTCAGAGCTACATAAACGCTGGCACGTCACTATAAAGGTCAAGAATAGTATCTGGGAAGGAAAAACTGGTACCGCTGCTTCGTCAAGGTAGCAAATATATATTGCTGATGTACTAAAAATGCGTATGGTGAAAAGATGGAACTAATATCAACCCGAAAATGTATGGCCCGGGATGTTGGGTTTAACGGAAATCTGTTCGGTGGCCAGATGCTGGCCTGGTTGGACGAAGCAGCGGTAGCATATGCATGCCAAGTTTGTGAAACGCCACGTATGGTCACAGCAAAGATGAGCGAAGTAGAATTTCTCAAGCCCGTTCGGACTGGTCAGATAATTAAAATTTACGGGTCTGTTAAATCTTTTGGTGGTACCAGTGCCGTTTTCGATATCCAAGCCCGCCGGCGCAGCCCCTACAATGGTAGTGAGAAATTGGTTTGCTCCACAACGATGACTTTTGTACGGATTGATGGAGATGGCGAGCCCGTAACAATTAACCCATATATAAAGGAGCGCTATAACACGGAATAAACTTTTGTTTTTATATTTTCAAAACCCTAGTTACAAATAGGAGCATGGAAACAAAGAAAACACTTTGGTTTATTTTAGTTCTAGTCTTGCTGCAGAGCTCTTGCACGGGTGACGTAGCGCTGCACACATATTCACGCTCATTTGTAAAAATTTCTAGAATGGTAAAATTTAGCATATGTAAAAAGAAGAAAAAGAAGAAGAAGATAATTGAAGAATGCGGAGACACCCCCATGGCGACCTGGGGCGCCCAAGGTTCGGGTAGTGTCATCGCCGCTAACTCGCTAGGTATTTTTGTGTTAAGCGCTCAACATGTATGTGAGGATCCTCAGAACGACGCAGACTTCATGAGCACTCTGACATCACGTCTCCTAGATAGCCCTTCCACAGAACGATTCAAAATTACTGTTGTCCATCGGGTTACAACTCACGAAGGTGAGGTTGCAAGAATGGAAATAATAGCGGAGGATCGAGAAATTGACACATGTATCGCGTTTGCGCCAAACCTTAAGGTGAAACCCTTGAGACGCTTTTATGGTGCTTTAAAAAGGGGAGAAACTTACTATAATATAGCGGCCCCACACAATATCTTTCAACCCGGTACAGTACCTCTATTCAGTGGCCACTTCTCAGGCAATATTGATAAGCATCGTTCTCTCTTTACTATTCCTGCAGAGGCCGGCTCTTCGGGCTCCCCGGTGTTAGACTCTAATGGGCGTCTTGTTGGAATGATCCATTCTGTCGCAGACGGGTTTCACCATGTGAGTTTTAGTCCCCGTACCGCTCTATTAAACGCCTTTATTGATGATAACATAAAAGACTATTATGATGAATGGTATAAAAATATGTTAGAATTAACAAGGCCAAAATCTAATTAGTATAGGGAAAGGGTTAAAGTGGCTAAAAAGACTTACGTATTAGATACAAGCGTTTATTTAACCGATGCAGCTTCAATTAATGCTTTTGGTAACAACGACATCGTTATTCCTTTAAAAGTACTAGAAGAAATCGATAAACATAAGAAACGACAGGACGGTGTGGGGGCTAACGCTCGAAAGATCATTCGTACGCTGGATGAGCTACGCACCCGTGGATGTTTAAGAAAGGGTGTACGCCTAGGGAAGAGAAAAGGGATCGTTCGGGCCCGTCCTTATGATACTTCGATAGTATTACCTCAATCCTTCGATATTGGAAACGCAGACAATAAAATTATAGGCGTGGCGCTAGGTGAGCAGACACAGACTCCACGCCGTAAAGTTATTGTAGTCTCTCGTGATATAAACATGCGCGTTAAATGTGATGCTTTGGGTATATTGTGTGAAGGTTACGTTGACAACCAAATTGTGGACGAGCTAAGTGACATATACACTGGATTTGTAAACCACCTTGTCGATGATCAGATTATTGACCAATTTTATAGCAATGAAGATGTTATCTTGGATGAAGAAGAGGCAAAATTATACGATAATCAGTTTTTGATGCTCGTTTCTAACTCAAATCCAAAAAAGACAGCCCTGGCGCGCCTATGTTCGATAAAGAAACCTCTAAGGCCGGTTATCGAATATAAGCAGGGGGTTTGGGGTGTACATCCTCGCAACAAGGAGCAAACATTTGCTATAGATTTGCTAATGGACGAAGAGGTGCCAATCATTACCCTCACCGGCAAAGCCGGTTGTGGCAAGACACTACTTGCTGTAGCAGCAGGTCTTCAGCAAGTACTTGAAACAAAGAAATACAAGCGGTTAGTTATCTCTCGCCCTGTACAGCCCCTGGGCAAGGATATAGGTTTTTTACCGGGTACTCTGGAAGAGAAGATGGCGCCCTGGATAGCACCTATTGAGGATAACTTAAAATATTTAATGAATGATGATAAAGCGTCGTTGGACATGTACTCCGAAAAGGGTCTCATCGAGATTGAGGCTTTAACATATATACGCGGCCGTTCGATTACAAACGCGTTTATTATAATAGACGAAGCTCAGAACTTAACAAATCACGAGTTAAAGACTATAATTACGAGAGTAGGAGAAAATACAAAAATAGTACTAACGGGAGATATCGAGCAAATTGACAATGTTTACTTGGACGAGACAACGAATGGGCTGACATACGCTATTGAGAAGTTTAAGGCTTATGACCTCGCTGGGCACGTCTCTTTGCGAAAGGGTGAGCGCTCTAGAGTTGCCACCTTAGCCTCGAAAGTACTGTAGGATGAAAATGAAAAAATGATTAAGGCCGATGACATAAAAAATGAAGAACTGACTGCTGAAGTAGATACAGACACAGAACTCAAAAACATGATTGTAAACTATGTTGGTACCAAACTGGGCCCAAAAGACGACCTTATTACGGTTGAGATGGTGGTTGAAGTGTTTGCTGAGGAATTCCCCGAATTTGTCTTGTCTGTCGCGGAAGAGAACTGGATCCGTGGCTATGAACAAGGGATAGCTGACCAACCAGGATTATTGGACGGATTAGAGCCAGACACTGGAACAGGTGTCTAGGACGCGCCAAAATTTGAGTATTCTTTTGATGGAAACACACATGGTATCCTATAACCTCTATGATATTCCGGTATATTTTAAGGACAAGTTTGTCGATCAAGATATCGATGTAAATGCCGCCTTAGAGGAAATTGAACAGCGCGTGCCGCCACAATTCCTGTACGGTATCGATACTATTTTTGTTGGCTCTTTTGAAGATCTAGACAATAAAAATACAAATGCGAAACTAGAAAATGGTGCGATATACATTAGCAACGAACAAGATAGTGAAGAAGATATGATTGATGATATCGTACATGAAATTGCCCACAATGTAGAGAATTTATATGGTAAAACTATCTACGGAGACAGCACAGTAGAGGTGGAATTTTTAGGGAAGCGCAAGCGCTTGTTGCAAATATTACAAGCTGAATATGGCGCCCCTGCTGTTAAGTCTGTTGTTGCAGGGTTTTTAAACCCAGAGTATTCAGAGAAGTTTGATGAGTTTTTATATCAAATAGTTGGATACCCAGCTCTGGTTTCGTTAAGTATGGGTCTTTTTGTCTCACCTTATTCGGCAACATCGCTCAGAGAATATTTTGCTACAGCCTTTGAACAATATCTTTTGAAGGATATGGAATATGTCAAAACTATAAGCCCCGCGACTTATCGTAAAATAGAAGAGGTTTTTGAAGAATCTCAGGAGATTAATTAAATGAAATGTAATATTATTTTAGAAACAGAAAAAGAGGTGAGGATTGAGTTGACTCTTCCTCCTAGAATTCGAGATGAAGATACACGAGCCCTAAATGGCTCGGAAATCACGGAAGCAGTGAAAGCTAGCGGCCTCATCGAGGAGGGCTGGAAATGTACCGCGTCGCCCTCTTACATGAGCAATATTAAGGAATCACGCCGCACAGCGATTTGTGTTTATAAAAAGGCAGTAACACCTAAGGTTAAGAAACCATCAGTGTCTAAGGCTAAGAAGAAAGTTTCAACGAAAGCGGAGAAGAGTGATAATCTCTAAGAAGAATCATATTTCTTTTTCCGAATTAAAAAACTGGAACACCTGTCCAAATTACCATAAACTACTTTACGTCGATGGTATTAAGATATTTGAAGGCAATGAACACACAGCTTTTGGTACGGCAATGCATGATACATGCGAGCAGCTAGTAAAACTCCCGGAAGCGGCTAAAACATTCGACGCTGAGGAATATTTTAAGAACGCGTTTCTAAACGAGTCTAAACAGATCGAAATTAAAGATAAGACACTATTGAGAAGCATGTATGAACAAGGCCCGGCTCTTATAGAACATATAGTCCCTGCGCTTGAAGAATATTTCGGAGATTTTGAACTTGTTTCCACAGAGGAGAAACTCTATGAAGACACTGATATCCAGGATTACAAGTTTAAGGGTTTCATTGATCTTGTTTTACAGACCTCTGATGGGAAATACCATATAATTGACTGGAAGACATGTTCTTGGGGATGGGATGCCCAAAGAAAAAACGAAAGAATGACTACTTATCAACTTACCCTTTATAAAAATTACTGGGCTAAAAAGCACGGAGTGGAGCATGAACTAATTGAAACACATTTTGCTCTACTCAAGCGCACGGCTAAAAATAATAAGGTAGAACTGTTCCGAGTTACCAGTGGCCCTAAAAAGATGAGCAATGCTATTAACTTGTTGGAGAAAGCGATCTATAATATAACAAGCAAGATTACGATTAAGAATAAACTTTCTTGCAAGAATCGTTGGGGTTTTTGTGATTTTTACAACACGGAACACTGTAAATAGGAAAATAAACACACATGTCTGAAACAACTACGGGGGCCACCCCTCCAAAAAAAATAAAAATATTGACCCTAAGTGACCACCCGCTTTCCCCTTCGGGAGTCGGCACACAGACAAAATACTTCATTGAGGGACTGTTGCGTACTGGGAAATACCAATTTTTCTCTTTGGCGGGCGCCATGAAACACCACGACTATAAGCCCATCACAACTCCCGAATATGGCGACGATTGGAAAATTGTCCCCATTGACGGATATGGTAATAAAGATATTATACGCTCTTTGATCCGCGCAGAGCGCCCCGATATTTTATGGTTTATGACGGACCCAAGATTCTGGGGTTGGTTATGGGAGATCGACAATGAAATCCGGCCGATGGTACCGATGGTTTATTATCATGTATGGGATAATTATCCCTATCCCACTTTTAATAAAAAGTGGTATGATTCCAACGATCTAGTGGTAACAATTTCTAAAGTTACTGATGATATAGTAAGAACCGTATCTCCGGATGTTGCTGTTAAGCGTATTGGTCACGTGCCCGGCGCCGCGTATACCAAGCTTCCAGAGGAGGAAATAAAACAATTCCGCCGAGAAGCACTTGGGGAAGGAAATAAAGACAAGATGGTCTTCTTCTGGAACAACAGAAATGCGCGCCGGAAACAATCTGGGTCGCTAATCTATTGGTTCAAGAAATTTTTGGATAAAGTGGGTCACGATAAGGCAATGCTCATCATGCATACAGACCCTACAGATGAACACGGTCAGGATCTAGAGTATATTCTTAGGGAACTGGGGATAACTGATGGTCAAGTTATGTTGTCGAAGGAGAAGCTACCAGAACCAATTATGGCTAAGATCTATAATATGGCTGACTGCACTGTCAACGTATCTGATGCTGAAGGGTTTGGTTTAGCGACTCTAGAGTCTTTAGCTTGTGGAACACCCATCCTGGTTAACAAGACAGGAGGCCTCCAAGAACAAATTACAGATGGAAAAAACTACTTTGGGATTGGCTTAGAGCCAACGTCAAAGGCGATTATAGGTTCGCAAAATATTCCAATGATTTATGAGGATCGCCTCTCAGAAGAGGTGGTTGTGGGGGCATTAGAAGATTTTTATAATTTTTCCCAAGAAGAACGAAATAAGATGGGCGAATTGGGGCGTCAATATGTAGAGGAAAATTACAATCTCAGTAAGGCAATTGAAATATGGGATGACACGATGCAAGATTTACATGAACATTGTGGCTCATGGGATACTAGAAAGAACTATAAGCCTTGGACAATTCAAGAGATCACCAAGAGGAAGAAAGCAGCATGAGAAAAAAGATCATTGTAAGAGGGCCAGCCCTGACGCGCAGCGGTTACGGAGAACAGACAAGGTTTGCTTTACGTACTCTCCGGGCCCACGAGGATAAGTTTGATATTTATCTAATGACTACCGGCTGGGGAAACACAAGTTGGCTAGCTGAGGACTCGGAAGAACGGCGCTGGATTGATTATACTATTGGCAAAACAAACGTAGCCAACAGTCAACCAGATGTCGGCCCGCACACATATGATATATCGTTACAAGTCACAATCCCTAATGAATGGGAGAGAATGGCCTCGGCCAACATTGGATACACGGCAGGGATCGAATGCACAAAGATAGCACCAGTTTGGGTTGAAAAATCCAACATGATGGATAAGGTTATAGTTGTATCAAACCATGCTAAGCATGGATTTGATAACACCGCATACGAAGCTCAGCATAAAGAAACGGGCGAAGTGTTTAAAAATTTTTGTGTCACCACACCAATATCTGTCGTCAACTTTCCTGTCAAGACTTTAGAGCCGGCTGATTTAGAGGTTGAATTTGATACAAAGTTCAACTTTCTTATCGTTGCGCAGAATGGCCCCCGGAAGAATTTGTTGAACACGGTTAGGTGGTTTGTAGAGCAGTTTAAGGATGATCCAACAGTGGGTCTTGTTCTGAAAGTGTTTAACCAGAACAATAGCACGATGGACCGCGAAGTTACGCGAGAAGGGTTTATACAGCTTATGGACTCCTTCCAAGGCCAAGAAATTCAGTGTAAGATATATTTGGTGCACGGAGAAATGACAGATGAGGAGATGATTGGGCTCTATACCCACCCCAAGATTCACTGCTTGATGACTCTGGCGCACGGGGAAGGTTATGGGTTACCACTTTTTGAAGCTGCTTGTAACGGCATGCCGGTAATATCACCCGAGTGGGGCGGTCAGCTAGACTTCTTGTATGCCCCTGTTATTAAGAAAAAGACTAAAAAGGTTCGCATGCGTCCTCATTTTTCTCGGGTTGATTATGATCTAGGTGTCGTCCAGCCGGCCGCTCATTGGGAGGGAGTAATCCAACCCGATGCAGCGTGGTGTTATCCGAAGGAAAATAGCGCTAAAACCAAGATGGCAGAAATGGTTAAAAATTATAACCAATATCGGACAATGGCCAAAAAGCTTCAGAAGCACATATTACAAACACACTCGTTTGAAAATCAGAGTGCTAAGTTTGTGGACGAAGTTTTGAGCGTGTTAAAAGAACCAGAGGTTGAGACGATGATTCAGTCTATTACTGGTATTACACCTCCGACTTCTGTGGCTGCAGTGCAAACATACGAGTAAAAGTGCAATACGTATTTATTGCTGATTTTTTTAAAACAGATGTTTGTGGCGGGGGAGAAATAGTAAATGATGTTCTGATAACTGCATTACGCTCTCGTGGCCATACCGTGTTGCCAGTGCACTCCCATCAGGTAACCCTGTTTACTCTTGAGGAACATTCTGGTAGTAATTTCATTATAGGCAACTTTTTAAATTTGGCGGAGTCATGTAAACGCAAGCTTGCCAAGGAAAAATATGTCATCTATGAACATGATCACAAATATCTGAAGACACGAGACCCCTCTGTATTTGAAAATTTTAAGGCCCCGCCCGATCAGGTTATAAACAGAGACTTTTACCGAAACGCTGCCGCCGTTGTCTGTCAAACTAAAGTCCATGCAATGGTTTTACGTGAAAATCTAGGCCTACAAAACGTTATTAACGCTACAACAAACCCTTGGACCGATGAGGAATTGAACCACATCGAACACCTCCGTTCGTCGCCCAACGCCCGGGCCCACACAGGAGTTATGAATTCAACAAATGTCATTAAAAATACTTCTGGTGCCATTGAATATTGTGCATCCAACAAGATGTCATATCAATTGCTTGGGCCATGTGCCCCCTCCGAGTTTCTCAAACAGCTGAGTGAGTGCGAAGGTTTTGCTTTCTTCCCTACAGTTTTAGAGACTTATAGCAGAGTTGTAGTCGAAGCCCGCATGTTGGAGTGTAAGATATACGTAAACCACCTGATCGGAGCCACTAGCGAGGACTGGTTTAAATTGAGAGGTAAGGACTTAATTGAACATCTCAGAAACCAACGAGAAAAGGTTATAGATATATTTGTAAACACCTTCAAAACCCCGAGCAGATATGAAGATATTACTGTTATTCTAAATGCCTACCGACGTCCCTATAATTTACAAAAACAGATAGACTCCATCAAAAATCAGACGCGTCCACCTAAACAAATATGGGTGTGGGTGAACGATCATGAAGATCTGGCGGGGTTTGATTTCGAGAGTCTGGACGTAGATCGTATTGTACGAAACGATTACAACTGGAAGTTTTATGGTCGTTTTGCAGGTGCTCTCCTGGCTGATACTGAATATGTGGCAATATTCGACGATGACACGATCCCCGGAACAGAGTGGTTTGCCAATTGTTTGGAATGTATGGATTTAAAAGAAGGTATTATGGGATCTGCTGGATACATTCAGACAGGACCCCAGGCATCGCAATATATTAGAGAGGGGTGGCCAAGCAACAATCAATCTCTTGAGCGTGTAGACTATGTTGGACATGCGTGGTTTTTTCGAAGAAGTTGGCTTTCCCATCTCTGGCGGGAAAAGCCTCCCTGTTGGGACAATTCAGAAGATATTCACTTTTCTTATACTGCTCAAAAATATGGTGGGATTCAAACTTATTGCCCTCCCCACCCCCCCCAAGATCAGAAACTTCATGGTTCGCTTTTCGGAAACGAATTAGGGGTGGATAGTAAGGCCACAAGCAACAACCAGGCGGTCTCGCATCAAACTTTCTTTTCTGAAAGAGATTACTGTATTGGTTTTTCGTTAAAAGGTGGTTGGAAAACTGTTAATATGATTAAAAAGGGGAAGTAAAGATGATTTGGAACGAGGTACTATGTTTGGGGGATTCCCTGACATATGGTGCGAGGGATCGTTATGGGAGATCATATCCTGCTGAATTGGGAAAGCTCCTGTCTAAGAAAACGGGAGAGTTTTATGTGTGTCACAATCACGGTATCAACGGGGAGACAAGCTCAGACCTGTTGCGCCGAACTTGGAGTGCTATAAAATCAAACAGCGGTTGTCGTTTAATGTGTTTAATGATCGGCACAAATGATACTAAAAAGCCTATTCCTACGCGTGTCTACAGAGATAATATAAGACAAATCATAATGTCGGCCCGCTCTCAGGGCATGACACCGATAGTTGGCACATTGCCGGCTCTCAAATTCTCGCCTTATTATCAGAACAATCGTGATTATATTGAAGTTTACAATACAGAGTTGAAATGCATGGCAGCTGATCTGGGATTTGTTCTTTGTGACATGTCGGGTCTTGATGAATTTTTAATAGACGGTGTACACTTTGACAATGAGGGGTACACAGAAATAGCAAAAAGGTTCGCTGCTGCAATATTGTCTCTGGCATGAGAGTCGGGTTTATCGGGAATACTGTTTTAACCCTGAAAGCTCTTGAATCGGTATTAGAGTACGGGTATGACATTCGTTATGTCTTTGGTCTCTCTCCTACTTCTCTCGCACAGAAAGCCAATGCTTGCGACATGGTTCCGATATGCCATCAACACAATATTGAATATATTAACAATGAAGATTGGGCGCAGCTGTTAAAATATGAAGTAGATCTTATAATTGAGTTTGGAGATTCACGGTTAGTTCCGAAAGAGATACTTGCTTGTGCGACGGTATTAGGTAATCATGGTGCAATATTGCCATACGTTCAAGGAGGAGCTTCTTTGGTATACGGTCGAATGTTGAATACGGGTAGGTGGGGGGTTTCTCTGATGGAGCTAGATAAAACATTAGATAGTGGAAAGATTGTGGGTACACAAACAATTCGATATAACCCGGCGATTACGATGGAAGACTTTGTTACACTTTGTGATGATGCCACAGTAGTGTGCTTAAAGAAATACCTAGCTGGAGAATATGAACCGATCGACAATCGAACCTGGGATATACGCGTGAAAAAAGGGACAGATTCGCAAACAGCTATAACTACTTTAAGGTTTGCCCTTAAGAACAATTACGTGATTTATATGCCATCGAGGTGCCCCCAAGATGGGGTGATAAATAGAGGATGGGGTTCTGATTTTAAAAGGTGGTTTAAGCAAGCAATGGCCTTCCCATATCCCACTTGGACTGAGGAGTAGAAATGTTATTAGTTAGCTTTGGAACGCGCCCAGAGTACATTAAAATAAAACCGATGCTTGATGCCTTAAAAGGCGTTGTGGACTATAGGCTGCTGTTCACGGGCCAGCATGAAGACCTTTTAAAGCATGTCCAGGGTGACAACATTGAAAGACTCAGTATCAGCGCTTCGAAAAACCGCTTAGACGCAATCGTTTCCTCGGTCCTCAGCAACGAAAGAGCGCCCTCTTTTGAAGGTGTTACTCATGTTCTAATACAGGGGGATACCACATCAGCGTTCGCTGTTGCTCTTTCTGCGTTTCACCGAAGAAAACGAGTTATACACCTGGAGGCCGGGTTGCGAACATACGATTTAGCAAATCCATATCCTGAGGAGTTCAATCGACAAGCCATCGCTCGGTTAGCCAATATTAACCTGTGTCCAACCGAGGAATCAGCCAAATATTTAAGGAGCGAAAGAGCCCCCGGCGACATTTATGTTGTGGGAAACACCGTGTTGGATAACCTTGTCGATATAACACCGACTCAAGAAGATCGTATAGTCGTGACTATGCACAGGAGAGAAAATCATCACTTAATCCCTGAGTGGTTTGCTGCATTAGATGAGTTAGCTGCTGAAAACCCCGGTTTGGAATTCATATTACCCATTCATCCTAATCCAAATGTTTATAAACACAGGGAGATGCTACAACATGTTAAGGTAGTAAATCCTATGGACTATAAGGATTTTGTAAGGCTTTTAGCTACCAGTCGGTTTGTGATTACAGACTCCGGCGGCCTCCAAGAGGAATCCTCTTTTTTCAGAAAGAAATGTGTTGTTTGTCGCAAGACAACTGAACGTACTGAGGGAATGGGTGTTTTTTCGACCCTTTGTGAGTTTCCTGAGGATCTGAAAGTCGCCTTTGCTTGGGCAAATGACTCGCCGGAACCAGATTCACTTGAAGAGTGTCCATACGGTGATGGAAAAGCCTCCGAACGCATTGTAAAAATCTTACGTGACGACATGAGCCAAACAACATGAAGGGATATGTTGAAGATTTTTTTTTCTTGTTGAATAAGCTAAAGAATGGAGAACATTTTGCGTTCACTAGATTTTCTGATGGGGAGGTTTTTGTAATGCAAAACAAGAAGGTGCTTTTGGAAGAGAGCCATGTGGAGATAGGCGATATAAAATATGGGTTTGGTTATTCTCCCGATGACTATAAGGAGTTCTTGCCCGAAAGAGATGGTGTGGTGAGAAAGAAACTTTTAGATGCTTTCTCGTTTCAAAAGAAAAATTATTTTGTTGGTGGGGGATGCGGTAATTGCACGTGCGCAATCAGTGAGTATATACCATGGATGCGTGATCTCTATAGTAACGGTGAGGAACACTGGACCACAACGAACTTGCTCGTTAACGCGAATTACCCCCTCTTTGTTAATAATATGATACCAGAATTTGCCAATCATAAGATTGTTATGGTGTGTAGCGAAAACGCGAACATCCAAGCACTCCCTTTTGATGTGGTAAAGGATTTTCGAGTCGGGAGAAACTGCATTGTCAACGATCATCACTTGATTAAGGAGATGTGTGAATGGGTGCAAAACAACGATATTCAAGACCACGTTTTTCTTTTTTCCGCCAGCAGTCTCAGCGAAATGTTGATTCACGAGTTATTTAATATCGCGGATAAAAACACATATATTGATATAGGCACTACACTGCATAAATGGATGGATTTGTCCCTTGAGCGGGATTATTTGAAGGCTTACTGGCTTGGTCAACCGTTGGGAGATATATATAAATCATGCGGCTAGAATTTGTTAAAAATGAACCGAAATACTGGGAGTTTATTCGAACATTGCGCAATAATAAAAGAGTTAAACATGGTTTTATTCAGCAGGAAGAAATCGATCCAGAGCAACATATTAGTTATATGATGACATATGGCCGGCGCTTTCATCTTTGCTTGGCAAATGGTGAGCCCGCGGGCTTTATTCGTGTATTAGCTGATGATATTGCAGTTTGTACTCATCCGAATTTTCAAAAGAGGGGCGTCGGAAAGTTTATGGTTAATGAGGTGATGCGTTTACACCCGCATGCGACAGCAAAGATCAAGCTTGAAAACGAAGCAAGCATTAAGTTGTTTGAGAGTTGCGGGTTCGCTAAAAAATATTATTTGCTAGAAAAGTGACCCTGTTCCTAATGACCAAAAAAGGGTTAGCAGTCTTACAAGCGCTAATCGACAACGACATGACTTCAATGGTGGATATGGTAGTCGGCGCGCGCGATCGATCAATTCAGAAAGATTACTATGAAGAAATTCGGGAACTTTGTAAATCTAACGAAATCGGTTTTTGGGACAAAAAGAACGTTCTCAACACCAATAGCAAGTATGCAATTGCTGTTTCCTGGCGTTGGCTTATCGAACTTCCACATACAGAATTAATTATTTTTCATGATTCGTTACTCCCCAAATATCGCGGCTTTAATCCGTTGGTGTCCTGTTTATTAAATAAGGAAAAAGAGATTGGTGTTACGGCACTTTTTGCTACGGAAGAGTTTGACAAAGGGGATATAATACAACGCAGTGCAACAAAAATAACACACCCCATCAAACTTTATGAGGCAGTTGAGCTTATTACTAAGAATTATCAAACGCTAGCCATAGATATTGTAACAAAAATTAAAAATGGTGAGAGCCTAAATGCAATTCCTCAAATCGAAGAGCAAGCTAGCTATAGTGTTTGGCGTGATGAGAAAGACTATAGAATTGACTGGACTAAGGACGCAGAGTACATCTCTCGTTTTGTGAAAGCTTTAGGTATGCCTTATAACGGCGCGTCTTCGCTAATGGATGGCAAGCTCGTAAGAGTCTTGGCAGCAACCTCAATTGACGATGTCATAATAGAAAATCGTCATGCGGGCAAGCTTCTCTTTAAACACGGAGATCACCCGGTGGTTATATGTGGCCACCAGAATGGCTATGGTTTATTACGTATTACCTCGATGATTGATGAAAAAGGAATCGAACTATTACCTCTTAAAAAATATAGGGTGAGGTTCGAGTAGGTGTCTTAAAATTTTATTAAGTTTGTGAGATAATGATGTTAACGTTATTAGAGTAGAAGATGTTACATAACCCATATAAGATCGTTCAAATGTTTGAAGAAGAGGTAGCCCACTATACGGGCGCCCCATACGCTGTATCAACTGATAGTTGTACGAACGCCCTTTTTTTAGCATGCGCATATAACGACGTCAGCGGTCAAGACGTTATAATACCAAGACGCACATATTTGTCCCCCCCACAGTCTATCATGCAGGCCGGCGGCAATTTGGTGTTTGAAGACCTTGAGTGGGAAGGGGTATACCAATTTAAACCGTTTCCTATTTGGGATGCTGCCAAAAGGTTTACTTCTAATATGTATATTCCCGGCGCCTACATGTGCTTGTCTTTCCATATTAAGAAGCATCTAAAGATTGGCAAAGGGGGCATGATCCTGACTGATGACAAAGAGGCAGTTGAGTGGTTTAAAAGGGGCCGTTACGAGGGTCGCAGCCCGGTACCCTACCATGAGGATAACATTGAAGAGGAAGGATGGAATATGTATATGAGCCCAGAACAAGCTACAAGAGGATTAATGTTGATGCAGAATCACCCTGAAGACGTGCCCGACATACCGGAGGATCCTCCCTATCGCGATTTGACAGAGTTTGGGTTGTTTAAGGATGTGGAGGTTAGATGAAGTTAGATTGGGATACGTATGTCGACCATGGTGAGACCATTTTAAATCTGACATCATATGAGAACTTTATAGAAGTTAATACACATATCTATGCGCGCCTCCGTGAGGCTTTAGGAGAAAAATGAACAAAAATGTTTTTGTTGATTTTGTTGATGACATACATGTTGACGACGTAAGGGGGAAGGAATACGACATACTTTTTTTGTCATGTAACGACTCGTACGAGGGGGCGGACGCGCACGGCCTCTTTCAGATATTTAAATATTTCCAAGACGTTTTAGACGAGGACTGCGCCTTTGTTTCTATTTTCGAAAAACACATACACCGTCCCGATAATTATGTGATTTATGACTTGGAGAAGCAGAACAAAGTCACCCCAGGTTTAGTGGAACGGTTGCCAAAACACAAAAAACTAATAATGGGAGATAAAACCGATGTACCTCATGAGGTACTTTCTTTGATAATGCAAAAGCACAAATCGGACCTATTGTTGGTAACCATGGTTAACAATGCTCATACAGGGTTGTGCTCTTATCCTACTGACTATGGATGCGAAAAATATAAGCACTCCGCAGGGTGCTATAATTGTCCAGACCTCAAACAAAAGTTTATTGATATGCACGGCGCCAAAACTTACGAAAAAGGGGTCGGAAATTCGGACTTTCCTAACGAGCAATTTAAAATTCACAAGGAGTTTTTGGGGAAGCATGGCGCTCAAACCACATTGTGTGCTGTTTCTACGTTTGCTCTTGACCAGGCCGCGGAGAGTTTCCTATATAAAGACGTGCGTAAAGTCTTGACCCCTCTTAAAACGATAACACCACAACAATCCACCGCAAAAGAGATGCTAGCAGCACGTGCTGCCGGCAAGAATAGCGTATTAGAAAAGTTTACTGAACTCGCTGGCCATGGTCAATCTAATTTTAAGAAAATTTGTTATTGGTCTGCCTGGGATCCATCGATGCCTCGCAAGGGTCTTGAGTATTATATCGAGGCATTACACATATTATGTAACAACTACCTGACGTCAGAAGAACTCCAAGAGATAGCGTTTGTTTTTTCTGGCCTTCCGGAAAAGATGCCATTTTTTCGTTCGTTTATTCCCCCGGGGGTCCATACACTTATATATCCCCTTTTTAGTCCTCAAATGGTTTCTGAATGTCTGTATGCGAGTGACTTGTACGCTTGTACAACACTCGAAGACGCAGGCCCGCGCACCATAGGGGAGGCTTTGGCATGTGGCACCCCGGTGGTTTCTTTTGATAGGTGTGTTGCTACAGATCTTATTGACGCAGACTGCGGTGCTTTGGTGCAAACATACGATGTGG
>Ga0098047_10000467_pt1 | contig 16077 bp, 7 predicted proteins | sample 12_taG_FD_92585 | JGI IMG/M metagenome (GOLD analysis project Ga0098047, IMG submission 92585) | Marine viral communities from the Subarctic Pacific Ocean - 12_ETSP_OMZ_AT15267 metaG | ecosystem: Environmental > Aquatic > Marine > Oceanic | place: Subarctic Pacific Ocean | collected 2015-01-16 | reverse complement strand
ATAAAAGAAATGTATGAGGGTGGCATGACGGCGGACCTCAATCATTTTCCGCAAACTTCTCCGCATTTAATTTATTGGAACCGGCTGGACAATAGTCCCCTCTCTGCTGATGGTTTAAATAGTGCCCGATACGCAACTAATGCTGTTTTCCCAACCGGTTCAGTCTCCTACGGCGGAGCGCTTAACGATGTTGAGTTCGTCCCGGCGGCTCCATTTCATCCTATCATGTTTAATCACATGTTGCGTCAACGCCACGGTCCCTACGGTTACCCGATTTGGAAGCAAACCAGAACGGGCGACCATCCAGTTGCGCGCAAACTAAGAGAGAACAATTTAATTGGCCTTCTTCATCCGCCTCCCTTAATAAGAGCATCCAATGGACGTCCCCTCGGCCGCGGCCTTAAATCTAATAATTTTACTGACTATAGAGAACCGGTAGTAGTTTATGACACGGCAAAACCAATTGAGTTTACTTTTGAAGATAATGCCGGCGGGGATAAAGCCAATAACATGACATTGAAGGTCAGTTATCAAAATAATTTAGATTATTTTACAAACCAAGGGCTTAATTGGCGCCTCGGTCTAAACCGACGTATTAATCCTGCCGAAGGGAATGCTTTTAATGCAATAGTTGATTATACGTTTGATTCCAGCTTAAGCACGATCGTGAGGTATGGACAAAAGATTTTTCCCCGGGCCCACAATACTACCAAACCACAGGTGAACAAGAGAGAAAGGTATGATACTTCAGACATTTGGAAAGATGTGCGGCGCCTTCGGTCGATGCCGTCTCCGGGGCATATCAGCCCATCTACTTCCGGCTATACTGGTTCTGCTGCCCCTGTTGCGGTGCCCAATTCTCAAGGCTTCTTAGAGCCCGGCGAAAGCATATGGCCACTCGATGCCCCCCTTAACTTGACTGGTGCCGATCTTAGCGCGGGCGGTGCAAGTCTTGTCGGTGGTATGCCTGGTTATCAGATACAGGGCGGAGGCGTGATGCCTGCAGCCGATGGTGACGGCTATCTGGGATCAGGCGCCGGCGAACTTCAAAATACTTATGCACGATTTGGATATTATACCACTAAAGGAGTTAGTGGTGTAACTGCGTCGCTTGCTTATACGATGCCTATTCGCGGCGGCCAAACGGTTACAGGCAGCACGAATGCTATTCAAGGGAGCGGCCTTCTTATTGGTGCGCAAAGATGGACAGCGTACGAATCGGCCTCGGCCCCCTACCAACCTTATGACGACTATGCAAAAACCATTAGACTGGTGGGCAAAAACATGTCCATTGTTCCAGAGTTTAGAATTAGTGAGCATTTGGGAACATTCGTAGAAGAAGAGGGTACCAATTTTCTTACGAAGCTTGATAATATATTCAATTTAACTGGGGCAACGGTGCCGGATAGTTCGAACGGAAAGTTCTACCAACTTTATTCAGCGACAGATTTTATGAAGTATTTTAAGGTGGTTGATGGAGAGCTTGCGGATAGAGCCAACGCCGCCGGCGAAAAAATGCGACGGCATACCATAGAGCTGAGTTGCGACGCACTTCTACAGTTCCTTCCCTATAAAGGCTTTTATCCAGCAGAAAGAACGATAGAACTCGGCCGATTGTTATCGCAGTCACTTGGCCCCATTTATTCCTTTCCCAAAACCAACGTTGGCTACTGGCGCGGCGCCCAAAAAATTACTAAAAGGATCCTATTAGAACCACTTATGGCTCCGGGAATTTTGTTTAATACCATTAAGTCAGGAATTGCATGCAGCAGTCTCGTTCTCGTCGGAGATAACCACAATGCTCGGGCCCTCACATTCACTTCCTCATACGATGTGTCGACTACTTCTTCACTTTTTAATGGTAATCTCGTTTCCTCCGGCCAGGGCGGCTATCGTGAGTCTAATCTGGATGGAACGGGCTATCACCATCTCGGCCAGGTCGACACTAATGCGGACACGAATTCACCATTTTATTCGTTAAGAATTGTTTCGAGTGGCTCGAAGGCTTTGTATATTGGTTCGGACGACGTCAACCCCAGCTTCTATGGTCAACCAATACCCTTTGAGGCCATAAGGGATCCCGACGTCTATCTGTCTCAAGAAGCTATCCAATCTGCTGGAGGCAATGTTGCTTCAGGCTTACATCCAGAGATGTATTTGTACGATACGGGAATGTTCAGTGCTAGCTTGGGACTAGCTATCAATGGTTCTACACCTCATATTCAGTACAAGGGCTCTTCTCGTAGCCCGTTGTATAAGTGGGGTATAGATAACTTCCTCTGCGAAACAATAAATTTCTTCCAAACGCCGCTTAAATCGTTTCTTTCGAAGCCCGAGGAAGAATTTTTATCGGTTGAAAAAGATCAATACTATGGATTGCAAATAAAGCTTGAACGAACCAATTTGTCTGCTTCGGAGATTGGCTTTCCATTTGAAAAGACGTTTGGAATGTATAGTCGAGATTCAGCTTTTGGCCCAGCAGTACAATTAAGGGGCTCTCCCGGCGGCACCGGCACCCGCGACTTCATAAGTTATGAGCCATGGCTCCCCCCTCATTGGTATGGTCAATGTGTCGCCAACATAATTTTCAAAGCTCCTTATTCGGGCAAAGCGACATTGGATGATATCCTAGGCAATCGTGTTACTGAATTTATTAAGGACTCGGCAGATATTAATGTACTTGGTAAAGGAAAAACCTTCGTGGGCAACAACATGGAGAGCTTGCGCCTGAAATCTTATGCGCCGGGCTATGATGTAGTAAGACCTCAAATTACTTCAAGTGTTGACATTTTCGAAAAACTGCTGGTTGTTGCGCCCGATACCAACGCACAACAGGCGCGTTGGCTTATCCAACCTAAATTTGAAGCTCCAGTGCTAAACTTCTTTGGTGTCCCCGCTTCATCCTCAGCGTCACCCAGTTATGTATATTCTAGACTCCGCGGAGTATGGGACCTCGACGAGCGCGGCGGCGCGCCCTTCTATGTTAGGCTCAACGACGACGCCGACGGCGACTTGTCGGCCTGGGTAGCCCCCTGGCAGAACAAGCCATACATTCGGGGCATGTGGCATCAATACGGTAATCTCCCATCAGGCTCCGAAGGAATTCATTTGTCTGTTAGAGACATGCCTCAGCAATATAGTTCCTCCACTTACGGCGGTTTTATTGATGTGAAGCCCTTAACAAAGATAGTTGGTATAACACCATCTCAAAAACGAATTGGAGATTTTGCAGAGGTTAAAAAAGTCGAAGAAGCAATTGTATGTGTGCCGTTTCTCACGGTCAGGGGAGACAGGAAATTCTTTGATGTCCCCCTCCGCACGCAAGAATATGTGACCCAACTGGCCCTCTTGAATAAGTACGTTTTCCCACCAACATTTGATTTCTTATTACATCGGTCGGTAAAGCCCATTGCATTCTACGCATTTGAATTTAGTTTAGATTTAACTCAAAAAGACCTGATGGACATTTGGCAAAATTGCGCACCCGGAATAGCCTCTACATTCAAGAAATCCACAGCGCTTATTCAAGTCACAGATTTGGTCGACCAGATGCTCGGTAACGATCAGAACTTACAGTGGATGGTTTTTAAAGTTAAGAGAAGGGTCGAAAAAGACTACAATGTCTTTACCAGGAAGGGCTTAGCTGAAGGATTACCCATTGTCCAACCGGCTCTTGACACCAAATATTCCTATAATTGGCCTTATGATTATTTCTCCTTTGTGGAGCTAGTCAAGATAGACGAAACCATCGTATACACCACAGAAGATATAATACCAGAAGACGAAGAAGAAATACCGGTGTATCCTGATTTAAGAGAGTTTATCCCCGCTCCCGAGGAAATCCCGCCTGCTGCATCTCCGCCCCCCGAGATTATTGATTCGGCTATTGCCGGGACACCAACTCCGAAACCGCCCCGCAGACGTCGAAGGCGCCCCAGTGCTTCTAAGGCGATTCCACGCCGTCGCAGCACTACTAGTAAAGCTGTCCCGCGCCCGACAACGCGGACCCGGACAAGGCCCACACGATCATCCCCGTCGCGACCTACTCGTCGGCGCACTCGTGCCAATCGTCGCCGTCGAGGACGCGCACAAACTCGTCAGCGTAGTGTGAGGCAAGTATTACAGCGAATTTTCGATCCATTAGGGCTATTTAGTGGTAGACCCCGTCGTCGCCGTCGCCGTCGCAGAAGGAGAAGGTAAAAAGTGGCCGAGTTTTTTAATAAGAAAGAAGAAATTCTTGAAGTCCAATTGACCGAATATGGGAAATATTTGCTGTCTCTTGGAAAGCTCGATCCTGTATATTATTGTTTTTACGATGATGAGATCTTGTATAATTCTGAGTATGCGGGAACCCTCGCAGAACCCCAAAATGATATCGACCGAAGAATTCGGCATGAAACCCCGAATTTGAAAGTAATTCCAACCCGAACTAGTGCTGAGGAACGAGTTACTAGATTTATTGCGAGTGTGGAAGGGGCCCTCGGCGGGAACAGCTCAGACCCAGCAAATAATACCGAGGCCCTCCATCAGGAATCTTTTACGGAAAGGAGTAATTACTCATCTTATCCTATTGGGACGGGAGATATGTCATCGAACAAAACCGCAGCTTGGGCCATCAACGCTCTTCATAATACAATTGATTCGACCCAAGAGTACATCGTTACCAACCCGTCTTCCAGCACAGCCGGCCTCCTGGACGGAGTAATTACGCGAATCCCGCAGTTAAACATCGACGTAGATTATCAAATCTTTTTTCGCACCGGCGAATTCGAGACCGATGCAATTAGTGGCCATTTTACCGATCCAGGAAGTGATCCTAATCTTTATTTGGCGTTACGCGAAGATTTTCTTGTATTAGAGATCCTTGAAGGAAATACAAATTTTGAAAAAGAAAACTTCGAAATTGAAGTATTTTTTGAGTCCGAAGGAACTGGTTCTGCTGTTGGAACCACTGTTATACAACAAATGTCCTTTATGAAAACTGAACCAACCACAATTTCTGCTCCGCAGCCTTTAGGGAATACTAAAACAAATGTTGGAGATGTTGAATATTATTTCAATTTGTATTTAGATGATGAACTCCCCTATAACATAATGAATACTATAGGAATGACAGCGCAAGATATTACCTCCAACGGTAGTCGGCTTAAGTTCAACAGAGACCTTTATACCACCATTGATGAGGAGCCTTGTTAAGATGACGATTGCCACTTCTGGGATTAATCCGTCTATCTCCCTGGGTCTACCCTCGGCTTATATAGAAAACATAAAAATTCTTCCTCGTAATTGGACCACCGATGAACAAGAAATAGAAATAGAACTTTCGTTGCAAACTATAGCTCCAGCGCTGAGCAAAGCTGCTTTCTATCAATCACGTAAGATTTTTGATGGGTCCTATAGAGTTTTTGTTGCCTTTTCCTCTAATCCTCGGCCACTACTGAAAATGACGGAAGATGAATCTATAGCTAAAAATTTAATTCGCGACCCGAAAAAGACAATTCAGGGAGGGATTATTAGGCGGTATCTTGAACGTCCCGGCCGTGAAGCCCGTCTTTCCCGGGTCCTCCCAAGTCCCAAAGCATCAGAAAATTCTATAGTAGTGCTCAAAAAAGCTCTTACCTTTACTCACAAGTTCCTTCTCGAAGAGCTAGATGATTTATATATGTATGTGACCACCTATGCTACCGATCCTCAAACAATCGACAAAACTGGCGTCAATCGAAAAATAAAAGCCATGAAAATCAGCCCTCCGGCCACAGAGACAATTATGATTGATACGGACGCGCCCCTTAAAAGTGCAGTTTTTGTGCTAGAGGGGGACAACAGAAGCTTCGGTCGCGCTGGGGAAGTTTGGCCCGGCCCAATTCATTACAACGATGAAATGGGATTTATGGCCGGCGCATCTCACACAGAAGCATCGCATCCTCCACTGTCGGCCAAATTGGTATCAAATCAAAAGATTAAAGATTTTCGATTTCTTGAGGCCATAAGAGGTCTTTCATTTTCGGATACGCCCGCCTCTGCGCAGGTTTTAACACTAAGGCAACGCAAAGATCTAGAAAAAGCTGCCAAAATAATTAAAAAACCAGGTAAAGTTTCTGACTGTTCTTATTCCCGCACTGCAAATAATGAGTTAAAAATTTCTTTTGCGATTGATTATATGCGCCTCGTCCGAGAAAATACAAAATTAGGATTTCTTATCAAAAATGAGGATGCCCTTATGAGTTGTTTTAAGATAGAAAATATTCAAATCTGGCGCTCTCGGATTAATGCCAATGTACAACCCAATATGTTAACTCCTGGGAAAATAAATATTTGTGGGAGCAACACAAAGCTTGCTTCCACCTCTGCCGAAAAGCTTATCGCCACTCTTAGGAACGGCCTCGTACGGCCGGTCCAATTCCGGGGCCTCAACAAACAGGTTCTCAATGTTGTTGTGACCGATCAAGATATGGCGAATCACGATGTAGGGACCTATGAGTATAGGGTTGTTATTGAAATGGTTGATCTATCTACCACGGCGATTACTTATACGATCGAAAGATTGACGAAGTTCCTAACAGAGTATAATAAATTTCTGGCGGCTGCAGATTCTATGGGAGCAAAGGGATTTAATATCCAAGCGCGTCTTAAAAGAAACAAAGTTGAATTGCTTGAACTTAATCAGCAGTGGAAAAGATTAATAAATTCTTTTATGACCTCCATTGAATTTATTTTTGGTAGAAGTGCTTTTCCTGAGTTTAGTTCGATTTCGTGGAGAAAGAACTTAATCACCATGGCAAACCCAGCCAATGGGGATTTGAAATCTATGATGTTGTTATCTGAAACGATCAAAGACTTTCTAAGTAACTTAATGATGGTTTCGCGCGACGCCACGTCGGCGGCTTCTGCGGGCAGCTCGAAAGTCACATCAAAAATAAAATCCGGGAACAAATCAAAGCGAAAAATTGTTTTAGAACACGTATTTGCCTCTAATTATACTAGAAATTCAACCGTAGATGAGGGAACAGATTATTTGGACGCTTCGGTGACTTTAGATAGTCCCCTAAATTTTACAAGCATTGGGTTTATTGATTTTATAGGGCGAATAGATGCCGAGCTTGAAAAGTTCGGAGTTCCCCGGCCAAACAATCCAGGAGTGAACAAATTTGGTTTTCTTACTCCGAAGAGACTTAATGCTAAGGGGAGCACCATAGAAACAGCTACTGTTAATTTGGGTCAAGCACTTGGAAATGGAATTTTAAATGCGTCTCTAAGTCCTAATAAAATTAGATCTTTTACTCCAAGCAATAACTCGGACGACATTTATAATTCTGAAATAGGGGGTATCTTGGGAGCTTCGGATGTTACAATTGCTCCTAACACAACTCCCTTGGAGGAAGTCCTACGTAATCCTGAACCGCTTAAGAGAAAGACTATTTTTTCTAGTGACTATTTATCCTCAAATACCCCCTTTAACAAATCCAACTTAGACGCAGTAACTGCGGCGAGCGGATCAGAAGAAATAAATCTATACACAATGGGGTCAGTTCTATCATCGCGCCAACAGATAAAAAGTGCGGGCGTTGTCGGCCACATTATGAATATGAAGGCGATAGATTTTAAGCCCCCCCCTGCATTTATTCCGGCTGATTCGGCCGAAGGCTGCCTCGCTGTGGAATCGGCAGCTCAAAATCCATCCACTTTGGATATGAATACTACTTTCGGCCAATCTGTTAACTTTAATTCTCTTGCGGAAGTTCAATATTTTGATGGCTATTTAGTTTCTAGTGGAATGATAAACTTGAATCAACCTATTTGGCGCACCCTCACCCAGAGTGACTTTGAAAGCATGCAGGCTAGTAGGGCAAAGGTCTTATGTCGTACTATGTTGATCTCGCGCTCTATGAGGATGCCTAACAGGTATGAGCTTCCAGAGTATGATAGTTTGTTTATACTCGGAGATTCGACAGCCGGCCCTGCAGTTCTTAATTATGGAGCAGCTGATTATACTGACATTTTTAAATCTATGTGGCGTAAATTTCAAAGCGAAATGAAATTAGATTCTTTGAATATCCAAGACTCCGCGGCCAATATCGATACATCTTATATTAAAGTGCCGCTGGAAATGGCGTTGGGGATTCCTGTAACCCCGGGAGCTAAGATAGGGGGCCCACGCGCGCGACGACCTGGGGGTGCCTACTGATGTCAAACATTGGATTTAAAAATTCTTCTTTATTAGTAAATGCTAATTTGGTTGGTCTTCGTCAACGGACTGGTGTCCTCGCTCGCAGCTACGCCGCCGGCAATTATGCTCTACGAAGTGATTGGGGCTGTGCAGATGGGCTTAGAGCTGTTTTAGGAAAGTATTTTGCAGTGTCTGCGACCACCACAGGTCAGGATTTTGTCAATTTTGCTTCGGATAAACTAACGGCACCTTCGCTTCGTAACCAAGTCAAAGACATCCCCCTCATTCTTACAGAGATTCCATCGACAAACGATAACATAGGTCCAAAAAGTGCTAAATTTTTAATAGAATTGGATAACACAGCTTGGAATAATTTAAATTTTGTACCAGGCCTTCAAACTGATGAGCCAACTGTAGACTTCCTTCGGCAAAATATTGACGAAGAAGGCGTAGAGGAGGGCGACCCCTATTGGCGCTGGTATCTTAAAAAAGGCATACCGGCGACCGCGGCCCCGACCAACTACACCAAGTGGCTGTTTCCGATGCCTCCGGTGATTAATACACAAGGTACATTTTTCGATCATACAACCCTGTATTATTCCCCTTCTTCAAATAAAGCCATCCGCGCTGAAAGCGGGACGAACATAAAAGTCGAACCAGTTTATAATTATTATGCAGATACTACCCCTCCCTATGAGCAGATTTCTCAGGTTGCTTCGGAACCGATGCTTACCAATTTTTATTGTTTAGAGTCGGAAATGCGCAATACTAGTCCTACTTTGAATTCTCCGGATTATTTTGCCCAGATTACTTTAAACAGCAGCCTCCAGAATGTGAACATAGATAATGATCTCCAGCCCGATCCATGGTTCCAGCAAGTTGAGGGCCAGGAGGGGACAATGACTGAATCAAAAACTGTTCAGCTTTATACCTTGTATAGTAAAGGCTTAAATATATTAAACACCGATGATCCAGGCTTACCAATCTTAAAAGGAATTTTTAATACAAGCTACAAAAATATAGTTATTCTTAATTCGGACTTAGAGGCCATGAACGATCTGGCGGTTAGAGACGATGAGAGTTCGGGCCTAAAAAATCTACCCTTTTACAATAAAATTACAATTGGCTATGATGCCGAAGGCGTAGGAGACTATAGTGAAATTTCGGACGCCCAGGGGGGCTCGTGGCTGGGGGAGTTACGAACGGACTTAAATAATGAGCTTGGTGGCGACCAGGGTCTTCACGGCGCCGGCAGTCAGCTGATTGACATTTTGCAACTTTACATCATCCAAAACATTGAAGGTTTTGGCTCCCCAGGCACATCTCAGACCTTCACAAAAAGAAGTGTTGAAAAGTTCAGCGACCAAGATCCAACCAATCTTGCAACATCTGTTGCATCTCAAAACGTTTCGTTTGTATTTAACATGGATAATTTTTTGAAGGACATTGTTTTTCATGGCGCCCCGGGGTCGACTGCACCAACCCGGGTTGAACAAATTATTGAAAGAATAAACACTAATCAAACCACTGGTGATAACTTTATTTTAATAAGAAACTATAATCAAAACGTAGTTGAGATGGACAACGAGGCTATTAGGGCCTTCTTACTATTAGAGGAAGATGGTAGAATTAATTATCCTACTCGTACGATTCAAGAAATAGTATTGCAAAACAAGCTAGCTGCTAATGAAACGCTTATGTATAAAATTGATAAGAGAGTGATAACACCTGATGGCACAGCTAGCGACCCAGTACAAACATTTTATATAGGAAGGTCATTTGATGGCCGCGACATAAATTATATCGATTCGCAAGTTAAATATGGCGTAAGATACCGGTATGATATTAGTGAAATTAAAATAGTATTCGGAAGTAAATATTCTTATGCAAATCTTAACCTTCATTACACCACCGACGTCGGGAGACAAAATGGCCGCGCAACTGCCAATGCATTGGGATTCTACCGCCCTGTTCGATCAGATATACTTTTGGATGATATCGTGGAGGAACGTGTGAAAGAGTATACTCCTGCCGACGAGGATGTTCCTTTTTCTGCGGTGGGAATTGAGGGGGGCGACGACACCATGTCGAGCCTGACAGGATACTATATTTTTAAGCCCACAAATAGAGTGGAAATAGATGCCATGGCATTTTCAAATTTATTTGATGAGGGTACCCACTGGGCCCGCGCTGGAAGTCGCGGTACCGCGGCCGGCACCAAGCTAGCCAAAATCAACATCCAGGTCAAAGAAGGGTTTGGCCTTGGAGGAAATGAGAATGGCGGCGCAATTGGAGCGACATTAGACTTACCTATAGTCGCCACCGTGACAGCACCGCGACCAAAAGGCCGCAGCTTGCGTCCACGAAATATTGGGATAAGAGCTCCCCTCCGCGGCACAGGCGCCAGTGCTCAATTTGGTGTGAGACACCGCCGGCCCCGCTCGACGCCCCGCTCCCGCCGCCCCGGCAGCTTGCGAGGGCCCCGTATTGGAACAAGAATGAATCGTCCTGGTGGTGTGACGCCGCCGCTGACGCCGAACTTCCTGCATAATTTGTTTGGGATTCCATAGATGAGTTTTCACTGGTACCTAGATATCGAAGAATCTACGTATGTCAATCAGAATGAGATTGCCCCTCCAGATCAGGACGTCGGCCCCCGCGGCACATTTTCTGTGGGCCCAATTGAATTTGAGGATAATGAAACTATTTCTGTTATGGATTTAGTGGTTAAGATTAATGGCGCTTTTGAAGAAGCATTTGTAGAGGGAACCTCCCCAAATCGGTATTATATGGAGGCACGCGTCCACCCAATCTCAGCCGAGAACTTTCAGGCTAATGTGGCTAAAATAAATACTGCGAAATCACAGCGTGAACTGGCCATTGAGTATAGAATTTTTAATCTGGATAATGTAGCATTTTCTCTGCAATTTCGTTCTGGTCCCCATGGTGCCGTTTCTGGTCACCAGTTCGGTGGTGACGTGAGTATACCGGCGGCAGACGTTACTATTATTAATAAGTCTGACATTGTGGGGTTTCCAACGCCCTATTGTCAATTAGAGGCAACCATTACGGACAAGCCACCTATGCCACCTGACATAGTATTTATTCCGTATGTTGGCGTTAACAATAAAATTATGATTTTGTTTAATTCTAATGCCGGTGAAATGAAAGAGTATCCGATTGTCCTGCGAAACAGTGACATTAGTTTTATTTTGGACGAGTATTTCGCGCAACATCAGATAGCGCTCACCGAAAATGACGTGCAAGAGCTTAAAGCAGATAACGCGAAGAAGCTGCAATATCGAAATGATGATCCAATAAGGAAATATGAATTGTTTAGAGTTGGCGCCAAGCCCACTAGCTACAATAGTTTTAGAGGCCTTAATCTTACGGAGGAGCCCATACAGGCCCAACTGGGCCCTGATAAATTTTCAACAGCACCGGCTTATGTGGATACAATAGTCCCGAACAAAAAGTATTGGTATTGTGCTCGGTCAATCGATATCCATAATAATGTTTCTAATCCTACCTACATTTTTGAACTTGAAATGGTGGACAACAAAGGTCAAATGTTCCTGAGACAGAAGATTATCGCTTTCGAACCACAAAAGTTGAATTACAAAAAGACCGGAAGAAGATTTCTGGCGATCGAGCCACGTTTTGAGCAGACATTCTATGATGAAGCGGCAGAATCGCCCGGCACCGTTTGTCTCACGGAAGAGCCAAGCTCTGATATATTAGGTAATTCGGAAGTACGTCAAGTCTCCTCAATATGGGGCAAGAGGTTCAAGGTGAGGGTAACGAGCAAGAAAACTGGCAGGAAAATTGATCTAAACGTGACATTTAAAAATACAGGAGTTATTATTCCCTAGGATTAATAATTATTTATTCACTATTTATATGGAGAGGTTAACAGAAAATGGGATTCTTAGATAATTCAGGCGACATCATATTGGACGCCGTTTTGACAGACACGGGCCGCATGCGCTTAGCTAAAGGCGATGGTAGTTTTAAGATAGATAAATTTGCGTTGGGAGATGATGAAATAGACTATGGCCTGTACGACAAAAATAATGTAAATGGTTCGGCCTATTACGATCTTACTATTTTGCAGACCCCAGTACTTGAATCATTTACAAACAACATGTCGAGTATGAAGTCGCGCCTGTTGACGGTGAACGACAATGACCTTCTTTATTTACCGGTGATTAGGCTATTTACTCAATCCGGCCTTGGTTCCGCACAAAATGCTAATGGCTTTTTTGTTGTTCCTGTTGATAAAAGCACGGTTGAAACTGGATTTGGTAGCAATCTGGGGGCTGGAATTTTGAACGGTTATCGTCCATCGGACGACCCAGCGCGAATTGAACTGAACCAGGGCCTCAATACTAATGAGTTAGCAAAAGAGGATCCTTTAAGTGATCAGTTAGTGGAAAATCAATACATCGTTCAGATCGACAATCGACTCGGTCAGATTTTTCCGGCACCCGATAATGTGTCGGCGGTTTCAAGCGCCAATGCTGCCTCAAATATTCAACTCTCTCCCGCCACATACGCGTATTTAGACGATGATGGTGTGGCAAACTACTACTTCGTTGGTGGCGACCAAGGTCGCGGCTTCGTGAATAATCTGCGTTCGACAGAAGCTTCAAGCATCTTGGGCCCGCGAGGTACAAAAATATCCTTGAGGCTTGGAGCAAGCCTTGAGTTAAGAAATAGTACTTACCTGTTTACCCAACTGGGCACCGTTGGTTCGGCGACAATCGCGAATTCGGCCGAATCTGGTAAAGACTTAGATCCTTCGGTTAACGCCTATTACTACATTGATTCTATCATTCGGGTCTCCGGGGTTAATACAGGATATAGTGTCGACATTCCAGTAAGGTTTGTTAAGTTACAATAAGGAATTAAATAATGGCCTCTTCATTTAAAACAATTGATCCAAAAGATATAGTATCTACTAGAAATCTGCTGCATGAAGCAATCCCAATCACTGGAACTATCGTTTCCGGCACTTATGCCGATAACAACATCAAGAATTATTCTCATGGAATGTTCCAGTCAGTATATGATTACCCTTATTTAAGCTCTTCTGCCAATCACATACTTGATGTAACATGTGGCTATTCAAGTAAATCGGGACTTTCCTCCTCGGCTGTAGCCAGTGGAAGTCAACAAAACGCTAAGAAGATCAACATTTATAATGAAATGGCTCAAGTTTTGGCCGGCTTCGATGAAGACGGCAATGTTAGGCGTTTTGATGAAGATGGCGATCTCACGGGCGGAGCTAAAATTAATGAAGCCTATGTAATCAACTTTACGCGCCTGCTTTCTAAAGATGAGATTAAAAAAGGAAGCTTTACCTTAGAGTTGGGTGTTACCCAAGACTATTTGACGCCCTTCACAACGCGCATTAAACTGACGGATGCTAGCGGATCTACTGGTTTTAAGGTGAATTCTCCAGTTGGTGAATATGGTATTTTGTTTGCTGTAGACAGCGCAGGTAGTCCGATGAACACCAATGGTACCACGGGCAAGGCCGCCGGACTGCTCTATTATCAAGCTGGTATCGCCATCGTGTCAGCATCCGTTTTTGGCGGCCAGGAAGCTGTTTTGCCAGGTCTTGGACAGGGCATTTTGACGCTATCTGCTTCCATGAATCAGACTGAAGAGAACGTTTCGGCGGTACTAACCGGCTCTGCAATCTCTAGTTCATGTAGCGAATTCCGACATAGGCTTTATAATTTGAGCTTTAACAATACGACAGAGTTAAATTCTACAATTTACTTCTGCCGTGCAAGTCATAATGATTTTAATTATTCTTCCAACCCAACCTATCTGACCGCAAGCAAAATGGTGGTTAAGAATAACTCGACAGATTCCCCCGTAAGCTTCGCAACTGCCGTGGGACTCTACTCTGCTGATAATGAACTTCTGGCTGTTGCAAAGTTGTCTGAACCGCTGAAGAAAGATCCATCCAATGAGTTTACACTTAGGGTGCGTTTGGACTATTAATATCGGCTTTCGTTAAAAACCATGCCAAACTATTTATAATAGTAGGGAATTGAAATGCCGTTCTACAAGTTCAAAAATAATGATGTACACATAAACACCTTAAAGGCCTATCCCGAGGTAAAGTATTTTATCTATAATGGCGACGGTCGAGCGCTCAAGTCCTCCTTTTATAATAATACTCCTAACATTTCCGGTTCTTCTACGGCGCTGGTATTCCAGAACGATGCAGTTCTTGTTCCCGAATATGTGCGCCATACCGACGCAGGAAGTATCAACTTATTCGAGCTGAATGTCAATAGGGCCACCCGGGACGTGGCTTACGACGATCACCTTTTTATTAGTAAAGCTACCGATCCCGAAGGGAACACTCTTCCGCTACTGTCGGTCAAAAATACAGGCATGATATACCAATTTATGGTTAAAGACGGAACAAGACTGGGCTTTAGCTCGGTTTCGTCCACTGCATTCAATGCAGGAGTAGTCGGAGAGGTTTTTACAGGTAGCTATCCCTATACTGCTAGAATAACAAAAGAATATTATTCTCCAACCGCCGCCACGTCGTCGCCGGGCCTTTACTACCAGAATCCCGTTATTGTAGAAGACCAAGATGATGGGCTAACAATCGACAACGCCGGATCGGTATCCCATTTGTTAGCATTAAAAAATACTTTAAATCACTATTCTTATTTAAGTCCATGGTATAACTACGCTCCCACCACTTCGAATCGTAATCGTTCTCTGGGCAACACCGAAGTTGGTCTTATTAGCATACCAACAATTTTTTATGGTTCTAAAATTAAGCCAGGATCAGTCAAACTAAGCTTTTATGTTAGCGGCACTCTTGTAGGACGCCTAGAGGATAAGTTCCACAATGGTGTCCTCTATCAAACCGGTCCCGATGGAAAACTACCTGGTAGTTTTAAGGCTGCTGGATCTGGCAGCGATGCTGGCGTTGTCCTTTATAGCGAGGGGTTCATGGTTTTAACGGGCGCCTGGGATCTTACAAGCGGAGATCACTCAGAGAACTACGGTACCGACAATAACTTCCCGAGTTGGGTCGCTTTTGGGCAGTCAATTTCGGGCTCTGTTACTGCGGTTTCGTCGTCCTTTTTGATCGAGATGAGCGGGACGACTAAGACCCAAACACTCACCATGTTTGCGACAGCGCCAAAGGGAGAACTCAATCAGTCATGTAATCCCACTTTTGTTACGCTCTACACGGGTTCATTTGGTAGCACGAGCCCCATGGGATATGTTCAAAATCAACAATTAGGTATTAAAAATGTTGTAAAATCGGATTATACTACACCTACAGGTTCCTTTGAGCGAACCACTTATATTTGTAAGATCGGCATTTACGACAAAGACATGAATTTGATTGCTATTGCGAAACCAGCTACTCCAGTTAAAAAGACGGCTGAAAGAGATTTTACCTTTAAAGTAGAATTGGACATTTAATGATTTTAGGGTTGGATATCTCAACCAGCATTACGGGCTATACAGTATTGGATTATGACGGCAACATAGCTGTTTGTGATCACATCGATCTTCGCAAAGAGAAAAACTTTTTTAAAAAAGCACGGATTGTTCAACTGTATTTAGATTTGATAACGGACACACATGAAATAGAAGATGTTTATATTGAACAATCACTTCAGTCATTTCGCTCAGGCTTTTCCTCTGCACAGACGCTTTCATTGTTATCAAAAATTAATGGCATTGTTTCCTGGTTGTGTTATAATGTGTTTAGAAAAGATCCAAAGTATCTTGCTGCCACTTCTGCCCGCAAACTATGCGGCATCAAAGTTCCCAAGGGCGCGAAGGCAAAAGCAGTTGTTCTGCAATTTGTGCTTGACAACGTCCCCGAATTCGATGTAGAATACACTAGACATGGT
>Ga0098047_10000466_pt1 | contig 16087 bp, 8 predicted proteins | sample 12_taG_FD_92585 | JGI IMG/M metagenome (GOLD analysis project Ga0098047, IMG submission 92585) | Marine viral communities from the Subarctic Pacific Ocean - 12_ETSP_OMZ_AT15267 metaG | ecosystem: Environmental > Aquatic > Marine > Oceanic | place: Subarctic Pacific Ocean | collected 2015-01-16 | reverse complement strand
CTCAAATCTCTATCACCTGTTTCAGAATAACACCATCCAGAAATATTATATTCTACTCCATTTACCAAATCGACGGTATTTAAAATTCCTCCATATAACGAAGTATTACCTACCACAGCTGTTATCTTTTGTGATGCGCTACCACTATGTACTATAGTAGTTTCTTCTGCAAAAGTATGGCCATAAACACTCATCCATCCATTTGCAACACCATTCGTAAATCCACCTTCACAATCTCCGTTAACTATCACTTCAGTCGTTCCGATAAATCCAGTAGGTGCTTGCCCATCTACAACTTCTACCCAAGTATTACCTATACCAGTAATTAATCCAACTTCGTCTACTGCGCCTGCTACTCCAGCTGTTAAAGTTGAAACATATAATGTATCGCCTACTTGTGCTGAATCATTTATATTGTTTTGAAAGTGTATTCTATCTGCCATAATTATGATGCTGTTCCTAGGGTTAATATTTTATCTAAATCTAGATATATAGTTTTAGTGCTAGTAGGCATTCTGTGTACGGTTATATCACCTGTAATTGTATAGGAATTGCTACAATTAATAATATTTAAAGTAGTTCCCTCTATTAAAGTTTGATTTGTAGTCATTGTTAAATAACCAGCATCTGCATTTGCAGAGATCCCAGCTATTGGATTATCTGTTGAATTATCAACACCAAATCCTTCTATATATGTATTTACTCCTTCCACATCCGATTTTCCTATACCGTAAGTACCATTTATATCTACTTGCGTTCTACTAGTATTAGAATCCCCTCTAACCGTCGTCGTCAACGGCGCCTGTGTTAATTTAAAATTACTAAAAGTTACACTACATCCAATAGCTTTTTCCACAGCGTTTTTACCATGTCCTCTCACCGTTAATTCCGCTCCGTCAGCAAACGCTTTGCCCGTAGAAAGCTTTATCTGTGGTTTATTCCTGGAAGCAGGGGTAGTAGCGTTATATGCTCCTGTAAAAACTCTAGTTAACGTACAATTTTGTCCAACTACTGCCATCCCAATTTCTAAATCGCTTATGCTATCTATTCTATAATTGTAATGCGTGCTACCACCACCATCATCTGACTTAGTGTCATCTATAGTAAAAGTTGTGTCTGCACGCCAGTATCCATCTCCAATAGCAGCTTCATTTTTTCTAAGATCGAGAGTAGGAACGAGTCCAAACCCCGCACCGTCTGTAGTATTGTTAGCTATAACCCAACTTACGCTTGATGTAACAGGGGTTGTTACAGTTGGAGATTGTGATACTTGGAGTACATTAGCAAGACTAGCTTCTGTATAATTACCCGCTGTAGCTGCGGTAGGAGCAAAATTAAGAACTACATCTGCCACTTGTGTTATATCTACTTGGTATAATACTGGATTATGCTCCAAACTAGTGTTGTTAATATTACCTCTTAAACTATTTAATAATTCAGTATCAAAATGTGGTTCCGCAGATAGTAATATAGTATAAGTTTCTCCATCAGCATCTGCTGGAAAAAGAATGCTTCCACCATATGATTTTCCAGTTATAGCTTGATTAGCTAATCTATGTTCTGAAGTTATTGTTGTTTCAAATAATTTAGATTTGAAATTATAAAATTTTCCAGTAGATGTTTTTACTTGCAAACTAAATATGGCACTATCGTCTCCTGATACTTTAAAAGATCTACTCTCTTGTAAAGCAGATAAATCATTTGTGTTTATTTCGAAGTTTCTTATTAGTTTCATATTATATTATATTCTATTTCTATTGCTTGCCCTATTCCTTGGAAATTAAACGATTGTAAATCTACTTCGTTTGTTCCCCTTATATAATTAAACCATTTACCTTCTTTTTCTATAAACTCAGGTACCGTTCCCCCTTGTTGATCAGTTATAAAAGAGTCACATACCCACCCAGCGTCACCTTCGTAGTTTAAAGTATTATAACTTTTTATAGCTTGCGGTTGGTCATTAAGTAATGTTGTTATAGAAGATGGAACCAAATCATTTCCGTAAAAAGTATTTCTATTTATACCAGCACTACTTAAAGGACTAACGGTAGCATGGTGTAACCAAGGGCTACCACTATTGAAAGTGTAATAATTATTAGCTACGCTGACTCCAGTTTCTTGTACAAATGATTTAAAACTAGTCCAACCTTTTACGTCTTCATTAAACGATACAGTAGTATTATCTATAGTTAAATTGTAGTCACCTTTTTTATCATCATAACTAGCTACAATATTCCCAGCATTTGTTAAATTATCATTAAACCAATCTCTCATTCCAACATTAGATATTGGGGTTAAACCATCCATAGACAATCTTAATACAGCCCCTCTTTGTCTGTCTGTAAAGTAAGCTCTGTAAGATTCTTTAGCAAAAGATGCTGGATCTTTAGATATACCGTAATCTCCAACGAAAGGATTAGCGTCACCTAAAACTCTATTAGTTGCTATTAATTGTGAATTTCCATCTGCATTATATAAAGCATCTTTATTAGACATGACCTTAACAACTCTATCTTCGCAAAAAGTTACTAAATCAATTCTTCTTTGGAACAACTTTTGAATACTACCGTATGTTGGATTTAAATCTTTTGTTATTTTTTCCGCTTGAATAAATTGATTAAGATTATTTACTCCACTAGTAGAATTGTATATTCCAGAATATATTAATCCATTTTTTCTATTTTCTTCTTTGTATTGTTCTTCAAAAACAGTAGAAGCTTTAACACCTCTACCAATTGTCATAGCGTTAAAATCATCTCTAATCCTGTTAGATTCTACCCCGTTTCCAAAACAAAGGCAATCATAATAAGATAATCCTACTTTTTTAGCGTAGTTTGCTAAATATATAGCAACTTTAGTTATATAATTACCTATAATTTCTTTTACTTGATATATCGTAGCACTTACAAAACTACCATCAGGTTTGAAAAACCTAAGAGTTTTTCCTACATAAACACCTGTTTGTGTTGGTAAATCAGCGGTACCGATAACATTTAGTCCTGGTGAAGCAAATTCTACAATATTATAATTTGTCCCACCTGTGTCCCAATCGGTTATTATCAAATCGAAATCTTCAGCAAGACCAGCGAGAGTAGGCATAGAATTAGATTTATTACACCAAACTCTAGATCCAATAGGAGCGTACATTTCAGAATTCTCTTTCTTTGTGTTTATTTTTATCGGAATAGCGTCACTAGCTTCATGATATATATTTAAATCTACATCATCTTTTTGTTCTGTTTCCCATATAACCGGTGATACAACTAGTGTGGCTTCTTCCTCGCTTGGAACTTCTTCTATTATTCTTATTCCATCACTTGTATCAACATCCCAAGCGAAAGTTATACCGTAGTCGTTTGGATTTTTGTCTAATTTTAAAATATACAATAATCTTCTATTTGTTCTAGATCCAAAGTTTTCTATTCTAGTAGCTAGTTCTTCTAAAGTATAATTATTTCCATTAGGCCATCCACTCGTAGATCCAACTCCAGAATTATCTGACGCTATATCACTCCATATTTCTTCTACGCTATTATTTAAATTAACTTGCGCTGTTCCGTCCCAAGCATTTTGTGTCTCCATAAATGGAGTGTGATTGTACAATCTTTTTATACTGACTTTTTCAATAGTAAATACCTCTTCACTTCCCGTGATTTTAAACCTTGCCCCCTCTCGTAACTTACTAGCTATTACACGTAAATCTGGATCTTGGATTTGCCATTGCTTCGCTGATGGTGTTGGATCTCCATTTGCTAATGAAAGTCCATTAAAACTCCCCCAAAAAGTTCCACTATTCCCACTACCAGGATTTATATTTTGCCACTCAAAACTACTATTTGAAATAAACCCAAGTCCACCGTAACCTGTACCATCTTTTATCCATAAATCTTCTCCTACAGGACCAAAAGATAGATGCATGTAAGCTATGCCTTGAGTAGTATTATCATATATATCATCATAAGTGTTACCACCTGGTCCACTACCCATTGCTACTGCGTTGTTTTCTCCTTTACTTAAATAACACCAAGACCTACCTCCCCAACCGGCATTTTGTGTAATATCACCTACATCATTTCTGTAAGCACCTATTCCTTCTATATCCAATACTCCCATACAAGAATCTACATAGTAAATACCATTTGTACCTGGACTACCACCTCCTCTCGTCATTCTACCGCTTAAATCTGCTTCTGTAAAACCAGTTTTACCACTTGGATCAGACGGATCTATAGGCTGTGCACTAGCAAAATAGCAATGATCTATAAACCAACCTTCTGTTATACTATTAGTTCCGTATTTATATAAAATTTCCCAAGCGCCCAGTGTATTACTTTTTTCTTCACCAGTTATAGAGTATGTATCTTCACTTGATGCTTGTATGTGTTGTGGTATATCATTCACGGAATTAACTATACCAGTTGTATGACTTGCGCCTGATACCGCTTGTTTGTCCGCAAAATTATGAGCGGGGATAACGCCATCGATTCTGTATACTGTTTCAATCCCTACTAGTGGTTCTAGATAAGTTTGTGATATGTTATTAGAAATGATCTTCACAAAAAACCTTCCCTGAAACCGCGAAGTAGAAGTTCTTAGTCCCACTTTAAATATTTTTATTCTTAAATTAGAATCTACAACTCCAGAAGTAGGTGTTGTAGTAACCCAATTATCTTCATTTGAAATAAGTTTGTCTAAGTTTATCCTATACTCTTCATCTGAGTTAATTAAATCTATTCCTGCTATTCTATATCTTTTAGATTCTATAACAGCAGTACCAGATATAGTTGTAAATTGCATTTCTAAATATTCAAAGTCTTTATCCATATCTGTTAAAGATACTCCACCATTATTTACCCAAGTGTCTTTGTCTATCACTATTTGGTTTTGATTTTCTTCGGGTACATTAAGACCAATAGCATAACCAGAAAGTAAATTCTGAATATCAGCACTACCTCCAACATTTCCAATTTGTGTTCGTTTGAATTTAATCCAATCTGGAACTTCGTTTTTAATATCTACTACTTTAAACTTGTTATTTAATTCAACTTGTTCTTCGGTCTCTGCTTGTTTTTTTAATATTATATATTCGTCTTTTTGGATTTTATTTGTCTCAGCTGAAGGAAAAGATATCCATAAGTTATTATTATCTTCTGATCTATAAACGCTATCCATAGATAAATTATAATACTCTCCAGAAGTTTGCTTTATGAAAAATTTATAATATGTGGCAAAATCAGGTTGTGTACCACCTACAGCAGCTGTTAATTGAGTAGATCTACTAGCATTACCATTAAAAATTTGTGTGTTATCAGAATCCCAAGGAATTGTTAAAGAAGCATTTTGACTAGTAAAAACAGGAGTTTCTCTACCATATTCATCTCCGTAAACAACCCCTAATTGGTATGTTCTAAGAGTTTTAAGGGATTTTTGTCCAAATTGGAAACCAACATTATCACTATCTAAAAAAGATCTCTGTCTATATCCTAATTCTAAATATGGCTTAGCAACATCACCACCATCTAACATATTATATCCCTGTGTATAGTTTCCATACACGAGTCTGTTCCCTGTTATTTCTTGTGCTAAAGCTTTTTTAGGTACATTATCCCAGGGTCTTAGTGATTGATTTGAAGGTAAGGCAGCATATATATTTTCAGTGGAAACTATATATTGTCCTTGGTAGTTTGTCGGTAAATTAATAGTAGCGATTGTCCAAGTAGGATCCATAATCGAGACTATAGGATTTTGATTTTTATTCCAAGAATTAAAACTTGCTCCAGGAGGTAGTGGATCGTTAGGTTTAATACTTTCTAAAGAATATATTGTAGTTGAGTTTTCTAGTTTGAATAATATATCTATTTGAACAACGTCTTCCGGTATATCAGGAGTAACTAAGTGAGTTAATTTTATTTCGTCACAGTTATTCTCCATCCCTAGATTGAAGTTATCTTTTGTAGGATGAAAAGAAAATGTAGATCCATTAAAAGCCACGTCACTAAATGGTGAAAAAGCTGAATATTCCCCATCTTCATATTTCCATCTTGTCCCAAACCTAACAAATTTAGTCTCAAATAATCTTTTATCTACATCTATCTCTTTAACAACTTCCATTTCCAATCCAGTAATCAAGGAATTGAGGGTGAGGTTGAATGTAGTTGCAGTTGTAGGTAAATTATTGTCTATCGATATTATTTCTACTTCCCATTCAGTATAACCAGGATCCCCTATTTGTTGGGTAACCAATGTTACTTGACAACGAAGTTCTTGTATTGTTGGTAAGGCGCCTGATGTTGAGATTTGTTTTAATAATAAAATATCTCCTATAGCATAATATGCCGCTGCTACAAAACTTAATCCATCTGTGACTCTAGGTATTCTAATATAAGCAGTATCTCCTTGTTGTAGTAAATAACTACCTGCGTTGCCTTGAGATAATTCACAAGTTGCTATAAATATTTCTTGTCCAGTAGGTTTGACAACATCTATTCTAGGTGCTATGGATGGTCTTTTCTTTATAACAGTTATATTTTCTTCCTTTAAGTGAACATAAGTTTCAAATGTATGTGCCCAACCAATATAGAATTGGGAGGCAGATCCACCTGCGTGAAACGTTTGATCAAAAGTAACATCACCTGTAGCATAATCAATGTCTGTAACAAAGATGTTAAAAGGGGGAGCAAAAGTAACAGCTGGATTGTCGGTTTCGAAAGAAACAAGTTTATCTCCGACTCTTATATTTGGATCAGTAGCAGTACCAATACCAGAAAGATTTAAACTATTAACTCCAGCTCCTCCACCACCAGCGGTTGTTGTCGTTGTTATTACTATTTTATCGAGTACTCTCTCTCCATTTACAACTAAACTAGTATGAGCATTATTAAATGAAGACCCTAATTTACATCTAGTTATATTTATTTTTCTAGGCTCGTTGACGTTGTCCGTCCACATCAATATATCATCAACTATATTTATACCAGTAATAATATTCCCATCAAATTTCAAAACCTCCATACTAGTGTCAATAAAAACTGGAACCGTAGTGTTATCTTCTAAATTATATTCAAAGATAGCGTCTCTACCTGGGTTATGTACCAACCAATATAATTTATTATTTTTTTCATCAGCTATAGTTCCAACTGTATTCCAAGAACCACCAATAATATTTTCAACCCTCGTATTACCTAATATATTTTGCGCGGCCCCGATATTCGCTCCTTCAGAAGTCACCACCTGTATATTCATTGCGTCTCTATACTGTCCCTTAGGTACTATTCTTTCGTCAAGATCTTGATTCATCTTACCTTGACTAAAGTTGTTTTTAATCTCCGGCATACTTTAGTGTTTAATCCATTTAGATTTACCTCTCATTATCTGAGTAAGTTCTTCTATATTTAAATTTGATAATCTTAACTTAGCTTGTCTTATAGCTGCAAATCTTTCTTTTTTGTATCTTTGTACAATGTATTCTGGTGTATTTATTCTAGTTGAAAGTATAGCGTGGGATATCCACTTATACATGGCTTCTTCTGCGAACTTATGTACTTGCATTTCTCCGTCTGTGCCAAGACTATCACTTATGTAATCTAACACCACGGTTTTTCCTGATATATTAGATGAAAAATGTATTAATCCTCTTAGATCATCAATATAAAAAGATCCGTTACTTTGGGCGTGCGATGGTTCTATTCCATATCTTTGTCCTATGTTCGTGTCACGTACGTCTGTAGCGTCTGTAGCGTCTGTAGCGTCACTAGCACTATTAGATGTATTCGTAGAGTATTTTGTCCAAGTATCAGATCCTGACACTACTAATTCTTCGTTTGATTCAGATGTTACGGATATTTCTCCTATATAATTAGTAGCTACGTTGCCATCGTAATAGTAGTTGTATTTAATAGTTCCATTAGTAAGAGTTTTGTTAGAAAATCCTAACATAGCATCTGTTGTAGAATCATAAGTAAGATCGTTGAACTTTGTATACGAACTTATAAGAATCCATACAGTACTAAAATTAGATACGTCAACACTTAAACTCTTCTCGCTAGCAACATCGTCTCCATCGTACCACTCTATATTTCCTATGTCTGGAGGGGTTACACTGAATGATGGTTTATTGTGGCTAGGATCTGGGTGAGTAAACGGCGTGGGTTCTGTAGAACTTACGCCAAACCAAACTCTACCAGAATCACTAATAGTACCACTAGAACCAGAGTTATAAATTCCCGCTGCAGACTCCCCTGTCGCAGATATATTTAATTCTAACACATTACTAACATCAATTGGTTGCCAAACAGCAAGTATAGTACCCCAAGTATTAAGAGCTTTTCCTGGATCAGGTTTTGATGGGTTTGTCTCTACGTTTGTTAAAGATGGACCAGTTGAAAAAGTCAATCTATCGTTATCAACATATATTCTATTTACTGCGGTCGCAACTGGAGTGTTATAACTACTTATATTAACTTTAAACCAACTAGATAAATCTCCCGTAGCGAAACTATGATTTTGTAAAAGCTCCCAGTGTGGAGTGAATTCATAAGTCCCGTCGGTGTTTTGAAGAATATTAAAAGGATTAGAAGTATGTCTAGTTGGATATAAAGGACGCTTTATACCGTTGCTATCTGACCAACAGACTTTAGTGTAGTTTACGTAATCTTGAGGTAGCATCATAGTTAGTGATGGTGGTAATTCTATTTCTTGAGATTTAATAGATTTAAAAGTATCAAAACTTAATTCAGCTAAAGCTCTTTGAGCATGAAAAGCAATATCTGTTCTTTTAGCTTTGGAAATTATTTTTTCTTCTCCAACATAAGTAACAATAAACTGATTTATAATATCTTCTAACGAAACAAATTGATAATTCCCCTGATCGTTTCCTTGGTAATAAGCTCTTTGAGTGGTGTTATCTAATAATCCCATTTATTATTGTTTTTCTTGTTGAATATTCTTGTTATCTTCTTGAGCGCCAATCCCGTAAAGACCTTGATCTTTTATAGTTATACCAGCTAAAGTTAGTATTTTCATAACTAAATCAGTTTCTTCAGATGGATGAAGGTCGAAATCTTGATAACCAACCGCCGGGGAATCATTTAAAATAGCAGTACCTCCAGCCATTGTAAATGTCCAATTAACTTGATTAGGTCTTCTAATATGATCTACCGTTATAGTTTCAGGAGGAGCTTGATATAACGTGATTATGTTGTTCGTCCCATCTATTGTGTAAACAGGACGGTTACTAGTAGTTTTAGTTAATGGCCCTAACATCATTTGTCTAAAATCTTTTTTACTAACACGCTCTACTAACCTCCAATTTCCATTTCTATATATTCTAATGTTAGTAATTCTATACAAATTAGGAATACTAGCGCTTAAGTTATATACAAACTCTTCTATATCTGGATCTGGATTAGTATCAAATCTATTCACAGTGCCCTCAGCTTCAAAAAGACTAATCTTTTCCTCTAACATTGTTACTATATCAGAATGAATAGTGTCGTTCCCATTTAATCTTCTAAACTGATTTAAGTCGTAAAAGTATTGTTCGAAAGTATCCATTTGCGCTTGGTTTGCTAATAAATTAAACTCTTGAGGTGTTATATATCCTCTTTGCTCTTTATTAGCTAAAACTAAAACTCTTTGATACACTCTATCTACGTTTACCATAATATTTTTTTATTTGTAGTTTACGATCGCCCCGTAGGGCGACCGCTCTACAGTTTGATTAATTTTTTAATCTTTTTTGAATATTGGAGTAAATCTCCATTCCTTCATCAGTTTTAAACCAAGCGGCTAAAGCTGAATATGGATGTTCATCAAATGGAACGGTCATTAATTTTCTATCATTAGACGCCCATGTAAATGTTCTTTGATCTTGTGATAGTTTAATAATACCATTCTCAGTAGCTTTGATACCAAAATTTCTAAGCATAACGTTTTCATCAGTAACTAATTCTAAGAATAATCTAGGGTTTCTCTTAGCATATAGTAATAAATCACGTTTAAGTTCCTTAGAACTCATCTGAGATACCGCAGAACCTAGTTCTACCCTCATAACAGCTTCAATCATATCAATATCTAGATTTCTAGCTGCATTTAAAGCGTCAACTTCAAATTCTAACCAATCTAATTGACTCTCTGCTTCTGCAACTGGTTCCCACTCGTAATATGTAGTACCAACTTCCGGATGATATATAGACAGTAATCTTTGAAGAGTTTGTTTTTCTCTAGGAACGTGTAGCGCTCCGTTTCTAAAAATAATATGAGACAATCTTTGATCGCCTTTCATTTCGTCTACAAAAGAAGTTTGTTGATTTTCACAATACTTTAGTTCTCTTTCATACCCTTGCTCTTCATCAAACCAAAATATATTAGCTGATTTGATAGATTTTGATAAAGGTCTATCTTTTGACTTTAAATAATATACCCTATCTTTTATTTCCCAAGTATTTTTCTCTGGTTGTTTTTCTACTTTCTTTTCAACCTTTGGTTGTTCTATAGTCTGGACAACCTCTTCAGTTGCCACTTCTTTTTTTGTTTCTTGTTTCTTTGCCATAATATAATATATAATAAAATTAATAAAATAAAAAGGACCGAGGCCGAAACCTCGGTTCTTTTAATATAAATAAATGCTTATTGCATCAACATAAAGTTGTTAGCACCTTGAGTAATTAAACATCTCTCAGTTAACATATGTATTTGCATCGCATCTAAAGCAGACGTAGCAGCTCCAACAGAACCTGTAACCCAAGTTTTGAAGTATCTGTTGTCTGTTTGTGAAGCTCTAAATCTAACGTGTAAGAAAGGTCTTTTAAGATTCTTTCCTAACATTTGGTCATAAACCGTGGATGTACCAGCTGGAATAATAGCTCCTCTAACAGCTGATGATCCAGCAGTAGCATTAATACCACCTCTAGTGGCTTTGTCATTTAAATATCTCCAATCTGATTTATAAAAGTCATAAGAACCTCTTCTAAATCCAGAGAAACCTAAATTAAGTGCCATATCTTCTGAGTTTTGGAATACTCCGTAAGAAGTACCACCAGCACCGTAAGAATTCATAGAAGCTAACATATCGTCCATTGCTAAAGCCGTAGCTCTATTTACGAACATCATGTTCTCCTCGATAGCACCCTGAGAATCAAACTCAGCTAAAATAGCGTCAAACTCTGCTAAATCAGTAGCAGCATTAACACCTGTAACTCCAGAAGTAACATTACCTCTAGTGCTAATAGCTTTGAATAAACCTTCTGTACCAGCACCATCAGCACCTAAATCAGTGGCACCGTGATAGTTACCAATAGCAGAATCAGCGTGAGTTTTCTCAGCTTCAATCATTGCCATTTCCATGTAATCAGCAAAACGTAATCTAGTTTCAGCTTCAGCTTTTAAATACCAAAGATATCCACTTGTTCCGTCTTCTACAGAAACTTCAACCCAACCAATCTTCGCCGTATCAGAACCTGATACTTCGTAGTAATCTTTCATGATAATTGGTTTGTTAGTAAAAGATTTGAAAGTTGGTTCATTAGCTTGTCTATAGTCTTTAACTGTAGAACCATCTGATTCAGCATAATAAGATACACCTTTTCCATATTCAGATCCAACAACTAATAAAGTTGCGCCTGTAAGTGTTCCAGTATGCGCTGATAAATCAGTAGCACCATAAGGTTCAACTTGTATAATCGCTGTATCCGCGTCAACAACCTTACATTTTGTAGTAGTACCAGGGTTTGAAATAAGTACGATATCGTTAACCCTAACACCGTGATTAGCTAATGTAAACACTGGTGAAGATGAAGCGTTGTTTCCATCAATATCACTTGTAACTTCAAAAGTACCATTTGTCTCACCTGTTGTTACTATTGTACCTTTTACTGAAATATGTAATCTTGATTGTTCTGACCAAACAACTTGGTCTGAGCTCATAGGCTCTTCAGCCCCTACTTGAGCAAGAAATCCTGAAATAGTTCTCGGTCCGAAAACTTCAGCTTCTTGTGCCATAAGGTCTGGTAAATACTGTTGGGCGAAGTCATTAACTCCCGACCCTCCAGTCGTGAAATCTAGGTAGTTACTATCTAATGTCTGCATTTGTGGAGCAGGAACAGTATTTAATAAACCACCTGGGTTTGTAATTGCCATAATTTTGTAATTTTAAATTTATTGTTTGTTTTTAATTTGAAATTTGTAATCAGCGTTGTCGTTATTTAGAGCACGTACTTTTAAACCACTAGTATTAACATTTTCAATATGTGTTTTTCTAGGATCCATACTTACGTTTTTAGATTTAGCTATACTTTCTTTTAACGCGTCTGCTTTTCCTTGCTCGTAGAAATGACCAGCTATTTTATCAGCGTTCATTGCTGTGTACAAAGATTTGTGATAACCACTCGCGTCTTCCATTAAATTATCTTTATTCAAAAACTTTTTGATAAAGTTATTAATATCACCTTGAGTTTCTCTTACACTATCAGCATCTTTCACGTTAAATCTAAATTTTTTATCTCCAACATTATATTCAAAACCTTTGAATCTGTCGTTAAAGACATTGTTTGTTTTAGCGTTGAAATTTTCAGCTTGCTTCTTTTGCATCTCGTAAGACTCTTCTGATTCCTTATTGTAACTCGTGAAGAATTCTATAGCTTTTTGCTGCTCTGGAGTCAACTTACTCCCAGCCTTGATATCTTCATAATATTTGGACTTTAGCCCGTCCAGGTGGCTTTTAGCGTTGGCAACTTGCTCTTTTAACGCTAGTTTTTTTCTTTTAATATCGTTACCTTCATCAATTTCTTCGTCGAAAGAAAAGTTATCTTCCATGATAAACTCTATTTCGTCTTCTGATAAATGAGGTTTTGTATTTTTATAAAACTCTCTAAGTAAAGTATCGTTATCTAAATCGTCATAGTTTCTATTTAATTTAATATAATCGTTTAAATCCCCACCAGTATCATCCATAAAACTCATTAGTTTTTCAATATTTTCTGGTAGTTCTTTTCCTGTTTCTATAGATTCGATAGCTTCTTCTACAACTTCCTCTACTTTTTCGTTTGTTATCTCTTCTACAACTGGAGTTTCTTGTGTTTTTGTTTCCGACTGTACCTCTTCTTGTTTTTGTGGGGTAGAGGTATCTTTAACGAGTTCAACCACTCCTCCGTCGTTAATAATGTCTTCTTTAGTTTCTTCATTTTCTTTTGGTGTTGGTGGTTTGTTCAAATCTACCTTAATAATTTCTTCTTCTCGTTGGAATTTTTTAGGTTTTGTTTTTACCTTAATTTTTTCAACCGTATCGTCTATCTTTGGTTGTTCTACAGTCTTTTCGACTTCTGTTTCTTTTTTCTTTTTTGCCATAATATAATATAATAATAGTTAATAATTCGTTATCTAGGACCAAACATAGACATATCTATACCACCTAGTATATCGTTACCAGATGATTCAAAGTCTTTTGATGGTCCTTCGTTTTGTCTTTGTTCAATAAGTTCTGATTGTTGTGAAGCTTGTATTTTTGTTCTTTTATCTTTACGATCTTCCTTTTCTGTTTCTTTAGACTTTTGTCCTTCTACTTCAATACCTTTTAACTGCATATTAAACTGGAACTCTAGTTCCATTAGTTGTTTTTTAATTTCTGCCTCTTGATATAGTTTCTGTATTTCCATCTCGTTTTTAGATTGCTCTAACGCTATTGTTGTTTGTGCTATAGATTGTTGTTTTTGCATTTCAGATTGAGCGGCAGCTTGTTGAGTTTGTATATTAGCTTGTGATTGAGCTTGAATATTTTGTTGTTGTATTTCTTGGTCTCGTTGTAGTTTTTTCTTTTTTCTAATCTTTAAAAGTTGATTTGCTAGTTTAATATTTTTAATCTCTCTAAGATCTATAGCATCTTCTAATTCAATGTTTTGTTGAGCTAGTGCTACTTGTATGTTATTTTCTAGCATTTGTTTTTCCTCTTCGTCTGGCGTTAATTCTATGAATATACCAAAATCGTATAAGTGTAATTCTGACATCTCACTTAAAGTGGAAACGTTGTGGTAACCTAAGGATTGTACAAAAGCGTCAGCAGTAGGAGAATACTCTAATATATCAGATATTCTTAAAGACACACACTCGGCAATTTGCTTAGTTATATATAGTCCTCCTTGTAAAATATGTCTAGTAGCTGTGTTTGAGTTTGCGGCCGCCATTTTTTGTACGCCAACTAAGGCTTTTGGATCTGGTTGAGCAGCATCTCTAGCTTCGTTTAGACCAGTTGTATCTCTAATCATTTGTAGATAGTAGTTATAGTTACCTATAAGAGATTGCATTTTAGCCCCACCATTGCCACTTGATATTTCTTGAATAGGCACTTTGCCAGGATTCATATCACCTTCGCTTGTAAAACTTCTACCTATAACAGATCCAGTTTGAAAAAACATATTTAATGCTTCTTGCGGATTGTAATTTGTTCCATTCCCTAAATCAACTTCAGCTAATCCATCAGCGTCTAAATAAACACCGTCAGGTGTTATTCTTGACATTACTTGCTGTAGTTTTAAATGCGTTAATTGAATCATATCTGCGAAACCTGTGATTCTACTGACTAGAGATTCTATTCTGCCCTCGTACATTCTTGGAGCGCATATAGCGTAATTCATTTTAACTTTATTAAAGTTACTTTTGGAGCGCATCATATTTTTAGACATCTCCCATTTTATGAGTTGTTCCGTACCTAATATAATAGCGCCATCATACAAGCACTCAACAGATCTTGATTTTTTAGTAAAATTTTGATTTTCTTCTGGGTTAAAACTATCATCTTTTTCTATAGCTTTCTCTCCTCCACTTGAGGTTTCTTTTAGTTTGTAAACTTCATTCATAAACGTTTTATAATTAAAATATAAAACTTGTACTTTGTTATTGTCGGAATTTGTGTTTTTACTAGATACGTGATTGTTTCTAGCGGAAGATTGGTTACTATACTTAGTTGCGTCTTTTAGGTCGTTTATGTTTAAGTGTGGGAATTCTTTTACTAGCTCGTTAACAGGTATACTTTTAACCTCACCAACATAATATATATCGTCGAAATAAGGAGATTCAGTGTGTGAATAAACTAAACTACCAGGATCTACATATTCTATTTTTACACCCTCAGACGTATTAAAGGAAGTTTTTACAGCACCGATACCTAAAACAGTAAGATCATAGTAAAATCTCTTTTTTACTAACTCATAATCACTACTCTCTAACAAAGTGTTAATAGCTTGTTCTTCAGCTATTTCTATACCTTGCTTATAGGTTAACTGCATATGAAGATCTAATTCTTCTTGGGTTTCTGGCAATAAATTTGGAGGATTCTTAAATAGATCCATACCAAACTCTTCTTTAATGAAATTTTTCAACTCCTTGCTCCTCATGTCCTCCATTATGGAGTTCATGTACTCGGTTCTTCTTGCCACGCCGTTTGGATCTTGAGAATAGGATTTTATATCATATGTCCTATTAGCCATACCATTAACGACTATGTCGACGAATTTAGGTATAATAGGAACTGGTTTCCAATCTAAGTTTAAGTAACTTAAGTCACCATTTATAGATAATTCATCTTTGTATTTCTGAACAGATTGCTCTCCACGTGCGTATAATCTTAAGTTGTGAAAATTCTGTTTGTTGTATATGTGTCTATTTAAATTATTTGTACTATCGAACCATTCATGCTCTATAGCTTGCGCTACCTTAAGCCCATACTCGTAACTTAACTTCTCTATATCACTAACTACTTGACTTGGAAAATCCCTCATATTAATTCTTTATTATCTTTGAAATATTACCTTTATTAGAATACTTAGCAATACTTATATTTAGTTTTGGTTTTTCAATATTCGCGTTTGGCTTGTATAAATGTCTATTGCAAGCCATAATAGCTAATCCAGAACTTATCGTTGCATCGAATTTAGTTCTCTTTGTTATATCAAATCTACTCCAATCGTTTAGTGTTTCGTTGAAATATATATTACCATAATTTCCATCGCCTAAATGACCTACGTGCTCTTGTATATACATCTCAATAGCAGCAGCGTGAGCTTGCTTAATGTCTTCGCTTGAATTAGGTATTCCACCT
>Ga0098047_10000465_pt1 | contig 16098 bp, 7 predicted proteins | sample 12_taG_FD_92585 | JGI IMG/M metagenome (GOLD analysis project Ga0098047, IMG submission 92585) | Marine viral communities from the Subarctic Pacific Ocean - 12_ETSP_OMZ_AT15267 metaG | ecosystem: Environmental > Aquatic > Marine > Oceanic | place: Subarctic Pacific Ocean | collected 2015-01-16 | reverse complement strand
TGGTTGCTTTAAAAGACACAGCAGGCATCACATTAAACTGGGTTCACTATAAAGAAAGCCTCTTCCCTTCGTTAAAGAATGAATTTTCGCCAACATCTTCATTCAGGCTTAATTACGACAACTTAATGTGGAGAGATTCGTTAGCTGAACGTATAGAACTTGGTAGCAAAACAATTTTATCAAATTCGTTGGGCCTTGTTGGTATGGAGCCCGGCTACGGAGCCGGCACCCCGGACAAGAACGGCCTAAGCGCTAGCTCTTGGCCACTAGACGCACCACGAGGCCTTTTAACCAGGCGCAATATCCCAACAGTGCTCTTCGTCACCGGTGGCGCCGTTATCAAGACCTCCATGACCGCATTACGCCAAGGCGGCGCCGCAATGACAGGATCCGGAGCGGGCGGCAGATTTGGTGGCAGCGGGAACGTCGCAAGAGATTCTGGTGGAGTGGCAGGCGAGTTGCAAAATACATACGGCTGGCTCCACCAAACTAGTTCAAATGCTACCGACGGCGGCCTACTTAGCGGATCGGATCTTAGGCAGGCTGTGATGGATTCGATGACACCAGGCGCACTATATGCCAGAAAGCATACATTGCTTTCGCCTCTTTCCATTAACTCTCCAAACTTCTCCAATCCTTCATGCTCTGTACAGAACTTAGGTCCCGGTGGCGGTTTGGAGCCGAAGAACGGTGTTGCTCCTGGCGGCGGAGGGTTCGCCACCGCGAGCTTAGGTACAGGAGAGGCCTGGTGGGATGCACCAGAAACCGCTGGATACTTCTCTGGGACAGTGCACGCCGGCACCGGGGAAAAGGTGATCGAGTTTGTATCAGCCCCATCAAAACCATGGTATGGTGATTATGATAAATTTAAAGAAACAGATCTCAAGTATAGGGCCCGCGGGTACTCTGTTGTACCTGAGTACAGAATTAGCGAGAGAATAGAAGACTATCTTAAAGGCGATGTCGACGATTTTAATGACTTCTCAATACCCGGCACAGAGTTTGATAGCAAACAAGTTAATTTCTACAAAGACTTTTCAAACTCTGATTTCATGGAGAAGTTCTTGGACATCCGCCAGATGTCAGATTTGCAAGCAAAAGAATTTAAACTAACGTGCCACGCTGTTCTTAAGTTCAATCCATATAAAGGTTTCTATCCGGCCGACCGCACACTTCAGCTTGTGTCACAATTTAGCAGATCTTACGGAAAATCCTTAAGATCCAGCGCATCTATCGACCCTCAGTATACCACTCTCACACCGCTGGGAAGAATGCCTACCTTATTGCGCCCAGTTTTGCAACCGCTTTTTGCTCCGGGCATTCTTTATAACTCAATTAAAGCCGGCATGGCATGTGACTGGCCTACAGTAACCGATGGTAGTCGCATCGCGAAGGTTGCCTATAGTGGATCCGAGGTCGGAGGCGCTGATTCAACCGAACTTCATTGGGCGCTTTATCCTTCCATGGTTAAGGACACCCTTTCAGGAAGCAATTACACATCCGGTACGTTTTGGGACACTAGAATTCCGTTTGAAGCCATTATCAATCCTGCTGCGCACATGAATGGCATGCCCTGCATAGATATGGAGCCTCACCCATTAGTGGATTTAGGTGGAATCGTAGACTATACAGCGAGTATTGCAGGTTCGCCGGCAGACAACCTTTATACATTAATGGCCAGCAACTTTGTTGCTGAGGTGGGTGACTTCTTCTTAGACGGAGGGAACTATTCTCGCCTTGAAACACCCGGTGTTTCTTTGGGCACAAGGACTTTCTCGGGCGGCGAAGTTTTTGCAGCACGATTAAGATTGAAGACTTCATACTCTGGTTCACGAACTTACGAATATGAATCTAGTTCTCACGGAAACAACAGCTGGTTCACACTCTTCGGTGCCGGCGCCGTATATAACGATGCCACCCCTGATTACAATAGAAAACACGGGATTACAACAGGATCTTTTGAAATACCACAAGATCCTAATAGAAACGAAGGCTTTAGGCGTGATTTTGTTATGTATAGTCGTACAACCGCATTCGGTCCGCCTATTGCTAACCGTGCCCCTGAAGAAAAGATTCGCCAAGAATATGTTAACTGGAATAACCTCTCTGGTGTTGTCGGTAGTACTCCAATAGATAACCCAATAGGTATGATTGGTACTGCCACTGCCATCAATTCGGGTTCTTGGATAGCAAACGGAAACAAGTTCTATGTATCTGGATCTGCATACGGTATAATGGATTGCATGAATGGGTATAACTGGGCTTACACCCCACCATACCAGCACGGCGAGGCATGGTGTGATTTTATTTTCAGACCTACCTCAGATAAAGAATATAGTCTAGAACAGATGATATCGGAACTCACTACAAGTTATTATCGTGTTGACCCTGGCCCACAAACTAGTTCTGCTAAGCTATCATGGAACATAAACTTCGATAATTACTATTATAGCTCTCTTATAAGAGATAGCATACCTCTTTCTGGTTCGCGCATCGTTAGCAATAACCCTGTCGGAGCCCCGAACGGCAAAGCGATAAATTCAAATAACTCTCCATATGCTTCGGTTCTTATTAATAATAATGCAATGCAACTCAGTTCTAGCTTTAACTTGTTTGGAATAGAAAATGTATATAAGAAGCGCTTTGATAAGTTTGGTAGAGAAATTCTAACTGAGACCGAAGTCGTCGGGAAGAAATGGGTTATTCAGCCTAAATTTGAGACCCCGATGCTGAATTTTGCAGACTTCGGAGAGCACCCCGTAGTGGGTTCTTCAACAGGCTCCGCCAACCTCACCAAAACTGTTCCAATGGTCGGAGATAATTACTATGGATTTGGCGCAGACACAGCAGCGAATGGCATGTGGCACCAGTTTGGAACCCTTCCTGCCCGGCCAAATCAGTGCATCTTCTTAGAGATAGGTGACATTCCCGCCTCTTGGCTGCAATATCACTATTTGTGTGTGTCGGAAAGCAGCGTATATAATAACTTTGACCCAACACTCTCTGGTCCTCCTGGCAAGAGCAACCTTCACGAAACAGTACAGTCGCTTGGTGAGTTGATGGGCTTTACCGAACAAAACTCTAGAGTAAGAATGGGAGAGCTGTCCGAAAAGCGCGTTATAAAAGAAGCGATTGTCGCCGTTCCATATATTGCAAAGGATGTAGGATTCACCGACGCCGGCGCCGGTGTGTTTGGACGAAAAGAATTTATTAGTATCCCGAAAGCCAGGTATAAGGCTGCCACCGGAGAAATGGAAGACTCCGCCACTGGCGATTCATTGGATGCCGCTGGTCAATCAATTAGGCAACTAGTTGCGAAAATGAAAGATTACGTGTTACCGAAGAAGTTCGACTTCTTGCGCAACCCACTTGTAGATCCGATTGTAATGTACATGTTTGAGTTCAAATATGAATTAGATAAAGACGACCTATCATACATTTGGCAAAACCTTGCACCGCGCAATTATGAAAGACTATTAGTGCAAAAAGACGTGGTAGCGCATGAGTTGTTTAACACAGAGTTGTTAACAGAAAAGAATATAATGGAAAATTCGAATTTGAGATGGATGGTGTTCAAGGTTAAACAAAGAAGCCAAAAAGTATATAGAGATAAAGTTGTGCCGAAGTTTGGAACGACGACGACCGATCCTCTTGTCGCGGGAACTTCTGAGAAGGTCTACCCCCTTCTGTATAACTGGCCTTATGACTATTTATCTATTGTTGAATCAGTTAAATTAGAGGCCGAAGTGTTATATAGTAATGCAGAGAGAGAACTTGCTGAAGAAATTGTAAGTACCGCAGCGCCCGAAGAAGAAACTCCCGAACTCGTAATCCCAACCGCAACATCTACAACTCTTAATCGCGATGTTAGAAGCACTGTGCCGCTAGATTTTAATGAAGAAGAGAAGGTTATTGTGAAAAAAGCAACAAAGGGCGATCCTGTGGCCACGGCAAAGGTGCGTACTTCTGTTAAGAAAAAGATAACCAAATTAAGCACGCCTGTGAAGGGCTCCACCACTTCCACGACAAAGAAAAAATAGGTAATAATAATGGCAACATTTCTAGATAAAAAGCAACGCGTTATGGACTTAAAGTTGACATCTTATGGTCACCATTTATTGTCTGTTGGTGCTTTTAAGCCAACGTATTATGCATTTTTTGATGACAATATAATTTATGACGGTGCTTATATGGGCGTAGCAGAGTCACAAAATAGTATTGTAAAGAGAATTAAACAAGACACACCTTATCTCGAAGGTATGGTTTTGTTTGAAGACCTTGATGATTTGGTATCTAAAAACAAAGGGCACACAATTAGCTACGATCCCGGGTATCTGACCACGGCACAAAGTCTCGTGAGAAAAGATTCTTTTAAGTTTGATCAAGCAATTGGAGACGCATACCTAGATGGTCAAAATGCCGCCGCCGCCCCAGCCTGGAAAGTAATCCTGCTAAATGGCAAGATAGATAATATCTCCAAAATGGATACGAAAAATAATTTAAATATTCCACAAATTGACGTCACTGTAAATTATAAACTAACCACAAGAGACGGAGAACTGGGCTTAGATCCTGGCGGCATACAAGACATCATTGACGAAACAATCAGATTTTCCGACGGAAAAACAGTGGCCCTGGAAGCTGAAAATTTAATGATTTATGTAGACGAAGTGAATACAGAATTCCTAACAGAAAATTTCGATGTAGAAGTTTTTCAGAGGGTAACGGGCTCTTTGACGGGATCATTAGAAAGAAAGTATTTTGAAAAAGAAATTCCACAAATTGTTGATGGACTTATGGTAATGCCCAGAAAAATACAAAGAGCTTATGAAATTACACCATCTTCAAGTGTTGAATATTATTTTAATATATACGCAGATCGATATGTCGATCATGAATTGGCGTGCAAGGGTCTACATATGTACAATAGAGAATCTTATTATATTGATTTAGACTTTCAATGTGAGGCCCCCGAGACACAAAATACTTATTTTGATATTTATGGTAGTGAGGTTGAACCAGAAATATGCGATTAGTAATAGAAAATAGAAAGAGGTATAGCAACAATGGCTAAAAGTACTGTATATAAAGGTAACACCATCGACAATTTCGGAAGAAACCTGCCGGTACCGTATGTTGAACGAATAGAAATACGGGATGTGCAAGAGGCGGATTGGCGTTCGGTTGGCGAAGAACTGGGCATTGTGCTTGGGGCCGACGTTCCCATATCGAAAATAACTATAGTTACATCGCTACTGTTTAACGCCGGCCCCGAGTTCATGATGGAAAACTTTACACGACAGCTTTTTAATGATTTGAATATCAACTTTTTATCATTAACAAATGTAGATCAAATCAACAGCCTTAGAGAATCTAAAAAGAATTTAAAAAGCGTTGTCACAGCCGGCCTGGACGATACGGCACTTGAACACATGTGGTCTCACACCTCTGGGTTATATAACCAATTTCAAACGTTGCCCTTGGGATCCACCGCGGTGCTCACCGCCCTATCCTTTACCAGTGAATACGATGAAAACAACAATGAGATTCAAAAGTCGTCGAATATTGCATACGATTTATATGTTCCTTCTGTTTTCGATCTTGATAATTTGACAATTTTTGTTGGTGTTTCTGTCGGCGATCCAGCCGATATGACTGACTTTCAAGATATTGTTTATGCGCTGTCTTTTGGAGATTTGGCAATCGAGCGTGTCAAGCAAGAAGGAGTGCTAAACGCTAGAGATAGTATCGGTTTCTTTGACGTCGATGGCGCCTATTATCCTGGCGCTACGTTAATGGATCTTCAAGCGCGCTATCGCCAGGCAGAGGATTTCAACCAAGAAGATATTAAAGAGGGAATAGATTCGCTAAAGAAAGTGTACGAGAACGACGCAAAGAAAGATAAAGAACTTGAAAGCGTGTTTAATAATGTAGATTATATTTATAGCAAATATGGCACCACTCCCATGTATCTGGTGCAATTAAACAGATTTAGAAGAAACATTAAAAATCAAGATTTGGCATCCCCCGGCGGTAAATTTTATGAACGATATCGAAGACTTATCCTTAATGCGGCCTCAGCACTTCGTTCATATCCAGAAGTAACTAAAAGAATTACTTATAGCTCAAAAATTCGAGATTATAGGCCAGCACAATGGTCGCCCGAGCCTGTGCCCACATATGTGGGCACAGACACCTCCGCGCTTAATAATAGCGACTTTGCTTATAAGATCTTCCTTCAAACAAATTTGGCCAAGTACGTCGGGGCTCACTCCGAAGCCGGTTTGGACTCACCATTTCAGCCAGAGGTTCCTTATACACCAAATGAGATGGAGGCAGCATATCTTGCCTCGGTCGGAAGGAAATTCGAGAGGTTCCTCGGTACTGAGACCGACGCATACGTCACATCTCCCGACGGCACCGAGGACAGACCCAAGGGAATGGACAACCTCGTCGACTGGCTTGCGATTGATAGAGAAGAAACTATAGACAGCGTGGTTGGGGAATTTAAACAATCGATTCAGGATTTTCAAGACTGGGCCGTCCGCCGCGACGTGTCGGCTATGCAAAGAATATATTATGGCGGCCCAGAAGATTCTGCTAACTGGCTCGCAATTGCTCGCTATGAGCAAGGCCTCGAAGTCGATATCGATTTCGAAGATCAAAGAAATGCGTTAGCTTTCGAATCCGCAAAAAGGTTTTTTGGCCGGCACGGAAACCCAGAAAGCAACAACTGTACACTAGAGTTTGGGTGGGACGCCGCCAAAACTTCAGATGGTTGGAATTGTAACCTCCGTAGCATGCAGTCATCAGTCGGGTGGAACAACAGTGTTACTGTTGATTCGGGCGGCACAAATTTTAACGGATATAAGTGTTTTTATCAAGAGGCTGGCATGATTAACGTTGTTGGACATGGCTCTACAACTAATACAGACGATGACATATATGGTGTCTATCTTAAGCTACAAGATGCTGAAGGTTCATCATATGCTGATAGTTGGAATCTCCGCAGCGCCAATTGGCTAGCAGAGAATAAGCTTCGACCGGTGATTGAGGAGTATATGACAGAAGAGAGTGTTGAAGGTATATATGTTAGCATTCAAGGTGCATTTGATTACCTTCGAACGAACTGGCTGGGAGGATCCGGAGCAACCCGCCCGGGCGAAGACGGCACTACCGGGTACGAGACCGGCGCGCTGTGGACAGAATTAATAACGAACGAAGACTCGTGGAACCAATTAGCTGCAGACCATAATTTGTTAGATGAAGATGGCGTTCTAAAGGAGGGCGCGCTAGCCACTTTTACCAGCGGTCTGGTAGATGCAATGGACTCATGGATAACGCAATATGCAGAGACCGTCACTGCGGGCGGCAGCCTCTTCAAAAACTTCAGACTAAGATGGTGCCCGGACGTAGAATCAACTACAAGTATATTTGATCCAGGCCGCCAATATGACTCGGATCCCTATGGAGGTTCATGGTCATCTTTGGTCGTCCACCGCGAAAAGAGAGACCCCCGCGGCCACATATACAATGATGCCGATGAGGCCGCCGGCCGCTCATATTTTAAAAGCGGAGGCTGCGGCTCGGCAGGGCATGGTGGCTCTCACCCACGCCACTCGGGCGCCGGCCGCCACGAAGTTAATTTAGCTTACCAAATCGTCGAGCCTGCATTAAATCGATGGCAAAATGCTTGGAAGGATGCCGCTAGAGACGCAATAAAAGATGCTGTTCGTTTGGTAGCAGAATATCACGGATTAAGTATAAGCAAAGGTCAACACATGCTCTTGTCACGCGTTGACATTATCACACAAAAATATGGATGGTTCTTCTTTGACCTAGAAAAGTATATTCAAAAGCATAGCGCATTGTCACGATTTATAAATCCTGGCCTCTTTCAAAAATATTTTGAGTGGGGTCGCGATATGGTAAATAATAAAGTTAGAATCGAAGATGTTACATTTTATCGATGTCCAACTGCAGTGAACCCGTTCGCGACTGGCGGATATATAAATGGGTATGGCCAAACAGGCCCACATGTTAAGATGAAACTTAATTATAATAGCTCCTATAATGCTCAGCCAACCGATATCCAACGCCTAAAATTTGTAGGCAGCTGCGGTGCGGGCGGCTCCATCAGTGCTGGCAACGCACCATATGCAAAAATTAAACATATGGATGTCGCAAGTTGGACCGATCTCGCAGTGACCCGGCCAGATGATGAAACATACATAAAGGACAAGGAAACTGGCGAGGCCGTTTCTAGCTATGTTCAATACTCTTACTTAATGCAAAGAAATTATGATTTTGCCTACGATGATAAAATACCTAACGACTATAGAATGGCATGTTTCGCGTATAATTATTATATTGATGATGACGAGGCACTTATGGGACCAGATAGCGTAGGAGTAAAAGTTACAATTAGAGATCGATCAGATCAAATAATAGTTAAATATCATGAATATTTGGTGGAAATTTTGGAAGGCTTTGAAGACTACGTTGCGTTAGCAGAAGAAAGTTGCGCCTATAATAGCTTCGACGGACAGTTTAATCAATTTTTTATTAATGCGATGGATGATCAATATGGTGATAATATGACAGCCGCCCCGTGGTTACGTGCCGCGGCCTCATATGCCCTTTACGAAGACATATACTTTGCAAAATATGGTGGCGAATATTCCATTGTGCTTGAGGCTGCCAGTTCCCAAGCAGACAATATTAATCCGTATACGGGCAACGTAGAGGCTTTGCGGGAATTTGCTGACGAATTAAATACAATGGTCACGAATGTGGAAGTGCAGGCCACCATTGTTGGCATGATTGGAACCACATCTGAGGGGACCGAAGTAATTCCCGAATACACAGAATTTATAATTGGTAATGCTCACACTTCTGAGGCCTTGACCCGCGGCCCCGTGCTTATCGACAAAGGAATGATTGATTACGCCGCCGATCTGGACTCTGTTTTCCCAGCACCGCTCGAAACAGATAGCGATGGGCTGTACGCCACCAATGACCCAACCCCTAGCGAGGAATCTTGATGTCGAAGGCCACGAAGAAGAGGGCGGCGAAGACGAAGACAGCCTCTATTAACACAGGAGAATAAAATGTTTATACCACTTAGTATCGTAAAAAATGGAGATTTTAGCAAAGCATCTAACAAGCTGCAAAAGACTACAATTTTTCAAGACAAAATAGTAAATAAGAAATTATCACCTCTTTTGTATAATATCGAGTTAGGTCTTCAAGAGATTAATATAGCAACACAAAATATAGATCCCAGCAAAAAGACAACAATAGAACCGGTTTCGGCAGACCGGGCATACCAGGCTAAAGAGATGCTGATCATGAATAATATCAGATATGAGAATATATCGAAGAATTATTCTCTTTTACAAGAACAGCAAGAAAACAACGAAGGTTTGCAAAATGTAAACATTATGGACAAAGAACAATTTGAGCAGACATTTAATAAAAAGCTGCAGGCAAGTGATAAATTTTCATCTGAGAACGACCCTTTCTACAACTTAGACGAAAGTGAAACATCAAAAGAAAGTTATATGCAAGAAAAGGATGTAGACGGCACATTAGTGTTAGCGCCAGACCTCTCAAAAATAGCATCTAGCTTTGCGGCATTAAACCTGTCTTCAAATTTTAAGGGTCAATCAAAGTATTTTATAAAACAAAATAAAAATTAGGAGGAATACAAAATGTCAGATCCAGTACTAGAAGGACTCATAGCCGAGGCGACGGAAGCGGAGTTGTCTGCCGAGTTGGATATCGAGGAATATAGTGTAGGTAGCTACACCAGAAACACGACAGTAAATATTCTTGTTCCGGGAAACATGATCGTTGAAGACTTTGTTATACCCACCAGCAACATGATGGAGGGTGGTGGTTATACTGATGACCCCGATCTTTTCGGGTTTATGGCCGGCGATCCGGACAAAAATCCTGATACAGTTGAAGAGGCCGGCCTGGCGACCGCAGGTTATCGAGGCGAGGGCATGCGCGGAATGGCGGCCGGCGAAGAAGGCGAAAGGCAAACTGCCGCGGCCCTTCCGGGAACATCATTAGACACTTCGACAATGGGTATAGGATACATAGATACATATACGATTTTCGATGGCTACGAGACCTACACCAAATTATTTTTTAACTATTCTAACATATCCGATGAGCCAATTCTCAGAATAACAACAGGAGATGTAAGTCATGAAGAAGATATACAAGTAACTTATAATTTAGGCGCCGAAGTCGACGGCGAAAGCTCAAACCCCATAGATTACTCAGAAGATGAAACCACCGCTTTGATCAGCAAATTTGGTTGGGACGCAACGCTAGGTACCGGAGCCTACACTAGCAAAGTACTAGACGGTCTCGACCGGTCCACCCAGAAAATAGTAGAGTCCCTAATTACAACATACCCAGTCAAACTAGCAACATTCCCACGAACACCCGCCATGAAAATAAGAAAAAGCGACTTCGCAGAAATCTCAGATACCGAAGCGGCAGAAGCTGCAGCCCCAACTGGTACTGCAGCCGTTGAAAGCAGGCTGGTCACAACGAGAATGGTATCCACAGAAGGCAGAGGAGTTGGCGGCCTCGGCGCCGCCACCACCGAAATTGTAACCGGCGGTGGTACCGGCGGTGGCTCGTATTAATAGCAGGAAACACCAATGACAAAAGACACCAGTAAAATTATAGATGAGCAAACAGGCGCCACATATTTTATAGAAACGCTTGCAATAGAGGATGATCCACGAAACGTGGCAGTCGTCGAAGATGACACCAGTAAAGTATGTTATATTACTGATTATAATCTATTTTCTGGCTCTAGTGATGCTTTTAGAAACAATGTTGGTGGTTATTTTTTCAACGTAATTAACACTTCTGAAAATGTCGCTTTGGCATTCTCGCCGTTTAACAAAGAGTTGGTTGGATCCGGAGATTCTTATCGTCCATTAAATTCATATATCGACTCTATTCGCTCATTTAGATTAGAGGATGAGGTTGAAATTCCCGATCAAGCAGAAGCGCAAAATAAAATAATTCCAAACCATAAGTTTGTTGTTTCTGTTGATGGCAAGTCAGACAAGATTGTAAATGATGAATTTTGGAGAGTTTTGTGGATGGGTGGTGTTTTTAACGAGGTGTCATATGACGCAATTTTTAATAATGACGCAGTTTATGATGATTTTTACTCAGCATATAAACATCCCTATGGCGCTATGGCTAGACAATATTTGACAAATCCTGAGCAAGTAACAAACTATTTAAACATAACATATAATTACAACTCTTATTATGAAAACTATCAAGAGTATGCAGCGACCATAGAAAACGAAAGGCTTCTTCCTAATATATATTTAAATACGTGGGCTAACTTATATGTAACAGGTGCTGGAAATTATTCTTCGAATCTGGCCAATTTTATGTCATATGATGAACAAATACTAGATCCACATACATTCTTTGATAATGGCGACAACATTAAGATTTATTTGAATCAATCTGCTTCCACTTTACAAATAAGTGATGCAACGGCTACCTGGGCCACAAAAAAATTCCAAAACGTGTTCTTCAATAAAAACTCCTACACAGAAATATACCCCTCAGTAGTGTCAGACTTATTCACGGGCGTGTCCTTAGACCCAGACGCCGATGACCGGTCAGTACTAGGAGTTACCGGATCTTATCCATATTATGCGAGAGTAAGTTTTGACACAGAAACCGGCGGTACAATCGGCGGCGCTATTGAAACAGCAACTTTTAGCTCTAGAATGCTAAGGTTGTTAAAAGAAGTTTTTACCAATGAGTATAGCGCAACAAAGGTTCCCAGGGCCACAACTCAATTTTCAAAAAATACAAACTTTCTAACATCCTCATCTGAGCTTGAAGCAAATACCCCTATCTCAGAAAATACAGACGTTAGTCTACTAGGGGTTGATTTCTTTGACCTAATGTTACACTCATATAAAGAAATAAAAAACAAATCAGATAACTTTATAATAATAGATGACAAAAATATCGAAACGGAGAGTGCATACGATAAGGTCGGTGCTTATCGTCACCTAAACACCAGCAATACATTGGAATTAATGAATAACGTACTTACGCTAATGCAGTCCGAAACTGGTGTAAAGGACATTGAGTCACTTTTAAATATCCAAAGAAGCTCTCCTGAAACATGCTCTAGCTTTACCGGATGCCCCACAGCGCTAAGTCAGACACCAGAGACAAAATACTCAGAAGTAATAGCGTATAGGGTTGAAAAATCGGGAGTAGGGCTCAATAACGTTATTCAAAATTTCTGGTTCTTTAACGCATCGGATCTGGAAGACCTAAATCTTTTTGACACGCAGGTTAAGTATGGCGCCAAATATACGTATAAAGTTTATGAATATAGGGCCATACAGGGCCTAAAATATAAATATTCAAATTTGCAACTTTCAAGAGTTATTGGCCTTCCGAACCAAGAACAAATAGCGTCAGAGGAGGGTGACCCAGACTATATGCCAACTTATTATTGTATAGAGTATTATGATCCAAAAAGCGATATCATGACCAACGATCTACTAGAGGCATCGTCATATGCCGGTGGTGGTGGCCTGGAAGGGACCTCCGACGACCCCTTAAGCTCTCTTGCGTCTGGCGCTCAAAGAATTGCCATGTCTCGCGGCTCAGGAGAAAGTAAAAAACCATATTTTGCAAATTTTGTTGTTACCACGGAACCCAGACTTAAAATATTTGAAATACCGATCATGGAAAAAACAGTATCAATTATAGATAACCCACCGAATAAACTAAACATATTACCAAGTTACTTATCTGGTCGCCAAAATACCTTACAGTTTGAACTTTATTACGAATCGTTCAACAAACAGGCGTTTCCCAAGACAATTACATCGCTTGACGTCGCTTTAAAATCAGAATATATGTTTTCAAATGAATTGTTGGAAGATAGCGAAGTCTTAAATGAAACCGTTTCGCGTCATGAATCAATAGAAGTATACCGTCTCGACAAAATGCCGGCCTCGCTTAGAGATTTTGAAGGAAACATGATAAGCAGCGTACCTCTAAGAATGGATAAATCTACTAACACCTACACAGGCGCCCTATTTCTTGATACAATAGCTTCAAACAAGAAATATTATTATGTATTTAGGGCCGTTAACGAAAACCAAGTCCCGGGTTATATGCAAGAAGTAGTAGAAGCAGAGTATATCGATGATGGTGGCTATAGATATGCTGTATTTAATACATTATACGAAGAAGATCTTAACGTTCACCCATTCAAAGAAACCGTCAAAAAGACAAAGAAACTGTTTCAAATAACCCCAGCGCAGCGCCAGTTAATATTAGACAGCCAAGCGGCAGATTTTAACGACACTGCAGCCCAAGCACTGAGAGACAGCACCGTACAAGCTGGAACCGCCGAAGACTTGATTTGGAATAAAACTTTTAAGATAAGATTAACAAGCAGAAAAACAGGCAAAAAATTAGATTTGAATGTTACTTATAAACAGAATAATGATATTTTAGGTAGCTAATAAAAAAATAACACTATTTATGAAAGAGAGGAAATTAAATGGCTTTTTTAGATAACTCGGGCGACATTATTTTAGACGCCGTGCTTACAGACGTCGGCCGCAAAAGAATGGCAGCCGGTAATTTTAGAATAGTAAAGTTTGCGCTAGGAGATGACGAGATTGACTATGGGCTTTATGACAAAACGAACACCAATGGCACGGCCTATTACGATCTACAAATAATGCAAACACCAATTTTAGAAGCATTCTCTCAAAAGAATGCCGCAATTAATTATGGCCTTGTCTCATATGCAAGAAATGACTTGCTTTATCTTCCGACAATTTTACAAAACACTGGGTCATCATTAGTTAGTCAGGGCGCCATCAAGCTCGACCCAACCTATAATGTTCACTATTTGGCCGACAACACCAAATTTAGCGGCAACGATAACACCGCAACTTTGTTGAAGGCAGACATTACTAATGGTTTGGACAGTATTTTGATATCCAATTATGGCGGTTCTCCAAGATTCATTTTTGTTGAGACGGGCCTAAACACGGCAGAACTATCATCGAATTCTCAAAACCAAAACTCGTACCTACTATCGGTCGGCCTAAATGATAGTCGTTTTTCTGTGGAATGCGATAAGAGATTTATTAGTGCTGTATGGGGCCCACCCGCCGGCGCCAATTTTAGCATGGACGCAAACAACGAAGGAGTGTTGAGTCTGTCTACTTTGACATCAAATACAACCTCAACAACTTCGAGAGACCTTCAAAATTATAGCAAGATGTTTGTTGCCGGCGTCACAAGTCGTCTTTATCCGCCAACTGGCAATGATAATACTTCTATTTATTCGGCCATTACTGGTCCACGAGGCGCGTGGACGGCGTTAAGTTTTGGAATTAATGCATCGTTAACTCTTAGCGACTATCAAAGGTACGGAAAAACAGCACAGTCCCAAGGTGCTTCTTCCGCCACATATGACTATATTGACACAATTATATATGTGAGAGGTGTAAGCACAAATGTTGTTTTGCAACTACCAATAAGAATAATTCGAGCCGCACAAACATCATAGAACAATAACGGAGATTTTTAATGGCTGTATCATATGAACCACTTAACCCTAATACAGATGTAACAACAACTAGAACACTGTTACATGAGGTTATCCCACTTACTGGCACAATTGTCAGCGGCACCTATGGTGGAGATGCTGTCGCTTTAGGGAGCGAAGGAAACATCAAGGACTACTCGCATGGCATGTTCCAGAGTGTTTATGACTATCCATATCTAAGTTCCTCGGCAAACCATATTTTCGATGTTACGCTTGGTTTTGATGAGAGTTCGGCCCTATCATCGTCAGCGAACACACAAAACGCCAAGAAAATTGCAATATATAATCAGTTTTCGCAGGTATTGTTGGGATACAACCAGACCAGCAGCAATGTAGAAATATTCGAAAGTGACTTAGACATCACAGACGACAACAGACAGATGAAAGAATGTCTCTTTATTCCTTTCTCAAGGTTGCTGAGCAAAGATCAAATTAAAAAGGGCACATTTACAATAGAGCTTGGAACCGGTGCCTTTGCCGGCGCAGGCCTGCCGTTCTTAGAGAGAATAAAGCTGCAGGACTTATCAGCCTCAGTCGATGGGTCCGGCATTGGCACTGCGGTGGGTGGTGAATACGGCGTGTTATACGATACTACCGGTAGTATATCTTCATCCAACAGCGCATCCCATGGTGTAGTATTCTATCAAGCGGGTATTGTTGTTTTGTCGGCATCCGTCTTTAATCAGGCCGCCACAGGCCCGGATGTCTTTGGGCTAGCCACATTCGCTTCTGGAACATGTACTCAGACCGGCTCAACTGCCGGAACGGGCCCAGCCCGCAACCCAGACGAAGCATGGAAACTTTCTGCAATATCCGGCACATGTAACGCGATTAGACACAGACTTTATAATATTTCCTATAACAACTCAACTGAAATTAACTCTACGATTTATTTCTGCAGGATGCCCGTTAACAAGTTCAACTATAGCTCAAACCCGACGTATACAAGTGGTAGTAAGATAGTCATCAAGAATGAACAAAGTGATCTTCCAGTCACATATGTCACAACCATTGGCTTATATAGCTCGAACAATGAACTTCTTGCGACTGCCAAGCTATCTGAGCCGCTGAAGAAGGATCCAACAAACGAGATTACTCTGAGAGTTAGATTGGATTACTAGCATGTCCCTTAGAAAATTCGGGCCAGATGATATCATATTAAACACCATGCGGACCTATCCGCCTGTGAAGTTCTTTATATATAGTGGATCCATCTACTACAACAGTTTGCCAAATAGATCTGGTATAGCGGCAAGCAATCTCTTGGCAGTCACAGGCGGGGCACTAAGCCTTTATGAATATAATGTTGATCGAACCATTGTTTCCGGCATGCCGACCCAGGTTGCCTCTAGCATATATCCTTTCATTGTAAAAAGCTCCGCAGGCGAATATATCCGCACCGCCTCATCCGGCGGAATTTCTGGCGACAAAGACTATGCTCT
>Ga0098047_10000464_pt1 | contig 16101 bp, 7 predicted proteins | sample 12_taG_FD_92585 | JGI IMG/M metagenome (GOLD analysis project Ga0098047, IMG submission 92585) | Marine viral communities from the Subarctic Pacific Ocean - 12_ETSP_OMZ_AT15267 metaG | ecosystem: Environmental > Aquatic > Marine > Oceanic | place: Subarctic Pacific Ocean | collected 2015-01-16 | reverse complement strand
GTTTTATATGGAGGCTTTGATGACGGGTATGTTCGGAGAATAGATTCTGGAACGAGTTTTGACGGCGGCACTGTTTCTTCTTTTGTTAGGACAGCTTATTATCATTATGATTCTCCGGGTTCTCGAAAAAGATTTAGAGAACTAGGGTTAGAAGTTAATGCCGATACCTCAACAACTTTAACTGTAACACCGTCATATGATTTCGGAGGTACTTTTACTCCGAAGACCTCTCCAATTTCTGACGCTTATTCGGTGACGGTAACAGCGGATCAATGGTCGGAAACTGATATAAGTAATAGCAGCACTGGAGTAACAGTTGTCGCATCTGAAAGGGTTAAGATAAACGGGATAGGAATGAACATGGGATTAATTATTAGCAACAGTTCTGTATACGATAAGCCAATAACTCTTCAAGGGGCTATTGTAGACTTTACACCCAGAGGAGTTAGGAGATAAATTATGGCAAAATCTTACGCAGAGTGGAAAGCACGAGCGCAACAGCTGGGCTGGGGAGCGGACCAATACTCCCTTGCCGCTTACAAGGGCACCCCCCATTTTAGGCAAGGTGGTGATATTGGGGAGACAGCAAGCTCAGGCTATACTGGAAAAGCCGGAGCAGGAGGGATGCCTCCAACTAAGCCCTATGGCCCGGGCCCGCAAGGAAGCGCAGGGATTTCAGACTCAGTATATGCTGATTATCTGGGAGCATACCCTGACCTTGCAGAGGATTATAAACAATGGGAAGCTAAAGGTGTTACTCCCGCTGAATATGGCGCAATGCATTACTGGGAGCATGGTAAAAGAGAGGGAAGAGGATTAGGAGGAACAGTCAAGAAAAAAAGCTCTTTCGCCAGCACTGAACCCGTCACTTCAACCGCCACTGAAACCGCCACTACAGACGTAGTAACTGACGCCACGACCGCCTCCACTACATCCCCAGATTTCACTGATCCTACTAGCACTGTGTTTGTAGATGTAAAGACAGAACCTTTTGATATGGCTGCGTTAACGGATGAAATGGATTTAACGAATAAGTTAGAAGAAGTCATCAATATGAACAGTCCTTTGTTTCAGGCGGCTTCTACAAAAGCTCTTCAGCAAATGCAGAAAAGAGGAATTGTAAATAGTTCACTAGCACAAGAATCTGTTATGAATGCTATTCTGGATGTTGCGCTTCCAATTGCAACTGCGGAAGTTCAGTCGCTCCAAAATAATCTTTACTTTAACACTCAGATGACTAACGAGCAAAAGGCTCAAGCTAATAAATACGCTTATGATAGGATGCTCACAAAGCTTCAGGGCGCTCTTAACTACAAGCTTGAACTAATGGCTCAATCATTTGGCGCTTGGGGCAAGTATGGTGATTGGATTATGCAAATCGCCACCGCTCCCGGAGCGAAGGATGATGATTGGAAGAGAATGCTTGATCTTATTAAAGGCGGAGGAGGCTGGCCCCAACTTGGCAATGTATAATTGATTAGAAAAGCAGAGAGCAAGGATATCTCTGGGATAATGGGAGTGGTCAAGGAAGCCCACACTAAATCCATTTCCAACAATGTTCCATTAGACCCCAAGACTTTAAGAACTAATATTCAGATATGCGTTTTATCTGCGGAGCATTTTGTTGTCGTTGTTGAATTGGATGGAGAAATTGAAGGGGCTTTAATTGGTGTCACTCATCAGCTATGGTACTCAAGAAAGAAGCAAGCGGCAGATTTATTTTTCTATGTCACAGAAAAAGGGAGAGGATGGGGGGCTAAATTGATGCGAAGATTTATATCTTGGTCTAAAGAAAATCGCGGAGTTAAAGAAATAATGCTGGGAATCAATTCAGGAATTGGTGACAAGGATAGAACTCGAACACTTTATGAAAGGATGGGGGCAGTTAGAATCGGGGATTCTTTCGTGCTTCCACAGGAGTAAATTATGGGTAGCGTTGTAAAATCAATTGGAAAGGCTGTTAAGAAAATCGGCAAAGGATTAAAGAAAGTAATCAAGAAGATTGGCCCGGCTCTGATAATTGCAGCTGCTGTATGGGCTGGTGTTGCTATGCTAGGAGCGGGAGGGGCAGCTGGAGCATTTACTTCTAGCGCTACAGGTGCCTTTGATTTCGGGGTTGCCAATTTCTCTAAAGGTTTAGGAGTAATAGGCAAAGGGATCAGTGGGTTGTTTCTTCCTTCTTCTTCTTCGCAGACTACAGGATTAGCGGCAGCGCAAGCCGGAGGGAGATTGGGAACCTATACTGGCGGCGCTTCTACTACAAGTCTAGACTATGCAGCTGGCGGAAGAAACGCTTTAGCCGCAAGTCAAGGTATATCCTTAGTAGGAGCTTCTACAGCTGATATTACTAAGTGGATTGCAGCGAATAATGCTCCTGCAAGCGGAATGACCACAGGAGATGCTCTCATCTATATGACTAAGATGAATATGCTTTCTACTGGAGTGCAAATGGCTGCTGGCTTTTTAGATAATAAAGAAGAAAAGCAGCTTGCTATGGAAGAGAAATTATTGGATAAAACTCTTGCGGCTAATAAAGAATTAGCACAAATGAACATAGACGCTGCGAAAGAGATGGAGGAGCTTAAATATTCTTATGGAGCGCCTTCTGGTAACCTTCCTGTAGACTGGAAGCAGAGCCATCCCTCCTTAATGCCGAGCCAAACTTTAGGCGCTGCGACTACTGCTCCTCAAATGCCTCAAATGGCGGCGATGCAGCAGTCAATTGGAGAGCCTGTTTTTGGTCGATCCTCCACTCGTCAGTTTGAAACTGGAGCGCCAAGAGCCTCTGGGTTAGGCACGGGTGCTGGTCTTATCACGCGAGGAAGTGAAAGGAGATTGTCATAATGGCTATTAAAGATGCAGTCAGAGGGTTTGAAAGGCCACCGGGCAGAACTGTTGAGGATGAAACTCTAGGTCTTTTGGGTGCATCCGCCCCTATAGAGCAAGATGTTGATGATGGCCTTATTGAACCCAGCGATCAGGAAGCAAAGCAGGTTGATATATTTTTGGGAGGCATTAAGGATTTTATTTGGGATGAAGGTTATGATTCTGTTGTAGAGAGGTTAAGGTCGGGACAGTCTAACCTTAATGAGGCTATTGGTCAGACCGCTGGAAGAATGGTTAATAGGGAAGTGAAGGCTTCTGACGCAGGAGACAACCCCATTTCAAGAGATTTACTTTTTTCCTTAGCGGCATATGTAGTAAACGATTTGTTTGAGTTAGCCAAGAACGAGGGAATATATAAAGGCCAAAGCGAACAAATAGCGCAGCAGGATCAAGGAGAAGCTCTTATTCATGCGGTTATTAAATATGGCGAGATGGGAGATTCTCAGATGAACCCTCAAGGACTGCAAGATTTGGCCGCTTCAGCTATAGAAGGTGGCTACCCAGAAGAACAAGCTATTACTAAAATGGGCATCCCTACAGAAATGGAAGCCCCACCTGACATGGGAGTTATTTAATGGCTATAAACTGGTCAAAAGGATTAGACGCTCTTTCACAAGGGCTGTTAAGACAACAGCAGATTGGCGCTTTGATGTATACAGGGGCCGCTGAAAAGGAGACTGCTAGGAAAGCTGGAGAACTTAAAAAAGGTGAAAATGTTTATAAGGCTCTTCTTAAAAGAGCCGAGCTAGAATCAGAGCATCTCGATTCTCTAGGAACTGAGCTTGCTAAGAATCCGCCAGAATATGATGAGGATGGAAATATGACAAGCGGCGCAGAGGCTCTTAGGTTGGTAGTCAGGCAACAAGGTAGAGCAGATGCCGCTTGGAGAGCAGTTAATGAATCTCAAGGGGTTAAGAGTCCGAAGCCTAAAGGGAAAGATTTTGCTTCTCTTGCGGAAACCGCGCTTGCAGAATTGAAGGGGCAGGAGTTAAAAGACTTAGTTACCTCTCTTGGTAAAGATAAAAGCTCTAAGCGTTACAAAGAGGCCATGAAAAGTGTTGGTAAGATTGTTAATGCAGTAGGTCTTGGCGGGACAGAGAGAGAAACTTTTAGAGACGCTCTTGTAAATGAACTCTTGCAAAAAGATATTTCTGGAATTAAAGGAAAGATGACAGAAGGAATGCCTCGGTCGGGTCGTGAATGGGCTGCTTTAACTGCAGGTTATTTGGGGGATATCCCAGCTACATTAATAAATGCTCCGGGCCGGATTGGTGCGGGATTAGCCTCCATGTGGTATGGCAACCCCTATGAGGCTCCCTATACTGTGTATGATCCGATCTATGGAGAAGAGTACTGGAGACGAATGTTTGGCATGGACCCGAGGGGACCGCAAACCCAAGAAGAAGCTGAAGAAGCCTTTCCGGGGAGACCTTTTTATGGTGGGGTTCACGAGCCTCATAACTTCCAAGGGGGATTGATTAGAAAAGGAGAAGGAAAAGATTATTCACCAGACGCGATGAAAAGAAGAGGGTGGTAATTTAAATGGCGGCTTTTGAAGTCCCAACACTTCCTCCCCTCTATGAGATGCCCAATGTGGCATCGGGGGAACCAGAGGGTTCTCTCACTGGAGACCTAGCACTATCTTGGCAGATCGGCCTTGAGCAGCTTGGTGGTACTAGAGCGTGGATGCAGGGAATGGGAGCTTCTCTTCTGGAGAAAGCCGGGTTTGAAGATGCTGCAGTTGGTCAGAGAATAGCTGCGCGGAATCTTGTCTATGATATGCAGGATAACATCTCATCCTTGGAAGCCCTATACACTGGTCCTCACAGCTGGGCAGAAGCCCAAGAACAGGGAACTATTGGCTCCCACGCTCTCTGGGGGATTAACGAAGCGGTAAAGCAGGTTCCCAATCTTGCCGCTATGGCCTTAGGCACTCTTGTCACTGGTGGCGTGGGTTCCTTATTGGGAAGGGTTGCCCTTGGTAGAGCGATAGGGTTGATGCCAGCAACAGCTTTTAATAGAAGTTCTCTTGCTGGGGTTGCATTAAGCAGCGCTCTTCTCAATACCGGAGAGATATATTCTAGCGCTCTTCTTGAAACGGGAGAGAACAACCCAGTCATAACAGGTCTTTCTGGAATGCTTGCTGGCTCACTTGATCTCTGGCCCGGCTCAAAAGTTATCAGGTCGATGGGCAAGAGCCGAGACCTTGGAAGCCATATCGCAAATAGATTTCTCCGAGACAAGAAGTGGAGAAGTCGCCTTTATCGAGCTCTTGAACTGGGCGCAACAGAAGGACTTGTAGAAGATGTTCAGACAGTAATCGAGGCCGCAACGGTCAACTTTCTGAATGATAACGATCTTGCTAAAGAGTATGTGGACTACGCTTATGGGATAGTCCCAATCACAGCAGAGCAAGTCGCAGAACGGATGGAAGCTAGAGCCGCTGGCGTTCTTCTTGGCGCTGGCCTTGGCGGGTTTGGGAGAACCGGACCCAGAAGACTTCCACAAAGAATTAAACCAACTTTAACAGCACAAGATTTACAGGATATTGATAGTGGTCTAGCCAGCGCTGGACAATTTGAACCGGGTGGCGGTGCAGTATGGACACCCCCCGACGAGATGCCAGACCCACTTCTCTCTTATCCTGCCCCTCGGGGTCAAAAGACTTCATATGTTGACCCAACCAGTCAAAAAGCAGCAAGTGCTTTAGACATCCCTCCAAAAGAAACAAAAGCAGCAAAGAAAAGAAGACTAAAATCAGCACAGCTAAAGGTAGATATTGAGCAGCTGGAAGCAGAACTAGGTTTAGGCGGAAGACCCGCAGACGAGACAGGTGCGCCTGTTGATCTGGAGGTTGAAGACCCGAAGGCCAGAGAGAACCAGCTTGATGATTGGATTGGCGGGATAGCTTATACAGAACCGGGAGAGGGAGCACGATTTGGTAGAGAGGGCGCGGCTACTGACCAAAGGGCTGATTTACTGACTGCCGTTCAGTTAACTCTAGCTTCTGCTCATGAGACCATGAGAGATATGCCGAAGTCGCAGGTTAAGGCCGCTGTAGCAGAGAGGCAGGAACTAAAAGAACTTCAAAAATCTACCCTTCTCGAAAGATATTTGGCCCTTATAGAGCCTCGCTTTAATCAAAAGACCGGAGAGATGTATTCTCCTGTTGTAGATAAATTATCTCAAGGGGAGATAGCGTCAATACTAGATGGGTTAAGTATAGTGATTGCTCCTGATGCTTCTCAAACATCTCTTGTTGCGAGACATGGAAGGATAACCGAAGAAGAAGGATTCCCCAGATGGAAAGGTAAAGCCGGGTTAATCAAGGCGATTGAAGATTTCATTGGGGGAGATATTCTTGCGAATATAAGGCAAGCTGTAGGCTTAGAGGAATTTGAAGCTACGGGCCTCGGTAAAATGGGGCAAGCTGCAAGAGAGGAAGCGAGGTTTCGCAATATAGCCGCTGCTGTTGAGGCTCTGACAGCCGCAGGAAGAGACCCATTTGTCAGCAAAGAGAATATTGCAGAAGCTGTATCCTTGGTAGAGAAGTATGGGATTCCACTGGATACAATTCTTTCAAGGGTTCGCAATCTTCAGCTTAACACACAGCTTGAAAGGAAAGCGGAAGCGGATAGAATAGCTGCTGTTACTGAAGGGGAAGAGGCTCGGCGTGGAGAACGCATAAGGGAGTTGGGCGCATTAACTGGTGAGCAAACACGAGTTGCTTTAGCCCGTAGAGAAGAGATACTAGCAGAGGAAGGGAAAGCAGAATTAAAGCCCAGTCCTAGAAAACTAGAACGTAAAACGCAGAAAGATTTAGGCGTAAAAGTCAGGAAGAGAAGGAGATTTGAAACTAGAAGGATACCTATTGCGAAAGGGATACCTTCAGAAGCGGCTAGACGCAAGGCTGGGTTCAGAGCGGAGGGATATCCGGAAGAAGCTGTTACCGTTATAAGGGAAGCGGATGAAAAGGGTTACGATATTAAGGGGGCGGCAGCACCAGTCACAAATTCTGATCTGGCTGATTTTGCAAAGTCTTCAGAATTTGAGGCTCTTGTTCTTGAGGATTATGCCAGAAGCGATCTAGGAGATAACATTGTCATCCCGTCTGAGTTCCCTTGGGACAGGAGAGGGCAGGTTCAGAAGTTGCTTGGTATGTATCTCCCGGATGGTCCTGATATTTATGAGCTTGAGTACTTTGAAAAGCTTCTCTTGGATGTGTCCGGGAAAGATGGTAAAAGAATTGCGGTTCACCCATCGTTGGCCGAGGTTGAATGGATAGAGGTTGATAAAAAATATCCGCATAAGGATAAAGATGGGAACCTTAAACTTTGGAAGAGAGTGAGTGTCCCGGTTCGTATTCCTCTTGATCCGCTAGGAGTTCGTATAGATTTAGAAACGGCAGACCCTCAATTTTCTGGGGCTGTTCTAACAATCGCTAACCTTAAAGCCGAGACAGTTCTCCGGAGGATAGCTAAGAGAAAAGGCATTTGGGGCGAGAAGAATTGGCAAGCCAAGATAACCGAAAAGGAAATAGAGGAGGCTACCAAGAAAGGAGGAACAGACGCAATTGTAAACATAGCCCCTTCGGGAACCTACACTGTTAGGGAGCGCCCTCCCAAAGGGCAGCTGTTAGCTTTCAAGATTAATCCTGAGTGGGCTGCGAAGAAGGAGCAACAGAGAACAGACTTAACCAGTTTAGGAGAGATTGAAGAGGTAGGGAAATACCTTTTAGATGAAGACGGCAATAGAATCCCCTATATGCGGGACAAGAAACCGGGCGAAGGAAGAATGGGAGTTGCTCGTCTTTTTGCTTATGATAAGAACGATCAGCTTATTGGGCAGCAGTATGTCGATGACCAAAGAAATCTAGAAATTATAGCCCAGCTTGATGAGCTTAAAAGAATGTATGGAGTCATTAAGGATATTCCCATAGAAGAATTAGCTAAGGTTGCTAAGGAATTTGGGATACGATCCAAGTACATTGGTGTTGTTCGCAGGAGGGGTCGCGTTAAAGAAACATCTATGGAGGTGGCTAACAGGATTGACATGGCTACCCTTGAGGGGTCGGAATTTACCAAGGAAGATACAGACAGTGTTATGTGGATGGCTATTCCAACCACCGTACAAGAACAAAATTACATATCTCTTGGCAGACTGTCTGAACTATATCAAAGGCTTTTAAGAAGCACGACACCAGAGATCGCGTTTCAAGAATCCAAAGAACAGGTTGTAGAGGACTTAAAATCTCAAGCTAAACTTCTTTATGATCAGATCATTGATCAGTATAGCGATGTCACAATCAGCGCCGAAGAGTTAACTGCTATCTTAGAGGAAGAGGGCGCGATCTTTACGCCGAAAGATGAGAAAAATATGAGGGAGTATATAGCTGAGAATAGAGCGTACTTGACCGATCCCGAGAACGAGAAACACGCATTAAAAATGCCGAAGGGAGCTAAGATAGCTACCCCTGAAAAGGTTTATGACTCTTTACGTGGGAGCCAAAGCAGGGGAAGGTGGGCGTTCACTGTAGGGTATGACGAGACTGAAGTTGCTTTTAATTCAAGAATCTCTGCCCCTCCTCGCACCCCCAAGGAAGTAGCCATTGGATCGAAAGTTCAGTTGAGGCCAAACATATGGGCCTCCGAGATGCAAAAGGAAGGCTCGATGGTTCGCATAGTATCTGAGAAAATTATCAGATTGAAGAGGCTTCTTGGAGACAAGAAACCTAATCGCCCCACCTTTCTGGATGTAGTTACCAAAGAAGCGAATGAGCTTTTTGAAAGACGAGGGGAAGCTGCCGTAGAGTTGATATACGAAAAAGTACTCCAAGATGTTAAATCTCCAGATGAGATATGGAATTACTGGGGGTACACTGATCAAGAGTTATTTGATCTGGCTAACGAGAAGGGTTGGCTTTCCCATGAATATTTTGGACAACTCTTCCCCGGCAAGAAGACCATTGATCACGAAGTTATGATGGCTATAAGACGGGCTATTCCTAAACTAGCCCAGAGAAGCGGGGCAGCAAGACCGACGAAACTCGAACTATCTGCTGAGTCCCAGAGAAAACTTGATAGCCTCGGGAAGCTTTTCAAGAAAAGAGTTCATGCTAAACCTATTGTTACAGTAAGTCCTTCTCATGAACTAATTGTTGTTGCTGAAAAAAGTGAAGCGGAATTGAGAGAAGGTCTAGATATTCTAGAACTGGAACTTGAGATAGCGATTGGGAATTTTCTAGAGACAGAGTTCAACATTGTTGGGACTCACAAAAAGAAAAAGGATGTATTTCTGATTGAGCCTGTTGGAGGGGGGAGAAAAACAGAAGTCTCCCTAGACCAGATTGTTGTAACAAAGCACAGCCAGAAAGGAATTAACACTCAGAAAGAGAACGAATTATATAACATAGCGCAACAAGATAAAAGGAAGCGTGAACAAGGAACTCCTGCTTCTATAGAGAGAGCGTCAAAGGGAGAGACCTATCGAGGAGTCTATAGAGAATTCACCGAAAGTAGGATAGGCAACCGAAGATTTGCTATGCTCAGGAATGTCATCCAAGAAGCAGAGAAGAAGGTTGACGAAGAGGTTGCGAAGGCTAGGCAGGCTGCAGCGGCTGGACGAATGAGCCCCTCAAAATTGGAGACGGAAATCCAGCGTATCCAAGACAGTAGGGAGATTAAATTCTATGAGATAGCTAAAGGACTAACTCTTATTGGAAGACCTCTCCTTAGGCTCCCCGCAGAATTGCAAGAGAAGGTAGACGCTGGCACCATCACAGCAGAAGAAGGGCTTGAGCGTTTATATAAGGCTGCTCAGAAGAGGTACAATAAAGAGACCAGACGAGATAAGCTTGCTCGTGTTAGGGGTGAAGTCACAGAGAACCAAGACATTGATACCCTTGATCTGCTGAGAACTCCGACTGACGCATGGTATCCACTCTCAGAAACCGGAGGGCAAGTAAGAGCCGTCGCGGAGAAATTAGTACTTAAATCTGATGAGCCTCAAATAGCTTTCCTGTTAGACAAGAGCAAATTAAAAGTTACAGACGAGGCTTTAATATACAGAGCGCTGAAGACCCGTTACGAGGAACTTCAACTAGCTGTAGAGCGTCGATCAATCAAGCGGTTCTCCACATATGAAGGGAAGCGCTGGCCCAAAGCTTGGAGGGAAGGAAGGCACTGGGAGTTCGTCAAGAGTGACGAGAGGAACTTTGAGGGCGCTCAAGAGATGGTAGAGAGAGCAACTAAAGACCTTGCGACACCAGTTACGTTAGGAAGGACTATGGGGGGAGAGGGGTTAAGGCGCGTTGAGCAAGAAGAATTTAGGGCTGGTGAATTTACAAAAATAGTAACAACGGGAAGATGGAAAAATGCTTATGGAGTTATCATAGATAGAGTTTATTTTTCCTTTACCCCCAATGGGAAAGAAGAGCAGATGTATCAGCTGTACGAAGTAAGCGATCCTTTTGTTCCTGAGAATTCCCGACAATTTTCAACCCTAGAAGAAGCTAAAAAAGTTTTTGGGACACCTCGTTATTATCAGAAGCTTGCTGCTGGGAAGTATCCCTTTGCTGCAGGTCGTGTAGGGAAGGACATTCCCTCCCCCAAAGAGTTGGACCGAGTTATTCGATTTCGTGTTCCGGGTCTCCAGAATAGGAAACTCACCAAGGTAGGGGGAAGGCCGACTTCGGTTGACACAAGCAGTGCTCCTCAAACTACTGACGGAGCGATGAATGATGTACAAGATGTGAAGGTGACAGTGCTTGATGCCGGGCTAAAGAATGTAAAGAAATGGGGGAAGACAAAAAAACAGACTGAGCTTAAAAAGGTTCCGGCAACCGGCAGACAAGAACGACGCGCTATTGATGTCACTGGGTTGGGTCACAAGAAAATTACTTATACCCCAACCGCCAAACCCGGACAAAAAGATATAGCAAAAATCGAGAGGACTATTGCTAGACTTAACGAAGACATTCAGAAACTAGAAGCCAAGAAAAAGCTATCACGTAAAGATGAGGCGGCTAAAAAGAAAAAGATAGGGAAAATACAAGCCTCTATCACAGAGCTTGAGGGTCTGGAATTTTATAGCAAGAGGGTTCAAGGGGCGGAAACACCTCCCGGAGATGTTGGAGAGAAAACTAGGGTTAAAATACAAACTTGGGAGGAACGCTCAGGGGTTCAATTGCTGGCGAGAAACAGAGAGTCACAAGATGTCGCTTTGCAATACGTTGAAGCTGTGGACAAGCTCACGAGTAAGTTAGTTAAAGAGCGGATGGAAGAAGCGGGGAAGCTAACGGACAAGGAAACTAACCAGTTAAAAAAGAAAGCAAGAAGAGACGCTCTTAACGAACTGCCTATTCCGGAAATGCTGCGGGGGTTGGAAGAGATTCAAATAGAAGGGGTAGCCGCTGGCTTAACAGAAGATATACAAGCGCTAGAAGACCTGCCGGATGCTCTAAAACAACGAGCGTTATACGCGAAAAAGGGGCAACTGCTCCACTCTCTTGTTCTGGAGGGGGAATATACAGAGAATGGTTTCCTTCATAGGTTGGTTAAAAGGACTGGAGAAAAGGGGGTGGATCGAACTGTTGTTATAGACAGAATAAACGAAGCCTTGGGAACTCAAATCTTTAACTTTGTTCGTGTTGTCCAGAGCGAGGGAGACCTCCCTCTTAACCTTAGAGACAATAGCTCTGACTTCACCTCTGGGGTAAGGGCCGTAACATTTAACCATGAGGTGTGGCTGATTGCGGATAATATTTCAGAGGATCGTATTGTTCCCGTTGCTCTGCATGAGATTGGCTCTCATGGTATGCAAGCTGTTATGGGGAAGAAGTTCTATCAGAAACTCTTAATGCAGGTCGCGGTTTTGGCTAACACCGATCAGGAGATTGGTGAGCTATACGATAAGATAAAGAGCCAGATGAACGAAAAGGATTCAAAGAATCAGGCGCTCATTCTCGAAGAGGTAATGGCATACATTGTCGAGTCAGAAGCTATGACTGATTCCCCTTTCTGGAGGGCGATAGTAGATGCAATCCTGTATGGGTTGGCTCGTCTCAAGTTGTGGGTCAACCCGAAGTGGATAGGACCGCAAGAGATTCTAATCTTTGCTAAGGCTGCTGCAAGGAAATACGCCTCCCTCTCCACGGATGGGAACGCACTGTTCGCGGCTAACTTTCTCAACACTCCCCTTTACTCTGGTGATCTCGGGCATAAGTCGTCAACTACTGCAAGAGCCTCTAGACTTGTTGCTGGTATGCGGGAGCATCAAGACCCGCTCATTACGAAGGGGTTTGAAGGTAGCTGGTTTGTAGAGGATATGCCGTTCCCAGAAAGATGGTGGGAGCACTTCCTCATGGTGCGGGAGATAAGGCCCGGACGACCCGCCCTCATTGGTAAGCCTATCAGGAAGCTAGGCAAGCATAGATACCAGATGTATGTCGGTGATGACATCAGGAAATGGATTGAAGATTATTTCATTGCCGTAAGAAGGCTTGAAGAATCTATTCGGTTGAGAGGGGGCGTAATAAACGAGGGCGATCTCCCGTCTCTTTATCATGGGGCTTACAAGAACATAGTCAACTACAAGCGCAGGCGCTTTCATGACGAGATGGTCCAGCCTTTTGAAAACTTTTTGAAGACGCACAAGGTGAGCGGGATTGACCTGCACTGGTGGCTCTATGCCGAACACGCTCCTCATCGTAACAGGGTGATGCAGGAGAAAAACGGTCATCAATTTTCTGCTGGGATATTTAGCGATAAAAAGGCTGCTCAAGAACATCTTGAGAAAACTGGTGAATTGCACAAAGATGCGGAAAGCATTAAGGAAGAGTTAATAAACAAGCTTTCTCCTAAAGAACTAGAGAACCTTCAAGAAGCTGCCAAGTACGTTTACGCAATTAACAAAGCTACCTTGGAGCTTCAGCTGGAGAGCGGCTTGCTGAACCTAGAAGAGGTTGCCCGGACCAATAAAAAGCGTCCCGGTACACTCCCTCTGGCGTATACAGATAAAGGATTTAAAGACACGTATGTGCCATTGTACGGGGAAGGGATCACCTACAATGATGTTTTCTTCGAGGGATCATTAAAGCCCGGAAAGTTAGGCATCAGCGGTGTTGAAGCAAGAGCAGCAACGGGTCGTGTGACTGAGGCTGAAAACACTTGGGCGCATTCTGTTATGCGGATGGATCATCAGATTGATCGCGTAGAAAAGAATAAAGTGGTGATGTCTTTTTCCAGAGTTATTTTGCAGAATAAGGAAGACCTAAAAGATTTTGCCATTGTGGTGAACAGGGACACGTATGAAGATCACAGGATAGACGGCCATCTTCTGCTAGGTCTTCATGAGAAACAGCAGACTGATCCGGATCACAATATACATTTCAAGCAGAACGGGAAGGAAATGGTGATCCTCGTAAAGGACAAGAGGATAGGCCAAGCGTTCAACCGCACAAACATGGCTGACTCCGGGACATTCATGCAGCTTGCTTCTCAAGTTAACAGGTGGTTCAGCGCTGTTCATACCTCCATCAACCCTGAGTTTGTATTGACTAACTTTATCAGAGACTTTCAGACTGCAATGATCAACTTGCAGGGAGTTAAGCAAACGACTGCCGAGTTCAAGGATACAGAGGCGCTTACGCGAAAAGTCTTCAGAGACATTAAACTAGCTGGGGTTGGGCTGAAAGAATTTATCAGAGATAAGAAGTTCAACACTGAGTGGAGTGCATTAGCTAAAGAGTTCTCTGAGCAAGGAGGCCGCATAGATTTCTTTGCTTTCAGGGATGCAGCCGAGTTCGAGAAGAAGCTTAACGATTACATCAACGACACTACAGCTGCTGGAGCCAGAAGATTCAAGAACAAAATGCTGGAGTTTGTTGGCGAGTACAATGCTGTTTTTGAAAACACTATGAGGCTGGCCACCTACAAGAACGCGAGAGACGAGTTTATAGCCAATGGGATGACGGAAGAGAGAGCCATGAGAAGGGCTGCAGATATTTCCCGAAACCTCACGGTTAACTTCTCCCAGAAAGGGGAGAAAGGAGTCGCTCTAAACTCTCTGTACTTATTCTTTAATGCCTCGGTTCAGGGTACTGTGAGAATGTTTCAGGCAATGTTCCGGAGACCCAAAGGAGATAGAGGATTCACTCGTGTGCAGAAGATAATGGGGAGCATAGCTCTCTTCAGTTTCTCTCAAGGGATTTTGAATTCTCTTCTCGCTGGTGATGACGAAGATGGTATCAACCGTTACAGGCAGATTGATTTAAGAGCGAGAGGAAGGCAGGCCCACATCTACTTGCCGGGCTTTGATACCTTCTTCAAGATTCCTCTTCCTTATGGATATAATATTCCCTACGTTATTGGCGACACATTAGCCGCCCTGATGATGGGTCATACTAATCCGGGGAGAGCAACGATGCACGTTATGTCCTCAGCCGCTGAGTCTTTTGTTCCGTTCTCTTTTGGGAGCAGCGATGATCTGTTCGTTGCGGCCCTCCAAACCGTGAGCCCAACTATCTCAGACCCATTAATAGACCTTGCTGTCAACGAGAATTATTTTGGGCAACCAATATACAAAGACCCAGCATGGGGTTCATCTGATCCTCCTTCTGAAAGATACTGGTCATCCACTGGTGTTATCACCAAAGGGATTTCTCGCGCACTCAATGTTCTTTCTTTTGGGTCTAAAGTCGAGGCTGGTTTAGTGAGTATACCTCCTGATGTCTTCGAGTATATCTGGGAGACAGTGGCAGGTGGCGCTGGTCGTTTCGTTGAGAGAAGTACCGACCTCGTATGGATGATTACCCCCGGCGGTGGAAGGTTAACTCATAGAGAAACGGGTGAGGTCAAATGGACTAAGGTTCCCTTTGCCAGAAGGTTCTTCTTTGACGAGACAGCAACTAGGAATAGATTCGTATACGACAAGTATCAGGAATATGAGTCATCCATACGGATGGCTACGGGTTTGAATGATGGAATACTTGAGGTATACGGGCGCGGAGATTACTACAACAACTTCAAAGAAAGCGAAGACTATAAGCTATTCAAATTAGATGATACCAGAAAGGACATTGCTGGAGACATCACCAGACTCCAGAAAGAGAGCAATAAAATTCTAATGAATAGAATTCTGCGCGATGATGTGAAGGAGGAAAGGATAAACCGCCTCAAAGATAAGATGAGGGACTTGAGAGTCAAGCTTGTTGAGCGGGTTGACAATGTGCTCGAAAAATGAAGAAGGCACCTCTTGTCACTGTCCAATGGCAAGACATCATAGGAACCGCTGGTTGGGAAAAGCCAGATGAAGTTAACCCCCCAACCCTACAAACTACTGGGTTCCTAATCAAGAAGAATAAAGATGTTGTTAAGGTGGCAAACACCAAGGATGAGAAGGGGGAGTGGTCTTCTATCACAGCCTTCCCCGCTGGATGCGTGAAGAGTATTAAGTATACTTCCTCATAATCTTGCGCAGGGTTATGGTCCTGACCCCATCGTAGTACCCCTCCCCATCCAAATCTTCCAGAACTACAATCCCTCTCCACCATTGGTGCTCTGTATCTCTGCACCAGCTTTCGGAGTATTCGGGATGAGAGAAGCAACCCGCAGACAGGCCGAATATTTTTTGCCCGTCAGGACGAGTGTGTTCTGCGTGGTTGTACAGATGCGAATGACCTTGAACGGCGGAGCAATGAAGCTTAGTGACAAGTGTATGCCCGATGTGGATGCTAGATATGGGCCTGCCGGAGACTCCAGTAGTGAAATAGTGAGAGAAGGTGATTTCTCCTATCGTAATACACCTCTTGAAGGGTACAACTTCCCACCCGAACCCTTCATACTGGAGGTCTTCTATCCCGATAGTCCCATCTAATTCCGCTTGAGAATTGATGGCTCTAGTTATTCTATCCTCATGATTGCCTAAACACATCACTAGGCGCGGCCTATATTGCTTCTTGCCGTTCTTTCTTTTTCTTGAGTTGAATCTGTTCATCTCAGCGAACAGGAGTTCCTGTGCGTCGATAGCGGATTCAACATCTTTTTTATATCGTCTTCCCTCGAACCCTTTGGTTCCCCTATCATACGAGGACAGGGACGGCAGGTCAGCCAGATCACCCAAGCAAACCACGCACTCAGGCTGCTCTTCCATGAGCAACCGACCTACCGCCCTGAACCTCTCGTTATTGTAATCCGGATGAACGTGCGCATCAGGGAT
>Ga0098047_10000463_pt1 | contig 16111 bp, 19 predicted proteins | sample 12_taG_FD_92585 | JGI IMG/M metagenome (GOLD analysis project Ga0098047, IMG submission 92585) | Marine viral communities from the Subarctic Pacific Ocean - 12_ETSP_OMZ_AT15267 metaG | ecosystem: Environmental > Aquatic > Marine > Oceanic | place: Subarctic Pacific Ocean | collected 2015-01-16 | reverse complement strand
GAAGGAGAGAATAGTTCTATTCTATTTGATGCTCCTACTTTAAAATTTGTGGAAAAGGCTATAAATAACTGGGTAGCTGATAAAGTATTATCCCCACGAATAAAAAACTCATTAGCAGGCAGAATGAGACCTTATACTCCTATAATGCAAGAAAAATTCCCTGAATTAAATAATGATAAATTAGCTCAAAAGAAATGGGGATTAAATGCAGATGAAATATTCTTTTTAGGTGATTACTATAGAGATACTCCAATAAAAACATTAATTGAAGGTATTGAAAGAAAAGAGTCAATATTAAAAACAACAGAGGAAGTAGGCCGTGAATATGAAGATTATGTTAGAGGTGTAAATAAGGAAGATTTAGTAAGGTGGAAAATTAAAGGCAAAAAAAAATTAATAGCTAGAGAGGATATACCAAATTTTAACGAATTAGAAGCTAAATTAGACTTTGTTGATACTAGAACTAAACAAAGTAATAGGGAATTAATATATACTTATGATGAATTTACTGATACCTTTAATCCTATTTATAAAAAAGGGGAAGGAAGATTTACAAATTTTAAAAATACTAAACTTGGAGAACTATGGGATGCATATGAATCTTTAAAGAAAAATGACCCAAAAAGAAAAGAATTTGAAGAAGTATTTAGAGTTCTAAATGTAAGAGTGCCTAAAGATTCTTTATCTGGTGGACAAGTTATGAATTTTAGAGGATTCACAGGAGTTAAAGACCATGGTATATTGCAACATGGAAGGAGTATGAGAGCAGAAGGTGGTGCAGATTTAGATGGAGATGAAGCTTTTTTATATTTTGGAGGAAGAAATGAAGCTGGAGATGGTGAGGGAATGAAACAATCTTGGCTTAATATGTATGGTAATCAAAAGAAAGAATATTGGAATAAAGAAGAAACAAATCTTACTATAAATAAATCAAAGTATAGGCCAGAGATTATTATTACAGCTGAAGATTTAAAAGCAAAAGGTATTAGTCCAGTTATATTAGATTTAGTTACAAATAAAAATAATAAATATCCTCTTGCTAAATTCTCTCCAATAACAAGATTATTTGCTTCTGAAGGAGCAGGGTCTGGAAGAGATGCTTTAGGACAAATTTCAATAATGACACAAACAATGCGAGCTGCATGGGATTATAATGTATCTATGGCAGAGTCTTTTTCAGATTTTGGGCACCTTGACAGAATGCAAGTTAAACAGTATAATAAATTTTATCAAATTATAAAAGTACCAAAAACATCCAAAGAAGATAGACAAAGACAAAGAGAATTAACTTGGGCTATGATTGCATTTGGTTCAGACCCTTTAAATGAATATGGATTAAAACCTATGGAGCAATTAGCAAGAGTTTTAGATGAAGCTTACTATAGTTATGATGTAAAACAAGAAGTTTCTCATCCAAAAAAGGGTGATTACCTTAAAAAGGTACCACCATATTTGGCTAAAAAACTAATAAAGGAAAAATATAATCCAAGAAAAGGCAATAATAAGATAATGGCTGATTTTAATAAAGCTAATTTTGGTAGGGATTATAGAAACGATAGACAACTTTCATATTTAGAAAAAGCTGAATTATTATATCCTGCAAGAAATATGGAAAACTCTCAAACAGTAATACCATTTCAAGCTAATTTGATGCATGATGTTTATAATAGACTTGGTATAATGGATAGAGTTGACCCTTATTTAATGAATAAAACCTATATAGAATATTCTAATTCAGTTAAAAATTTGCCTAAAGAGCTAAAAAGTTTAGTGGTAAAATTATTTAATAGGGCTTCACTTGTTGTTCCTAGAAATGATTGGGTTAGTATGAATACTGTTAAAGAGCTAGGAAATGAAATATCCTTACAAAAATTAGCAAATAGTGAACTTTTATTTAAAAAGTTTGTATATGCCACTGATAAACAAGGTGATTATAAATTAGATAAAAATGAAAACAAGATTCCAAAATTCAATCTAACTGAAAAAGACATAGAAGGAATGAATGATATACATAAAAGAAAAATATTTTTATTTGATTTACTTGATAAATCTGAAGCTTATTATGCTCAAGATATTCATGACATGGTATCAGCTGATGTATTTATAAATCATCCAGATTTTATTAAATTAAGAAAAAAGAAACATTTTCTTAAAATGGTTGATAAGTCTGAAGAATTTAAAGAGATTTATTATAAAATGTTTCAATCAAAATATTTAAAAAACTTTTCTATAACAGAAGAAGATGTTAATGTTTTACAAGAAATAGCTATAAAAGAAAAAGAAACTAAAGGAAGAGTAAGTAGAAAAACTAAATTAGAACTTGAAAAAACCATAGATACTTTAAGAAGAAACAAAGAGTCTTTTACTATAGCTGATTTAGATAAAATGGTCAAAGAATATAAAGATACTTTACCAGATAAAAGTTCAAGAATTGTATTTGATTATTTATTAGCTGGTAGTTTAAGAAAGGGAAACTATAGTGAATTAAAAGTATTTGATAAAATTCCTGAAAATATGAAGACCAAGAAACTTAAAAATTTAGAAATAGCGTTAAAGAAAAATTCTAATCAAACTAAAACAAGTCAACTTGCTGGTAGCTTGACATCGGTAAGTGATAATGTATTAAGAGATTTCGTAAAAAGAAAGAGTGCTTTTTTAAAAGTATCAGAAGATAGAATTAAAACAGATAAAGAATTAGATAAGATTGAAGAGGAAGTTAAAAAAGATATAGAGCCATTAAAATCTAACAAGTCTCCTGATGTTGAGGTTGAACCAGATATAAAAGGAACACTTGTTGATGAATTGTCCTCCTATGAAGGTTTGCATGAAGGGAAATATCCTAAAAAACATGCTAAAATTATTACAAAGTTAGCTAACTATATTCAAAATGAACCAGATTATATAAATAATTCTAGAGATATAGCTCAAATGCTAGAGGGTATTTATTATAAAAATATCATTCAAGAAGGAGAAACAGGTATTCCTAAAAGATTTAATCAAATGACTATTAGAGATTTAGAGTTAATAGGAAATTGGTTTGATTATATTAAAGGTGGAACATTAACACAAGAATTGGAATCATATTTTAAACCTCATTTAAAGGGCAAATTAAAAGGATTAAGAAGAAGATATCATATGGTATTCGGAGAAGGAGTTGCAAGAGAACAAGCTGAAAACAATTTAATATTTATAGAAAAAGAAACTTATTTCTTTAATGAAAAGGGGTTATATTCTGAAGTCCCTAAAAAGATATTACAACCAACTACATATATGGAAATGTTGATTAATGAAGCCTCATATTTAACGAACTCTGCTCAAGGTAAGTCTGAACAAATAATAAAAGAATATGATAAATCCTTTCAATTTTTAGATGGAGCAAGAGAATATGGCGAATCTATTTATAAAATCGCTTGGGGTATGAGAGAAGCTAAGGGGAAGGGTCCTGAAGAAGATTTAGCTTTTTATAAAAGACAATTAAAACAAGATAAATCTGAAATTAACTGGAATGAATTATCTAAAAAAGAATTTATGATAGAAGTAGATGGTGATAAAAGATTAATAACTGGCTCTAAATTAGCTCAAATAACTGAAAAAAAACTGGGTAAATTTATGAATAACTTCTATAAACTAATAACTGGAGATGTAAAAGTATTAAACAAATATTTAAAGGGTTATGATACAAATTCTAGTGGGGTTAAAGTTCCTAGATATGATTATAAAACCTTTTTAAAAGATTTACAAAAAGCTAGAGATAGAGGGGTAGATATAGCAACTATGGATATCGGTATTGATGGAGCTAGACATATGACTCGTTCTGCTATTATGGATATGTTACATCCAAAAGCTACTAAAGAAATTAAACAAAAATATATAGATTGGATAATTACAGATACTAATGAAAGACCTTTTTACTTACCTCATAATTGGGCTAGTAGAAAACTAACTAAAAGAGCTAGGGATATTGCAGTTAAAGAATTGAAAAAAACTTACGAAAATGGTCAAATGTCTGAATCTGAATATAAAGAGAAGCTTGCTAGAATATATTTAAAGTATCAAAGCGTTAATGACCAAAGCATGGAAGACGTAGCTCTTTGGGAAGCATTAGATAAGGATGTATTTGAAAAATTATCAAAACAAAAAGAAGAAAGGGAAGAAACAATAACTTTATTTAGTAAGGCTGATGAACAATTTGGAAATATGAAATCAAGGGTAGCTCATACAGAAGGTTATTTAAAAGACCATGTTGCTATACACAAATATATCAAAGATATGACTTCAACTTATTACAGACAATTAGCTCATATAATGAATAGAGTTACTATAAATACAATGACTAATGATATGAATAAAAAATGGATAATTTCAAATCCAAAAACTAAAAAAGAACAAAACCAAAATACAGAAACATCTGAACATATATATGCTTGGAGAGAATTTTCAAGGCAGTATGCTAATCAAGCTATGGGTGCTCCTGTTAATATTCCTAAAAATATTTACAATGACCCTTCTATGAAAATTAAAGGAACTCCATATGGTTGGTGGGCAGATAATAGGTTTGCTAATAGAATAAACAAAATAAAGAAAAAACTTGGTTTATCTAATAAAGATATTCCAGATAACTTACAAGGTTTTACAGGAAGAGATGTTCAATACTGGTCTAATTTAGAGGGTCAATATGAGTTAATGACTTTAATGACTCATCCTAAAACACCTATTAATAACGTATTTGGTGGGACTATGCATACTATTTCTTCAACTGGTTTAAGTCCGTTTATTAAAGTTAGAGATTATAGATATCTTCAAACAATTGATAAAAGACTTGTAAATAGAGAAGCAGTTATGAATCTTGTTGCTGAAGCTGGAGTAACTCCTGAGCAAGTAATGTACGAAATGGGTTTTGCTGGAAGTGAATTTAGAAGTAAATCAAACAGAGGTTTCTTACAAGAGTTAATTGAAAAAGCAACTAAAAAACCTGATAAAGAAATTCCAAAAACAACAATTCTTGAATTAGCTGGTAAATATGGAATAGGTAAAACTTTAGTTAATAAAGCAGCTAAATTCATGACTATACCAGAAAGACATTTAAGAACTGATGCCTATATGGCTCATTTAATTAAAGCATATGAAAGATTTGGAGGAGCAATAAAAAATATTAATCATCCTGTTCTTATGAATATAGCTAGAAAAGGTGTACAAGCTACTCAGTTTCTATATAATGCACCAAATAGACCTGGATTTTCACGTACTGGTTTAGGTAAAATTATGACACGTTTTCAACTATGGTCTTGGAATGCTGTTAGATTTAGAAATGATGTAAGGCGTATGGCTAAAATACATGGATTTTCTATTAATTCAGAGGCTGGTCAAAAATTTGCAAGAACAATGCAAATAGATATGGTAGTATTAGCATTAGCCAATATGTTTATGTATAGTTTATTTGAGCAAACATTACCAGCTCCATATTCTTACTTTCAAGATACTGCTGAATGGTTATTTGGTGATGAAAAAACAAGAGATAGAGCATTTTTTGGAACTTATCCATCTAAATTAGCTCCTTTGCAATTAATTACTCCTCCATTAGCAAGAATTCCTATATCCTTTATAAGGGAATTTGCTGAAGATGATTATGATAAATTAGCTAATTACTATATATGGACTATGTTTCCATTTGGTAGAATGGGGAGAGATTTGTTACATCCAGAACAAAGTATACTTAAAAACCCAATGAGGGCACCTGAAAGATTATTTGGATTTCCATTAACTAATTTAGCTAAAAAGGCTTCTGAAGATGAGCCTGAATATATACCTAGGAAAGGTATAAGATTAGGAGTTTTTTAAATCTTCTTCTAATTGTTCAAAAGGATTGTATAAATATTCATAACAACAATCTCTATGAACCATTATAGTTCTATCCTCAAAGAAATTTCCTTCTAAGTCAATAAAACCTGCTGATGCTTTATAAGTACTAGCATTAGGTGTTATTAATTCTTTACATACTGGACATTTTATCATTTTCAATCATTCCCCATAATAAACAAAGATATACTATCGCATCAGTTATCCGACCTCTAACATCTTCTCTTTGTGATTTATGTCCTTTAACAAATGAGGTTATACCATCTACATGTTTTAAAAGATAAACTAATAACACTTCTTCTCTTTTAAGGTTTAAATTATTAGCTATTCTTTCAAAATTAGCAAAAGCGTTGTTAAATTCCCTCGCGTATTCCTTCTGTCCCGCTTCTCTCGTCTCTTGAATCTGTTTGAATATCTTCGTTATCAATTGAGCCATTTGCTTTTGTGACATTTTGTTTCTCCCTTAATTCCTTAACTTTTTTATCAATGAATTCAGTAAAAGTTTTAGTTTGTTTATTCATTTCTACATATAAACTAAATGCTTTTTCTAATTCACTTAATAGTCCCATCAAAGAATTCATTCTTCTACCAAGTTCGATTGTTATATCTGCCACTTCTCTTGTTGTAGGTTTCTTTTTTAATTTATAACCGTTCATTTTTCTCCTTAATTACAACTGTAATTTTATTCATCTCAATCTCCAGCTGTACTGCAAACTCCTTTAAACTTCCCCTTTTTCTTTAAATCGTTAGAAAAAGCTTTTAATTTATTGAAATTTTTAGTTAAAACTTCGTCAGCTTCCTTATCAGTAAGGTCTATTTTTAAATTATTTCCAGGTGATTGGTAATCATTATAAATACTAATATCTGGATTAACTAATTTAACACTTATAGTTTTCTCTTCAAAGTATTTTTTAATAGCTTTAACAAGGTTCCCGCCTTGTTGTGTTTCTATACCTACTATATCATCTATAATTGTTTCTATATTATAATAGTCCTTCGAAATCATCTTTACTCTCCTTTAGTTCTTTCAATATAAATTCATTTGGATTCTTATTAATTACACCAGTTCTTCCTGATGCATAAAATACTGGGTATAACCCTTTGTTTCCCGACAAAAACATAGGATACTTAGATACCCAGCATTTATCATTTTCTTTCATTAACTCTTTAAAATAGCTTTTATTTTTCTTGAATTTCATTCATCAAATCCTTTAATGGTATGAGTGCTATTTCACTTTCATTATCATCTCCACCCATAACCATTTTTCCTTTTCTATCCATAACCATGCTTTTAACAAGCTTTTTTAATTTAGGTACAGGAAACATCAATACAGTAATAATTTCGCCTTTAAACGTTAATATATGAGCCCACCATTCTGATTCAGTCACGTTTAAGCCACTTAATTTACCTCTACAGGCTAATTCTATAGCTATATTCCCTGTTTTCTTCCATTTATCTCTTTCTGTTTTAACTTCAACTTTTCCAATAGATAAAGCTTTGGCTAAACTTTGTTCATAATGAACACCAAAATCTAAATCAATGTCAAATTTATTGTCTTTATTAGTTTTAACTTGATATTGTCTAATCCTTTCTTCTACACTCATAGTATCTCCACTTATCATTTTAAATATCTCCATATTTGCTTAATATTTTCACAACTTCTTTTTTATTATAACTGCTTCGCAAGTCTATTAAAGAAATAAGGGCTAATATATCATGTTTTTTAATACGTTTTTTATTGCTTTTGTAATCTATAATAATCATCTTGAAGTTCTCCGTTTTTTATCAATTTTATCAATATTTTCATCTTTTATTAACTTTAAACATTGATTCTCTTTATCTATTATAATTCTAATAGGCTCATTTAATTTCCACTTCATATTTTTCCATATATGAGGTGGAAGATTAACTTGATAGCTATTGGTAGTACTTGCTATATTTGATGTAGACCTTACAAATCCTTTATAGTCTTTTTTTGTATTATTTTTCATTACCATGTCCCCCAATCTTGACAAGCTTTTTTAAGAGCTTTAGTGAATTTATACCTATCTCCCCAAATTTTACCTGCTATTTGATTTACCCAGTCAATTTGCTCATCTTTTGTTTGACACCTGTCTTCAGGAATCCAATACAATTCTCTCTTCTTACCTTTGACTTTTTTATAAGCAGATAAATATTTTTTATTATGTTTCCACCATACACCGTTAGATGGGTCGTTCTTTATTCTTTCCATTATTTCTCTACCTGTTATTATTTTCATTTTAAATACCTCCATATTGTTCTTTTTGAACAATCATATTTCTTTGCTAATTTATTAACTGAATATCCCATTACATTTTTCCAAAAAGATACCCAACATTTATACTTTATTTTTCTAGGTCTAGCCATTAGAACCTCCTTGATTCTTTAATTCTTTTTTGTCTATCTTCATAACGTTCTTTGGCTACTTTTTTCCAATCTTTATGCTTTTGTATTTCTTTTAATGCTAACCTTGTTCTCAGTTTTTGCTGTTGTCCTAGTAGCTTCATAAATACCCTCCTTGTTATCAATTATTGAATCTATTTTAATACAAAGTCTATTTAGACTTCTTAATGATACTGTTGTAGCTCCATTAAGATTACTAAAAACCTTTCTACATTCAACAAGTGTATCATATACTTTTTCTAAATCCTTTAAATGTTTAGACATTACCACCTCCTCTTTTTTTTCTTCTTTTTCTTCTTAATCAAATTATTTAAATCTTTTAAATCTTGTATTAGATTTTCAAAGATATAAGCTGTTAAATAAATACTTATTATTATAAAAACTATTCCTAATACTAAATACATATCTTCTCCTAATTAAAGGGAGTGCTAACCAGGCTAAAAAGGATGGGGCATGAAAACCCCAAAATATGCCTCCCAGTTCTCGCGAATACTGGACACTCCCAATTTTTAAAAATCTCTACTAGCTAATTTTCTTAAAACATATCTAGACAAATCTATATCTTGTCTAGAAATCCATTTTAATAATTTACCAAAACTTTTATCAGTTAATGGACCTTTTCTAGTATTACATCTCATACAAATCATTTGTAAGTTTGGTATTGTTGAATTGCCTCCTAAAGAAAGTGGGTGAATATGGTCACATGCCATATTGTTAACAAGTAATTTTGATTCACAATATCTACATTTTTTACCATATGCTTTATATAAAAGCTCCCTAACTTCTGTAAGAGATATTTCAAATTCTACCTCATATTCTTTACTTCTTCTCTTTAAAGTTGTTCTTAAAGTAGAAGATTTCTTCATTAATCTATGAAAGACTTTTTTAGCAAATTGCTTATGATACCTTCTAAGTTTTTTACTAAATTTTTGTTCCCAGATTGTTAAACCTTTAGGGGACTTACGTCCCCTTTTAGGCTTTATTCTTTTTCTATGCTCTTGCAATGTCTCTGTATGATTGTTCTAATCTTTTAAGTAAAGATAAACTAATACATACCTCTATTCTGTGTATTCCGATAATTATATTATAACCTTTTAGCTCTTCTATATTCGTCTTAATAATTCCTGCTTTAAATATACCAAATAGAACTAAACAAATTCTATCATCTAGTATATATAATGTTATTATCTTTTTAAACATCGCATCTCCTCATCCTAAATGTTGGAGTCCACTCTAAATGAGTATCAAATAACTCCCCATCAGTATTCTTAAATAACCGGACTTCTCTTTTAATATCATTAGACTGTCCGTTAAGTCCAATAACCTTTCTTGATGCGTTTTCTATTGCACCTGAGCCCTTTCCTGCATATAAATCAAGCACTTCATTTCTACTATATTCTCTGCTTACTTGAGATATTTGTATTATTATAATATCCATATTAACAGCTAAATTAGATAAACCGTGACTTACTTGTTTTATTTTATCGTGCTCTCCTCCATAGGTTTTAGAAGTGTCTATTAAATCAATATAGTCTATAACGACTACTGAAGGTTGTAATTCCCTTACTTTTTCAACTATACCTTGTAAAGTTGGGCTTACAGTTTGAATTGATATATGACTTAATTCATCCTTATGTTCTTCATATATTTCATCATATCTTCTATTAACCATTTCTTTATCACATCCAGATACTATTTGAAGGTGTCTTCTGTGCATATACCATGATGATAGCTCTAAGCTTAAAAACAATGTTGGAATTTGCCATTCTGTATTAATTTGATGATTTACAAAATCAACTCCTAATACTAAATTTTGAGCAAATGTTGTTTTATTAGAACCAGTTGGACCAAAGATAGTTACTAATTCTCCAGGATATATAATAGATTCTTTGCTAACTCCTAAAGCTCGACCTAAATCTATTGTTTTACCAGTAAAATCAGTTGTCAATCTGTCTCTTAATTCACCTTGCATATCTTCAGCATTCTTTATATCTACAAAGTAATCCTTTCTTTGAAAATATACACATTGAGTTTTACAATGTTCTTTCATTATGTTGTCTTGGCATCCATATTTATAATTTCTATTATAAACATTTTCTACCATTTCTGTTAAACTATTTTCATTCATACTCTTTGAATTCCAATGTAATAATATTACCTTTGCATAATGACTTGGTATTCCATTTCTTTTTAAAGAACTTATTATTCTCATTGCTGTTACATGTCTCATTCCTTCTTGAGCTCCTTTATTTAGCATTGATTGAATACAAGGAATCATTGTAGTTGGTTCTGATATATTTTTAAAAGCTTTTATATCTGGTACATGCTTTACTATACAATGTTCTAACTCTTTATTTCCATTTAAATTGTGATATTTAAAATCTAATCTTTGATTTCTGGCTAATTCTAATATATTCTTTGGTTCTAAATTCATAACCTCTTTGATATATAGTGGTATTTTATATAATCCAGTTTTCTGATTAGGTGTATGTTGAACTCTGTAAATTCCAGTTCTCATATATATACTCATATCAACTTTGGGAAACAGGTTTTTCATTGTCTGTTTTATAATGTAAGGCAAATCTGGGCTTTCTTTAAAGTTAAAAACTTCTCCAGATATTATTAGGTGATATCCAGAACCAGAGAAGAAAGCTTGGTAGGATTCCTCCTCGATTCCTCCTTCTCGTAGTTCTAGGATAATACTTCTTAAAATATCAAGAGTCTTTTCATCTGAATTATCTTGTTTGTCAATATCTATAGGAATCTTATCTATAGCTCTTAAACCAAAGAAATTCTTTAAAGAACCAGTTTTATCAACATGTTCCTTTGCTTCATCATTATATAGGTAAACTGACCTGTATATAGCCTCTTTAGGAGTCACATACTTAAACAAATCATCTTTAAGTATGATTATACCTCTATTAGCTGGTGTACCTCTTGCTATTTCTATAAACATTATAAATTAGCTAATCCGCTACCTTGTAAACTAGGAGCTTCTTGATTAGGAATATCATTTAATTCTTTGATATATCCCTTACCTTTTAACCAATCTATATCATCTTTTAATTTAGCTTTATTTTCTTCATTGTTTAGATATATTTTAGGATAAACTCTAGTCCAGGCTTTATCTCCTGTCTTTTTAGGTTTTTCTTTATAAATATATGCAACATAATCATAATGTAATTCATCTTTGTTTAAAGGATTTAACCATTGTTCATTTAGATATTTGTCTATTTCTAAAATTCTAACGCCTTTGTCATCTTCCCACTCTCCCTTAACATTTAATCCTGCTTTACATCCTATTGCATCAAAGAAAGTATACATTCTTTTTAAAACGCTTCCACCAGTAATTAAACCATTTGAATCTTTGTCTAATGCACCTGCTATTTTAAGATTTCTTGAATACTCGCTTCCTTTTTGTTGAACTGTTATATCAATAAATATATCTGCCCAATCAAACTGGTCACTTTTATCTTCATACTTTAATATACTTACTTCACAAATACCAAAGAATTTACTTGGTCCTTGTTTTATTTCAGGTCTAAATATAGCCATTATTTCTTCTCCTTGTATATATTTTTCCAATTTAACTCTATCTCTTTGCCTCTCAAATGAGGACTTCTGCTACCAGCTTCTAATGCTTCATTTGCTTTAAATGATACCATTAGCTTGCTTTCTTCATCATCTCGATAGACATATCCTATAGCGTCGCAATCTGCCATTAACATGTTTTTTAGTTTACCAGTTAAATCTAGACTTTCTGGCTCTACTATAGCTTTACTGTCTAACACGGCTCTCGCCCATTTCCTATGTCCGATGATAATAACATGAGGAAATATGTCTTTCATTACTTTTACAGTATTTAGTACCTTTTCTCTTACTAATGCAAACCCTTTACCATAGGCTAAATCTGCTATTGCTGTTACACTTTCTTCTTGGCATACAGTCTTTTCTGCCCAGTCTGCTATTTTATCAATAGTATCTATAGCTACATACTTATAACTATGACCATCTTTAGCTTCTTTAAGTATTTCTATTAGCTCTTCTCTACTATTAGCTTCTTCAACATATCCTTCTATCATAGAGGCTCCTTGCTCTGTATCAATTATTAAACAATCATCTAATTGACTTAAAGCTGTAGTTTTACCTACTTTAGGTGCTCCATATAATAACATAACTTTAGGATTATTTGATATAACTTTTCTTTTTACTTTTTTTAGTGCCATTTGCACCTCCTTTTTAGTTAACGAAAGGGCTCAAGAGAGGGTCTAGAGTATATTACATTAATAACCTCTCTCAAGCCTTTTAAGTTAACACTTATTATTTAAACAAACAACTACTTTTCTCTATTGACATAGTAGGAAAGTGAAATGACACAAATTCTTCATAAGGTTGTTCTTTGACAATTTTCCTTACAGCATTTGCTATAAAACTTCCAGACATGTTACTACAATAGCTTGTAGCTTTCATATTGCAAGGTTCTTCACTCCCTTCTGTATCAGGGTACCATATTAGTTCATATTTCTTTAAAGTAGGTTTTAAAACAACATATTGCTGATAATGCTCTGCTCCCATTCTACCATCTATCAAAGCATATGGTTTTGAATGTTTCCATTTTATCATTGCTTTAACAGCATCCATTCTAGACTCCATACTGTCAAAACCTAGGATAATTATGTCATTGTTACTCATATACACGTAATTACTAAAGAGTTCATCTACACACATTACTTCAACATTGTCATTTATATCTTTTAATTTAGATTTTAACATATCTACTTTTTGATGACCAATGTCATATATTGTATATTGAGAAACACCTATATTACCTGTATCTACTTTATCATTATCATATAAACAGAAGTTTTGAGCTCCCATTCTAGCTAACTGCAAGGCTGCAGCGCTACCTATAGCACCGCAACCTAATATATGATAATTAAACTCACTCATATTATCAACTAATCCTAATGAACGCATATTAATAGCCATTATAACCTCCAAAACTATTATTCCAAGCCATAGTTTCTGCTTGTGCTTGCATTTCACTATCTTCCCATTCAAGTAAATCTGCAGGCAGCATAGTCATTAACTTGTCTACTATTTCAGATTGACTACCTTTGAATGTTATCATTACAAAAGGACATTTATGTTCTTTACAACGAGCATTGAACCTTTTAATCCTTTCTGAAAAACCCTTCAAACTTAATGAACCATCAACCATTGCGTCTTGCATACTTTCTGCTTCTTTTAAAGCTTCTGTAAATAATACCTCTATATTTAAAGCAGATTCATTCTTTTGACCAAGTACCATTTGTCTAGGATTATGATTCATTCTATAACCATAACCATTATAATGATTAATGTTATATGTTGGTTTTTCTTCTGAACATAGTTCTTCATACTTTTTCTTCATAGCATTAGTTATATTAACCTTTGGTTCTTTTCTTTTTATAGTTAAAGTAGTATCATAATGTTGCTCTACAGGTAAACTACCCGCTTTCCATATACTTACTCTAAACTTATATTCTTCCCTAAGATTTATAACTAAAGCCAAAGAAAAGCTATTATTTTCCCATGCTTCTATCTCTTTAACATCTGTACCACTCCAAAATGCTGCCATAATATGATGTGAGTGCCACCAAACAAATTTCATTTCTGGATTGTTATATTTCATACCATATTTCATAGTATATTGAGTAACAGCGTCTCCGTCTAATTCAGTATTTGCTCCTGAATTTTCTTGTTTAAGTATCTCTACATCACCTATTTTAAATCTACCATCTTTTTGTGGTACTGCTGTCATTAACCCTGATATTTCGTTCTTATCTTCTTTATAAGCTAATGACGCCCAACCTTGTAACTTATACCAGTCTTTTTCTGATATATAAAACATTTCTTCTATTTTCATTCTTTTCTCCTTTCTAAGCTCCTGATTGAGCCCACTGTTTCATTAAAAATTCTAACTCTTCTGTATCCATTGTATTTGGAGCATCTTCTAGTTCTTCTTCTTTTAATAGACCAAGCTTTACTAATAAATCATAGCAATATCTATTATTTTTCTGAGAATTAACAATATAATATATTATAGCTCTATAACATTCATCTATAAAGTTATCAGAGTTATGTGAAATATAATAATATGTTAATGCTTCTACTTCACGAGATATACGACGATACGAATAATTATTTTCTTTATAATATTCCATTAACAAACAAGCTATTGATTCAGCTATATCACTATATTCTTCCATATTTGCCAAAGATTGAGTTCTTTTTTTAAAACCTCTACAATCATTTATTAATTGACAATCTATTTTAAAACATTTCTCATTAATATGTATATCTTTATCCCAAAAAGTATGTAGTCCGCTTTGATTTGTCATCATACGATTACAAGCATCTATAACTGTTCCAGAGTTACAAGATGAAGCATATTCCTTTGAATAACTCTTAGGCATACCATAATGTAACTTATGAGGTTGATTATATGGATTAGAATGTTCTAAGCTATAATACTGAGCCCATTGCATAATATATAAAGCCATAGCTGTATAATTAGTTTCTTTTATAGCTTTATGAATATTATCCATATATTTGTCATAACATACAGTAGAATAATGTTGTTCATCAGGATATTCATCAGAAAAACTTGATGATATATATGGAAATTTAAAATTACTCATATATATTCCTTTATGATAAATATCATAAATCCTTTGTTTATTGACTAAATGTCTAAAAGGTATTCTTGATATTATATGAATCTCATCTAAAGGAAATTGTTGAATATCTTTATCTCCACTATATATACTCATAGTTAAACCATTAATTTTAATATCCATATAATACATTACATTATTCTGGAATCTTATATAAGGTGTAATTAAAATCTTATCGTTTGTCATTTCTTTAACCAATTGACATTGTTTATTGATTGCTGTAGTAAACTCTCGACATATAGTTTGAAATTTATTGACATCAACATCTCTTGAAACACCTAATCTCTTTAAACTATATCTTTCTCGCTCCATATTTTGAGCTTGTCTTTGAATATAATTTAAATAGTTATTCCTATCTCTAGTTCTATTTACAAGATTATCCATACTTCTACACTTTTTGTTTAATTCTAATCTTCTACCAAGATATTCTTTAAATATATCATAAGAACCTGGCTTCCAATTCCATTTATTCGTAACATCTAATCCTTTAAGAATACCTACTCTTTCAAATTCTCTGTTTATATTATTCATTATGTCAAAAAATAAATCTTGCGGTCCTACAGCTATATTATTAAGCTGTTCTTGAGATAAATTATTCAAATAATTTAACTCTTCTACTTCTATTAAATTTCCACCATCCCAATATTCTATCATAATTACCTCTTTGTTTGTATTAAATGAGAGCCTCACATATTCCTTTGCCTGAGTTTTCGAAACTCTTTAATATTTAGGTCTTATTTACCCCTCACAGTCAAGTTTCGGGAGGACCAGTTATTGGCTCTCATTTAAGTTTATTGATTATCCACCAACTTTATTATTGCTTGCATAAGCAACTAACGCATTATCAGTCAATGCAAAATCATTTTGTCTGATAGTTCCTGCTACCATTACATTTGCTGATGATGGTATTTCTAATTCGTTTCTTAATTCTCCAACATTTTTTGAAGTTACTTCTCTTGAAGCGAATTCGCCGTTATCTAATAAGTTGATTGTTACTTTACTATCTTCTGCCATACTATTTTCCCTCCTTAAGGATTGTTTTGTATTTATTTCCACGCCATTCAAATATCCAATCTTCTCCGTGTTGATTGTACATATATCTGAATGTTTC
>Ga0098047_10000461_pt1 | contig 16128 bp, 9 predicted proteins | sample 12_taG_FD_92585 | JGI IMG/M metagenome (GOLD analysis project Ga0098047, IMG submission 92585) | Marine viral communities from the Subarctic Pacific Ocean - 12_ETSP_OMZ_AT15267 metaG | ecosystem: Environmental > Aquatic > Marine > Oceanic | place: Subarctic Pacific Ocean | collected 2015-01-16 | reverse complement strand
GAGTCGTTACTGTCGCCGTTTCCCATAGGAGGCGCTAGAGTATCTTCAGTCTCCATTGTATCAGACTGATTCGTTTTGTCAAGCCCTTCTTCCATAAATCGCAAGCCTTCCATCGATGCATAAAAAGGATAGTTGTCAAAATAGATATAATCCCGAAACTGTTCTCCCACCCACCGCGCAGCATTTTGCAATTTAGAAAGACTTGCAATGCGAGGCGTTCGATATGCATCAGCTGCGTCATATCGAAACTTTTTACTAATCCGAAATGGCTTTTTAGTTTCTATACTACGCAAGTCAATATAAAGGTTAAGCAAATATTTGTCCGTCAAAATAGTATCTACCATTTTAAGGCCTTCTTCGCCGGGAGGGATCCCGGGGCGCTTGATCTTCGTCTGCGCTCTCAGGCAGGTCGGGTTAAGGGTGAAACTTAAATCTTTACGCCATGGCCGGTGTTGGTCGAACATATTGTAGGCATTAACTAAAAACTTTTTAAGTATCCCAATGTCGGTGTTAGAGGTACGCTCGAAATAATAAGGGAAAAAATTCTTTTCATCAAGAAATTGGTAATCTTCGGTGTGCCAGTAGCCCATTCGCTCCAAAAAGGCAGTTGTAAACAGATCAGCCGTCAGGACCCATGGGGCATTTTTGTTTACCAGAAATCCATATTTTTTGGCACAACGCACATAAAAAGGAAAGTTAGGGTCTGCAAGAAATTCACGATATTTATATATATCTTCATCGGGTTTGCCCCTCGCAATGGCTATACTAAGACCACTCCCGAACCGGCTACAGAGTCGCGTCAGAACAAAAGCGCTTTGAGTAATGGGGGAGTGCTTTGCAACCGTAGATAAATACTGTGTAAATATAGGCACAAAAGAAGCAAAATCTACTATGCGATTTTCCTGCGCCGGAGAGACGGCTTGTTTAAACGACTCAAAAAGGTGTTTTATATAACTATCATATTGAGTGGAGGGATTAACATAGCCTTCATATGCCTTGGGATCATAAATGTAGCTGTTGGCATCGTCCGTTTGAAGGACCCCCACCGCCTTGGCATTTTGCATATGTCTCACGAAGCCTATAAAATTATTCCCCACAATTTCATTAATCCGCAAACCAAACGTGGCGGCGGCGCCCAGTGAAGACACATACTTTGTTTTAGGAATAATAATATTTTGTTGTGGATCTATGCGCCCATAATATATTTTGCCGTACCATGTATCCAAAGGTTCGGGTAACGATTCGGGGTATAGAAGTTGATTATATAATGAACGTTGGTGCCACTTGCCCCGGGGAGGGATCGAATTGCTCCCGTAAGGATTTTCTAGGTCGCTCTCCCCCACCTCTATCAGTGCGGCCGCGCGCTCGATCTTTTTAAAGGCCATAGCTTAGTTGCCGACGTCCTTGGCGAACCGGTCGAGCATGGTGACCAGCCCATGGCCCGGATCCTCTCGGGATCCGCCCCCTCCGCCGCCGCCCGAGGCGCCACCTCCAGTCGACCCAGGCGGATACCAGATCTCTTCTTCGGGTCTGATTGCGCCATAGGTTTCGGGGGCCATCAGCTTGGTGTCACAGAATTCGGTTCCCTCCAGGAGAGCCTTTATAGATACATCAAACCCCGCTTCGCTTATCTTTGATTCAACCTTGGTTATACGATAATAACCATGAAGTCCTAGGGTAGTAAGTTGTTTCTGGGTTGCTCCCATTAACATGGGGTTAATATAAACAAAGTTACCATTCTTATACAGAGTATTACCATAAAGCTCTAATGTAGCTGAATAGAGTTCGCGGAGTTGTTCGGCGCCGAGGGCGCCCTTTTTTTGAATTTTAGCTTCCCGTAACATGGGCTGCTCTTCTCGATTAAATTTAATGCTTTTAACGAGCCCACAGGGGCTTCCAAGATAGTGATGGTAAACCCCTTGCTGGATGTCGGTTGCATAGTCTCCTGTTAAGTCTTTGGGCCTCGAATCGGTAGAAAAGAGCACCACCCCCAAAGTTAGCTTCTTAGGAGAGGTGATCTCATCGGAGGCCTGTATAAGGGTGCTTAAGCCCGTCATTCCCGTAACGGGCATCAGACCTCCGGGAACGAGCGGAACTGCTTCGAACCCCTTTCTAAGCGATATGGGCTGTGCATCAAAACGTTGAATAAACTGAACATCTGGTCCAAAACACTTTGACTTCAATGCTCCTGAAATAAGATCAGCGCACAAATCTTTGACAAAATGAAGGAAATAATAGTTATCAAGATCTTTTTTAATCACCTTATCCTTAAACCAAATCTGAAAGGCGTCTAGAGAAATGGGAATATCTCCGATATTCATAAGTTGTGTGACCCCCATGGTCTTTGAAAAGGCGGCGGGATCGGACGCCGCAAGAGCATCTAGGAACGCCATAGAGGAGAGTGATTGGCCCGAATTCAAAATATCATCCATATTTTTTATTTTCATCGCTTGAAGAGGGTCAATCATCTCAACTTCGGAAAGGAAGAACTGAAAGTCAAGAGGTTGGCCGTCTTGATTTGCTTTTATCTGTTCTAATACGTTGTCTAGTAAGTCTCCTAAATAAAAATAAGAGATGGTAGTAATCGCGCCGGGGTCTTTGGCCAGTAGGTCATATTTCGGGATGAGTGCTGTCGAAGTCGCGGACGCGGCATCGGCGGTGGAGCCTTGAGTATGAATCGCCTTGGCCACCGAATCCAATACGACGGTATTCTCGGGCCCCCCTCCAGTCGTAACCTCTAGGGCAACCGCTTGTTTGCGCATGGCTCTCCGGGCGCGTTGTTTGCCTGTCAGTTGGGCCCATTGAGGAAGGGCAAACTCTTTTTTATCAATCGCTAAATTATAAATCTTTTTGCTAGCAAAAAGACCGCGCAAAAGCTTGCGATATTTTATCAATTTATCTTCCCCGCGCAGTCGCTTCAACTCATTGAGGGCAGCCTCCACTGCGCGTTGGCCACCTTTACTCTTGGCGGCGCGGTCGCCTAACTCTTCGACCTCGGCTTCCTTTGCAGCGATGTCTTTTTTGATGCTCTCGGATGATGTAGCAAAAATGTTAGATGTGCGGCCGGTGAGCATCCCGGAGAGGCTAGCTTGATATTTAATAGAAAGACTCAGACTGCCGTCTTGATTAAAATCGAGCTCGTGGCGCGCCTGCTGGAGAAATAAAACTTTTTTACTTTTCGCGATGGCTCGGCCGAGGGCCTCGGCACGTTCTTTCCCCAATTGAACATAGATGTCCTCCAGTCCGTCGGGAGCGCTCCATCCCGCTACTACTTTGATACGATAATTGGCGCCCGTGTAGTCCCGCGTAAGGTGCTGGTCTAAACAGCTTTTGCTCTTGGGCGCTTTTGCCTTCGGGTCGTCACCTTTAGGCTTCGCGTCGGCCAGAGACTGGGCGCTCGATCCTGGCGATGATATCACCAGATCCAAAAAGGACGTTCTTTTGCCGCCCGCCTGCATAGATCCTTGGAAAAAATCCGCTACCGACTGAAAATACATGTCGAGTGTAGCGCTAATATTGTTATCTACCTCAGCCGGTTGGATGCCGTCGAGGCTCCACGTAAACGATTTAATACCAGCACCCGGGACGCGGCCGCGATTCCCCTCCATAATTTGAGTTACATCGTTATCTAATATAAAATTAGGAATGCGAAATTCCTTCTCGTCCCCGATTATTTTTCCAAATTTATCATAGTCAACGCGGTAAAGCCTGAGATAAGGGACGATAGATCCTTGAAGATCGGGGCACATTTCAAGAAAAGCTTTTACCTCGTCGGGCTCCATCTTGTGTTCAAGCCTATTTTGAACCAGGGCGGGCTCTTTATTGGTGTCAAGCCGAATAAGGTGCTTGTACTGGGGGATGTGAGAAACCGATAAGGCACGGATGTGTTCGAGCAACAGACACTGAACATCGGTGGGGGTTAGCGCATGGCGTGCCTTGTTCGCCGCGGTCTGGGCATCCTCAAAGATGTTTCTACCAGTTATCTCCTCTGATTTCTCGGCGGCTTCCGGATCTTGGATGTCTGCCACGAACGTGCTCGTTTTAGAATCACCAAAAAATGCAATAATATCGTTCAGACGGTCGTTGCGATTTTTGCGATACATGTTGTAGGTGCCATACACCGACTTCTTTGTCGAGTATCCGCTGCTCGTCTTGGGGCCCAGCATGCCGACCACCGAATCTGTGGTCTCAACGTCGAGAATCCCGATCTCCGACTTAATGATGGCCATGATCTTGGCATGAATCTTGTTTACTTCATTGCCGCCTCCGGCCAGGCTTCCGGCCGGGGGTTCTCCGTCAACATACTTTTTCATCCAGGTTTGAAGGGACGACGCGCTATTATTCAACCACCAGCCTCCAGGGAGCTTCCCCCAAATGGCAAACACAACTGTAGCTTTCTTGTAGTTTTCAATGCCGGGGATCCCGTTGCCACCCTGGTTGCGACCGGAGCCGCCCTCAAATAAGAATTCACACTCATACTTCTTCCGCATGTCACTGTCGAGCCACATGTAGGTCTTGCCGGCTGTTAACGCGTCGGGGTGACCTCTGGGATTGTCTAGGTGTGCGATCGTAGTCTTCGAATCCTTGACGAACATCGCTGCTTTATAATAGATATGATTATCCATGCCGTCTCGAAGCATCGCGCCGGTCTTGGAATTATCGTTGCCCCTGGTCCACCGGCTGTTCGTTCCGTCCAGCGGCGTTATAAAGCCTATATTATTTTTGCTGTCACTTTGCTTTGATTTGTTTGCCGTGAAGTCGGGATGCATTGTACACAAACTATACAACATCATCATTAGGTCGTAGTATAGGTCACAGAAACTCTGGCCGCGCTGGGTCAGTGACGAATTACCCTTTTCCTTGCCGATATCGCGCAGGAAGACTCCCTTGCGAGCGATAACATTTAAGATATGAGGAGACACAAAATACATCCCATCCTTGCAGTGGAGATTTATGGCCTCATAATCTCCTCCGTCATAGTTATCGCTATAGACAAGACGAACTCTGCCGTACCCCCCCGTCGTCCCCTCAAGCTTGACAGGGGGCGGATGGTTTTTGTCCCATGACTTTGAACTAGGAGCATTTTCCTGCAAATTCCAATAAATCTTTTTATAAGCGTCCTTATTCCACTTCCAAGCGTCGCCGTCGAAAGGGTTGGACCAGCCAGTGGGCATCGGAATCTGATAAACAGAAAACCGGCGCGGGTTAAGGCACGAAATTAATCCAATTTTTTTGAATATGGTAAAAGTATGGCGCCAATAGCTACCACGGCCCGAGACGGGTGTCGCGTTGTCCCCGGAGCCCTCCACAGCAATCGTTCCCCCTCCGGGGCCAGGGCCGATTGCGAAGAGGGCGGCATCCTTGGTGATGATCTTGTTCTTCGTACCCGTCTTGACTGCCGCAGCGCCGAACTTGGCCCAATAGTCAGGCGAAAAAAACTGCTCATAAGCATCTTCAAAAGTCTGAATTTCATAATAGTTTCTCAGCAGATCATATAATAACTCAACGTCCCTGTCCAAATATGCTTGTGCACCCATCTTTTCATCCTCTCTTTTCTTTATCCATCATAAACTCTCAAAATAGCCTGTAGGGGCATCGGGATGGAAATACTCTGGCCGACTCTTAAGTGGGCCTCTGTGGGTTTTTTATTAAACAAAGCTATGACCCACCAATATTGAGCTTGCCCATAATATTGAATGGCTAACTTATAATATCTATCTCCAGCCTTCCAGATATGCTGATTGCGCGTAATGGCGCGGAGGTCGGAGACAGTAGGATAGTAAAGGCGGCCGGTGCTCCATTGTCGAATGGAGGAAATATGGCGCCGTTTGAAAAATCTCTCATATTCTTCTTCTTGGTTGAGCAAGATACGACGATTACTAAAACGTACACTCATTCAGTTAGCCCCTCTAAAACGTCCGCTTGGTTCATCTCCTCGACCGAGCCACTTAAAATAGTTTGATTAACTAATTCACCCTCCGAGTTAACCTCTCTTTCTACATGCTGGCTCAAGAGCATGCTGGGCTGCAAACTCGCATTGGGGAACTTGCCATCAATGTCTTCGGAACCAAAAACATATCTGCCGTCCTTGTAAAACCACCCGGGCAAGTGAGTATGCAGAACAGTAAAGTTAAATGCAATATTAAGTACTTTGGGAATATACTGATTCCTAACAACTCCTCTCGACCGCGTCGTCTGATACGTCCCTGTTTCGCCCCCTTCAATCGGCGCGCCATGGCCTACGCCCGATGCGCGGGCCTGGTCGCCCTGTTCGTCCGCGACTTCGCGGCCCTGGATGGCCACGTAATCGCCCCGCAAAAAGCCGCCCATCTCCATATCGGGCGCATAACTAAATCCTTCAACATAGCCAACTAAAAATCGATTTGCATGAGGCGTTGCAATAAGGTTGGTCCATTTAAGTCCCCACAGGGGGGACGCTTTCAAAGTATTTTGAAGGTCACGAGTGTTCTCCGTTACTTCTCGTGCGTACACAGGATAGAGAAATTCAATAAGGCGATTAACTTTGCCAAGATTACGCTCGGCGATCGCACTATTATCTGACACCACATCAAACGCCAAACTAATTTTTCGGCTCGTGTTTTGAAAAGTAGCAAGAGGATCCATGCGCCCATAAACGGTTTCAGCATTCCAGGTGGAAGTAAAATCATCACTGAACTCTGTAACCCACCCTTCGAAGGAAAGCGATTCATTCCCCTCTCCATGAGCGGTTGGCAAATGCGTGATTTCAATCTGAAAGAATCCTGCGTTTCTTAACGACGGAGCAAAAGTTAATGCCATCTATCCATTTTCCCTATACATTCGCGTACGGCGACATCTGGTTCCGCGCCGTATCGGAGTTTAATGCTTTAACTACTATCTCATCTACTTTATCTTGGCCAATGTATACAGAAAGGTGAATTGGGCCGGTGGATCCAGCCCCTCCGCCACTCTCAAGTTTACGTGATAAAGTATTAATAGCATGAGTTAGTTGCTGAGTGGCCGGCGCAGACGTCACGCGGCTTCCGCCCGGAAGTTCAACCATTTCAGGACCAGCTTCGCCAACCATAGCGACTGTAGAGGCCTTGACGGTGCCTCCGTGTTGGAAGCGCGGCTCTTCGCTCTCCTCTTCTTCCTTTTTTTTCATTCCGGATCCTGCGACCGCGCCGACGCCGGCTCCTACTGCTGCGCCGGCTAATAGTCCAATCCCCGCGGAGACCGCGGCCTTCTTAATAAAGGCTTTAACCATTACCCCTTGGGCTGCCGCCAGCGCTGGGCCCACAAAGGGAATAGCTGCCGTCGCAGCTTGCATAGCAAAAGCCATCCCGATAGCGAGGCCAATACCGGTCCCAAACAGTGCGCCTACTACTGTGAAGAAAGTTATCATACCCGCTTTACTTAGAAGAACCTCTCCTATGGCCGCGGTGACTCCTCCGAGCCACGAGATCAAGGGCACAATTCTGTCCTCGATTAAAGGCCCTAATTGTACATACATCGTATTAAACGCGCTAGAAAGCTGATCTGTTAGAGATTGTGTTTGACGTGCTTGCTCTGCCAACTCCTCCTGTCTAATCCTTTGAATCTCTAGTTCTTCATTACTTTTACCCAGAAGGTTCGCAGTTTCTTCAGCAGACAGACCCAATGCATCTGCAAAGGCTAGTAATTCAGGACGCGATAAACTGTCGGCCGCAACCCCAGCTTGGTCAAATCCTTCCTTAAGCATTTTAATACCTTCAATTGGATCCTCAAACGCAGCATTCATCATATCGATGGAGTTTAGGAATGGTCCGCCTAAAATTGAGTTAAGACGCCCCACCGCTTGGCCCGCTTCGTCGAAGCTACTAAATTTATCCATGAGGCCCGTAAGCGTCGAGACTTCCATGCCTAAAGCCTTGGCTTGTTTGGCCATGTCCTCGAAGACCTTACCCGCATCGTCGCCAAATCCCACAAGAAATTCTTTATTTTCTAAAAATTGAGAGCCAACCTCCTCAATGTCCATCCCCAACGAACGTGCAGTGGAGGCCAAATCGATCATGAGCTGTTTAGATTCCGCCACACTCATATTCATGCTTTGGGTTGCAACCTGCATTACCTGGGCTTGTGACCCAAAGGAGAGGCCCATTTTTTCTAAATGAGTAGATGTTTCTATCAGATCTGCTTGAACGTCCTTACTCAAATATGTAAAATCAGTAAAGGTATTTTTCATTGCCGTGGTGGAACCGGCCACGTCCTCCATGGAAACACCGATCCGATAATTGGAGCGCTCCACTTTCCTCATCATATCATTATATTCAGTACCCGCGCCGGTTGCCTTGCGAAATTCAGCAATTGCATCGTGCTGGCCGATTGCAAAGTCAAGCTGGTATTTAATCATGTCCATACTTAAATCGACTAGCTTAAGGCCCATATTCAAGTACAAGTCGCCGCTAGCCGCAGATTCCATGAGGCCCTCGGCCATTCCTGCGAGCCCCCCGGTACCCATCCTTAGGAGCGAACCGATTTCACCGAGGGGCCCCTCGACACTCAGGAGAGTATTCGAGAATTTACCGAAAGCCGCCGCTCCTTCTTCTACTTTCGATGTATACTCTCCAACGGCCTTGGCCCCTTCGGCCATCTTTTTCTTTGCGCCGGCCACATCGCCACTCTTGAGAAGTTCTAATGCCTCTGCATACGCAATTTGGGCGCCGGTCGCTTTCTTTAAGACACCCTCTTGCGCCGCCAAGACCTCTTCGAAGTCTTTAATACTATCAACACTATCTTTTACAAGCTTGTCGGTTTCCTCTTCTAGGGCGATTCGAGCTGCTTTGATTTGGTTGTGACGCTCCGTGGCTTCGGTTGACTTATCGAGCGCTTTCTTCGCCTGTTTTTCGGCTTCAACCAGTTGCTGGAGGGCGACCTTGTTGGCGTCTATTTTTTGCTTTTGTTCGACCAAAGTAGCCGAAGACTCAGCCATTCCTTGGCTAAATTTTTTCAGCTCTTCAAGCATCTTCCCCGCAGGAAAGGTAAGCTCTTTCAGCTCTTGCTGGAAGTCCTTAAATTGCTTCCGAAGTAGCTCAAGCTGTTGCTGGGTCATCGTCTCTGCCATCTAACTTCCCCTAATTCTTAAAAGGCCATCTTAGGCCTGTCGCGGTTTCAAACTTTTTTACGGCGCGCCCGAGTTTGTGGCGGGAGCCCAAGGTACGTGTATCGGTAAGACCATGCTTCAAATAGGAGTCTAGATATCTCTTTTCGCCGGCTAAAGCTCTAGTAAATGCATCTATTTGAGAGGAAGTACCCGTGATATTAATAGGAACATCCATACCAGCTTGATACAAAGAAAGCAAAAGCTGCTCCAGCTGTCCTGCGAATTTATTATAAAGTTTGAGTCGTTCTTCCAGGGGATGGTGGACCTGGTTTAAATTAATTTCGAGCGTAGCAGCGGGCATCGTCAAGGGCTCCTCTAGTTATAAATAGTTTTAAACCCAAAATCGTCTATCTTTTACGCTGAACCTGTTTTTCATAGTGATCCGCCTCTTTCTTGTACTCTTTAACGAGGCGTTGCAAAAACCATCGTCTTAAGGCAATAGGAAGATTGTACATTTCGACGAACGACCATCCTCCATACTGTTTAAGGCTAAAAAACTCTTCGTAGATCCCTTTTTGATAATTACTGTCGAGGCCAAAAAAACTGCGCCGTCATCGGCATTACCACCCTCCCGATATGGCTACACGAGCTACACTCGAAATCGAACTTAAGATCCATATCTGGTTTAAGTTGGTCATATTGGGTTCGTAAATAGTTGACATCTTTCAGCGGCATCATTTCTATAAATTTATGTACAGAGGAGGGGTCAGTGTGCTCCTCAACCCCCACAATAATAGACTTAAGTAGATCTGTGATGGTGGCTTCTACTTTTTGAAGCTTCTTTTTGGTCTCTAGCTTCTGGGCAAGCTCCGCTTCGTCGCGGCTGGTGAGCAATTTAACTGTGATTGTTACCTCTGAATTGGGAAGAATTACTACAAAACGACCGTCGTCACACACCTCAATGTCAGAGGGTAGCTCTTGGGCATAATTGGGGGCTACTTCTTCTAAATTAAAAACTGTTTCCTGTTGCTCTCTGCAGGCGGGGCAAGTCGCATTAACATTATAAAAGGGCCCGAAGCCACTAATGCGGGCAGCTATTAAGATCGCATTCTTGTCTCCCAAGAGTAGATCATCAGGGTTAATGTCTTTATTGACTAGAATCGAACTCACGAGCCGATTAATGGCTAATCCCTTTTTAAGCAATGTTTGAGAAGTTAAAATATCTTCTTCTTTTGCTGTCATGTGTTTAATTTCAACCGTTTCGCAACCACAAAGGGGATGCTCCTCGGCATAGAAGCGGCCGCGGCTCGGTAATTCCACAAACTCCGTAGGAGTTACGAAGGAAAAAAGACTTTCTGCGGATTGATTGGGGGTAGGGGTAGAAACTGGGGAGTCGGCTGCTGGAGGTCGGGTGCGCTCCAGATTATTTCTTCGTTTTGTCACTCATTACCTACTTTCTTGTTGTTAATTAGGAAGCCTGGGCGGCGGCGATGGCCGGGCCAGGCGTATACTCAGCCCAATCATACCGCACTCCAATCTCAACATTAAGGATTTCATCGCTAGAATAATCGAGATTACCAAAAGCCGCCTTCGTCAAAAAAGAATTCCACAAGGCCCACGTGCCCACCAAGCCGCCCTGGCCGTTAAGCTCTTCAATGACTAAATTGCCGAGAGCCTCAACAGAACTGGCCTTATTGACCGTACCGGGAGCCTGTGCAGGATTATTAAAAACATCCAACTGGGTAGGAGGCATCAGATAACCAGAATTAACGAGTGCGTCCATAAGGAGCTTGTTACCATCGGGACTAATCGCGTTAACAATAGTAATATCGATAGGCTGCCACTCCACACTTCCCGGATAGTAATAGCTGTTTCCTAAAAACTTATGGGTTATTTCGCTGATCTGATAACCGGGCTTTCCGGACAGTTTCGCCAGATACTGTTCATACTGATATCCCTCGTTTTCGCTCTTTAGGCCGGGGATATGAAGCAAAAAACGATGGGCTCGTTTTGGCTCTGATAGTGCGCTGGTCCAGAATGGCATTGATATAATCTCCTAATACGATCTACTCTAAATAGTGGGCAATAATAAAACCGCCCTTCCCTTTAAGTTTTAATCAGCAAATGAGGCTCCAGTCCGCGTAATGTTGAAATCAATAGCAATATATTCAATAGCACGTGTAGGCTTCAGATAAATCTGGGCATACAAAATGTTGCGATCAACAAGCTCCGGGGTAGTGGTAGTATCATCCAAGATAACCTTATAGTCTGACAGTCCGAAATTGGTCCTTACATTGGCCAAGAAGGGATTGACTTGCGAAAGGAATCGCTGCCACGTCTGCTGTACATTGGGATCAAACAACAGTTGCGATGCGATCTGCGAGATGCGCTTTTTAACAAAGATCATAAGGCGCCGCACATTAATACGATCAAGAGCGGATGCGCTCACTTGAAGCGTCTTCTGCCCAAAGATCACGATACCCTCATTGGGGAACTTCGCGATTGGATTAATATTGGCCGTATAGAGATCGTCCCGATCTTGTCGGCGCAACTGATGTGCTACGTCCACCACCGGGATTCCGGCGGCACCCTCGGTGAGGCCACCGCGATTGAACCCAGCCGGAGCAAACCATACCTGGGTCTTTCGCTGTGAACTGGAAAAGGTCCCAAGCGCAGCCACCGATGGTGGCAACCAGACGAAAGCTCCATTAATGGTGTCGCGGGCTCGGACCCATGGATAAAAAGTACACCCGTATGATGTGTTTAGTGCACGACTACGTAGAGCACTAATTAAAGTAGAAACCGTAGTAGCCGTATTGTTACGACTTAGAGAAGTACTTTCCGCGCGGGGCGTAAATGCATCCGGCAGATCGATGACCGCCAGCGCATCAGCGCGATCCTCGCACAGATTTATCAAATTGGTGGTCAACCCTTCCTGGGTAAGACCCGGGACACAAGCCAGATTCATTTGAACCACTTCGGGATCGGCAATCGAATCAATCGCTTGGCGCAGGGAATTAAAGACATAGTTCGTCTTTTCAGTCGGAGTGCTCGCTATCGTCGTATTGGCAAACGGATCCATTTGAGTGATGTCGGTACCATCAAACCCTCCGTACATTGGTACTGTAAAGCGATCGTAGCCCGCATCAAGAACGCCGGCAATGAGGCCATTCCGGCGAGTCAAAGACCCCTCGGTGGTAGACCTCGTGAACGATCCACTAATCCAACTCCCTTGTGAGCCAGAGACGTCATCAAGAGTAAAGGTGATCGAGCGGTCCGAAATATTACTCACAGGACTAAACATACCAGAGCCTACCATTCCCCCTCGTGCGCGCAGCAAATCCATGTTAGCCCGGGCAAAAACAGTTCCGCCGGCCGTCTCCGTCGTCTGATAGCCGAAATAGGCATCACTGGGAATAGCCAAGTTGCCATCCGAAGCAGAAACGCGAAGTTCTGGTACAGGCATATAGACCGAAGCAGTCAGGGTTGCTCCGCGGACCTTGAAAAGATTACCACAGTAACCTGCGCCCGAGGCGCCGCCAAAATTGACAGCACCCGTAAGCCACGTTCCCGCAACATCTGACTGATTTACTTCGCCTCCTAGTTCGGAGGTTACACCACGACCGCTCTGGTCCAGATACTTCACCACCCCGACAAAGCCGAAGGGTAAAAGGTCCGCGGATGTAAGGGCCGCATTAACGTCTGAATTCATTACAATACGAACATATTGTGATCGGTTAGGCCAGTCACCAGAAATCTGATAACGGCGCTCGTCGTTGTTCCACGTACCTTCCAGGTCGCCGATTTTACGGGCAACATAATTAAGAGAATTAGGATTAAGATTACAATTATTAAACTGCTCAATGATACGTACCACATTATCTGAATCACTCAGGTGACGTAAAACCACTGAGAACGTTCCGTAATCATCATCATCGGTGGTGGAACGCTTAATATCCTGAATTGAGATTTTGATATTTTTATTCGTCCAGTCTCCGGGCTTTCCAAGGGCCACAAACTTGAACAGAGCTTGGGATGTGGGGTCCGTACTCGTGCGGCACGCAATAATGTTGGGTGTCTCGGCTGCCGTCACAGAGGCCTGATGTAGGCCTGCACTACCGTTGGTGGTGTTGGTGAGACGCACGATGCTTGCATATGTTTGCGTGGTGCTCGTCACAATGGCATCTACATGACGATCGAAGCTTTCTCCGAGCCAATAATTTTTAAGATTAGCCGTGTTGGTGATAGCAGTATTGGTAAGTTGAGGATTTGTGCTAAAAACTTTACGAATATAGTTAGGACTCGATCGATCAAAGTTAAAGGTAATAGAGCTGGTACCTACGCCTGCGACGCCCGAACCGGTAAGAATCATTTTGAACTCTTTGCGCGTTCCCGTATCCGAAACAATCCAGCTGGCTCCTTGCTTACTGAGAGCCGAAGCGCCCGGGCTCTCCCCGGGAGTGGAGGCAGACAGAGCTAGGGCACCCGAAAGTTGGAAGTCTACAGTATCGGGACCATAAAAGACGGCGCCGAGTGCGCCTTCAAAGCGATCGCCGCCGCTGTCGGTACCTAGCGACGCGGAAGGCTCGAAAACAACAAGACCCCACGCGTTGGTTTGCGTCCAGCCGGCTTCGCCGGAACCAACGGTATAATCGGCATCGGCCTGACCCAAAAGGCGCACATACGTCACAGGAGAACTATTGCGTAAATAAGCTTGGGCCGCATATGCCCCATAAGTCGGGGCCGTACTATCATTGCCGGTTCGCCAGACATCGCCACCGGTGGCGCCCGGGGAGGGGGCCCCAAAAACGTTGACAAATTCTTCAAAAGAATCTACAGTTACAGGACGGAGGGCTGGTCCTTTTGAGGATCGCCCAACAATAACAGGCCCTTGGCCTGCGGGAGAGGCAGGGAGTTGGGAATTGTCAATTTCATTAACAAACACACCCGGGGATACAAATCTATAGTTTTTAATTGACATTCGTTAAGTTCTCCTACGCACAAAAAACATTCAAAAGTAAATAGTGCTAAATAGTGGCAATGGTATTATTCTCTATAAAATCCATCTTTAATACTATCGGGGATGTCCCCGAAGATTGTGCGCTCTCGTGCGAACTTGAACTCTACGGCATTCTCACGACGTACAATTCGGGGTTTTTCTTGGTTCTCGCCCTCTCCAATAAGATACCCCAGCACCTCCATATTAATAGTGGTCTCATAATTACGCTGTTCCATCCCCAAATTACTTTTATTTGAGTTGTCGCCAAAGCTCCCCTCAATAAAGACTTCGTAGTCATGACCCTCGTTGTGAATACGTCGAGGCATTCGCGAATTGCCCGGTATAGTCAAAAATGGGTTGATCAATTCGTTTAGTTGCTGTTGATATTCAGTACGTGCCGTAATTTCATAAGCTACTTTTACCCATGTGGGCAACGGAATCGTAACTGTTTCATATACCACCCGTTGAGTTGACATGTTGCGACGATTAGTATTTTTCATTTTGCCACTTACGCGCTTATTGGGGCCGTAACCGCGGTTCGCAAAGGCATTTTGGAATTCAGCGGTCTTTTTCTGATTAATGCGACGGGCAACTGTAATGGTTCCTCCCCTCGCATCGGCCTCGGGATACAAATTTGCATAGACGGTGCCCCTAAAGTCGGGTTCTTTAGTCACGGAAGAGCGATTAATAGTAATTAACGGCAAAATAAGTGTTTGTTGAGAATCACGCAACTCTTTATTATGCTTTAGTTGGTAGGCTCGTTCAGCTGTTACCCATAATACCGGCACTTTTTTGAAGCCTGCATTTGTGGTAATAGACAAATTAAGTTCTTCATTAATAAAACGTAACATTGCCCCATCAATGGTTTCAAGGCTGGAGGCCATAAATTCAATCTCTTGAAGCTGGTCGGCCACCTCCTTGTTGTCCAGATAGTTATAGCGACTAGCTCGTACATTCTGAATTTGTTTTTGTGTGCGCTTACTGCGAGCCATTCTCTATCTCCTACCCTACATATATGCCAGCTGGCACGTTTTGGAGTATCTTTTCGGCAGCATCTTGCAGAGAGGCGTCCTGTACTGCCAGCTTTTCGTACGTGAGTTCGTCCAGGATCTTTTGAAGCTCTTGGCGCAAACTATCCTGTTCCGATTTCGCCTGACCCAATAATTCCGAATGATTAAGGGTGACGGACTCTCCCGGAATGGGCACAACTGAAAACTTGCCTCTCACTTGCCCCAGCATTTCTTTTGTTAAAGCCAAGGCGAAGCGCCTAATCCACTGTTTGCCGATAGAATTAATTTTGTTATAAGGAAGATTATTGAAAGGCAACGAATTCATATTATTAATTCCGTCGGTGCCGGTACGCCCCCGCGCCGTGTCTTGCCATGGCTCATAATCATTTTCAATGCTGAACTGTACCCAGAATTTATTAGGGCTTGTAATATCCGGCCGAGGATATAGTCTTATCTTGTTATCTAAAATCTCATACGAATAATGTGAAATACGTGTCCAGAGGGCATCTTCATACGCCATGGCTTGAAGCTTGTTTTGCCAGGTAGGCACGATTTCAAAAGTAGAGTCATCGGCATATTGACCATATGTGCGTAGATTCCCCACCACAGAGAAGCCCCCATAATATCCATAGAAACGCCACATGGCGCGAGGAGTCTTAAAAAAGACTTTACGAATAATAACCCGTTTATCTTGAACGCGGCCGAAGTAATCCGCCGTTGTAGCAGTAAGCGAAGAGGCCGATAACAATGTCTGGATGTCATAATCCTGCTGGCCTGATACTTTATCAATGGAGCCAGAATAAATCGGACTAATTCCGCCGAAGCCGGCCTCGGTGGACAGACCTTCAGAAACGCGCCTGATGTAGCCATAATCAAATTTGGGATATTTCAATTCAACATCGGACCCCGAAAGTGTGTGACCTGTAATAATTTGGCCGTCTTGGTCGAAAGAGCCGGTTGAGGCACCTAGAAAATCTGAAAGAGAATTTTTACTTTGGTGTAAATTAATAATATATGAATATTCTAGCACCGCCTCTTCATAGGCCGAATAGACATTT
>Ga0098047_10000459_pt1 | contig 16141 bp, 17 predicted proteins | sample 12_taG_FD_92585 | JGI IMG/M metagenome (GOLD analysis project Ga0098047, IMG submission 92585) | Marine viral communities from the Subarctic Pacific Ocean - 12_ETSP_OMZ_AT15267 metaG | ecosystem: Environmental > Aquatic > Marine > Oceanic | place: Subarctic Pacific Ocean | collected 2015-01-16 | reverse complement strand
TTAGAAGAATTAAGCTGGAAAGGGAGGTAGACGGAGACAAGCCAGCTGTAGGAGACCAAATCCTTATTGGTGGTAAATTGCTACCTATAGTTTGGGACAAAGTTATAGTACCAGGAGAAGATGGTTCTTTAATTTTAACTAAAGGGTTTAGAAAGAAGAAAGAACGTTATATCAGTATGGTCATCACCCATTGGGACGTGTGTACTTCAGCTAGTAAGTGTCATCGTGTGTTAGCTGCTAAGGGGATATCGACTCATTTTTGTATTGATTGGGACGGCACTATTTATCAATTAGTAGACGTAATGAATGAGGCATGGCATGCTGGTATTTCTAAAATTAACCGACAAAGTGTGGGTATAGATTTTAATAATCCTGTATATACTAAATATAATGATTATCTTGTTAAAAAAGGTCAGCCTAAGAGACCTGTTATTAGTGGGTATAAAATAAATGGATGGGATCCTGGAGAGTTTTTAGGGTTTCATCAGGTTCAGATTGATGCATATGTGGCATTACTTGCTGCATTAAATAAGCATTTACCAGATTTGGAGTTAGTTCCTACTGGTGACAGCGACGACCCAAGGGATGTTAGAGCCATTAAAGTAGATAAAGCCATAGCCGAAGGTGGCGTGATGCATCATGCTCACGTCAAAAAGAGGAAATGGGACACCGTTGGTGTGGATATTAAAGCATGTTGTGAGGCAGCTGCTAAGGTAGGTGTCTAATGTTCTATGTGAATAAAGATATCTATAAAGGTATTACTAGAACTGCTGCTGAAATTGATGCGTCTCGTATCTCCGATGAAAGTACTGGTCCTATTATTCAACCCGGTAAACACACTCTTTTTGGTATTCCTTTTAGTGCTAAGATTACTCAAGGTATGTTTAACGCTTATAAGCGTGCAGAAGAAGATTTTAAGCGTACTGACCCCCAAGAATATGACGCATTCAAGAACGATATGCAGAATATGGTGAGTCATAAGAAAGAGTTTTATAAAATCTATAATTCTCTTTCTACGTCGGAGCGTAAGAAAGATGATAATCCTGCATGGAAGTATTGGAAGAGTACTAAGTGGGGTAAGACACAGCCTTATGCGGGGAAAGAACAGTCTTTAGTGGTTCCTGCGGGTATTTGGGGTGGTAAAGGGGGTGGCCATAAACATGGTGACCAGATGGATTGGGCATTTGGTGCTCCAGGGGGACAAAGATTACCTACTACGTTTTTGGAAGCACTTAATCGTCAGGATATTTATACGTCAGCTAAATCAGATAAGGGGCATCAGCATCATCAAAATTGGTCTCCCCGTTATGAGTCTGGAGGACGTGCTAGAAAACGACGTATTGCTTCTCAGCATGCGTATAAACATGGTGATTTAAAGGGTCAAAAAGCATCTCTTGATAGGAAACCTAGAACTTCTATTGCACCTAAAGAACATTATATTGCTCAAAAATATGGAGTAGGTGGTTATGAAGACCCTACAAAACAAGTATCAATGCCTGTTCAGGAATCTAGAGAGTTACCTGTTCGTCCTACAGGTACTCAATTAGCTGCGCGAGAAACAAAAGAGTATCATCGTGGACCGTCATATGGAGTTGCAGAACGTTCTTTGCGTCCGACACCTACAGCTAAACCTACAGCTGTAGCTCGTAAACCTTCTCCTCCTATTGTTAATAAATCTCTGTTTCAATCTGAAAAGTTTATTAAGGTATAAGAATGGGTTTATTAGATAAAGCATTAGGAAAAGTATTAGCCCCTTCGATTATAATTCCTTCGTCTGTGGAATTATCCAAGGGTTGGAAGAAACTTCCTAATACAGATGCAGCTGGACCTCCTAAGGCACTCGCTTGGGATCCAATGTCTTTGGTATACTCTCTTGGATATAAAGACCGTCGTAGTAATCTAACATATGATATTTTACGGCAGATGGTGGGCTCTTTAAGTATTTTATCTGCTATTGTTAACACTAGAGTTAACCAGGTTGCTACTTTCACGTCTCCTTATAGACGTACACGTAATATCGGATTTGAAATTAAGCATAAGGATAAAGATCACAAATTATCTAAGTCCGAGAAAAAGTTTATAGTTGAATTAGAGTCCTTTGTATCTAATTGTGGTCGTCCTAAACAAAATAGGTTTTCAGTTAAACCGAGGGATAATTTTGAGCAGTTCACTCGTAAGGTAATTCGAGATCGAATGACTTATGATCAACTTACGTTTGAGATTGTTCCTGACCGTAAGGGTTCTCCTTTTGAGTTTATTGCTGTAGATGCTTCAACTGTTCGCATTGCTGCGGGTCCTAAAGCCAATAGTCATAGAAATAAACAAAAAGAGGTTAAGGAACTTAAAGAGTTATTGGGAAGTTACGCAACTTCTGCCCTTTCATACCCGGTTGTACAAGATCCTAATAAACGTGAGAAAGCTGCGTATGTACAAGTGTGGGAAGGGTCTATTGTTAGGGCTTATAAATATAAAGACCTTGCCTTTTGTATTTCTAATCCTAGAACTGATATTCGGTCTAATGGCTATGGTTATGCTGAAACTGAGCAATTAATAAATATCATTACGTCACAGTTATGGGCTGAGGAGTATAATAGAAACTTCTTTAAACAGGGGTCTGCGCCTAAGGGGCTACTTAATATCCGTGGAGATAATATTGCTCCTGAGCAGCTTGAGGCATTCAAACGACAGTGGGTAGCTAATGTAGCTGGGGCTGAAAATGCTTGGAAGACTCCAATTCTTCAAAGTGAAGAGATACAATATCTGAATCTACAGAGTAACAATCTTGATATGGAATACTCACGATGGCTTGAGTACCTAATTAAGATTATTTGTGCAGTTTTTCTCATTGCTCCTGAAGAGATTGGTTTTTATCTTTCTCCAGGGGGTATGCAACAGCCTGGTTTTGATTCTAATAATGAGTGGAAACTAAAGGCGTCTAAGGATAGAGGTCTTCGTCCTCTTCTTCGTTTTTATGCAGATTCTTTAAATAGGACTGTGATTGATCAGATTGATGATCATTTTTATCTCGATTTTGTTGGTCTAGATGAGTTAACTGAGAAAGAAAGAATTGAACTTAGACAATCTCAGGTTCAATACTTTAGAACTGTAAATGAAATTCGAGCTGATGAGGATTTATCACCTATTGAAGATGGGGATATCATTCTTAATCCTGTGTACTTACAAAAATTACAAATAGATCACCAATGGAAAGTTGAAGCTGAAACTCGTAAAGATACTAAAGAGGCTCAAGAACAACAGCTTGCCATGCAGAAGAAACAAATGGCTATGCAAGAGCAAGCTCAACAACAACAGGTCGCTATGCAACAAGAAGCCCAACAGCAACAGCAATCTGCACAACAACAACAGGTTGATATGCAACAGCAGCAATTAGGCGCACAACCGGGTGAGGAAGGGGGAGAAGCTCCTCCTGAAGAACAGGCAGCAGCTGCTCAGGAAGGTACTCCTGAACAGGGAGCAGCCGCACCAGAAGAAGCATCAGAAGAAGAAATGGTAAACGTTGAGGAATCCTCAAAAGGTAAAAAAGAACAGCTTCAAGAAATTTTAAATTCACTTCCACCTGAGATGTTGAGTAATAATACTCGGGAAGTTAGTGAGGAGTAAGTAGAATGACTGAGAAAGAAAAGACTGTACAAGAAGAAGTAAGTAATATTACTGGTGACGAGGTTCCTAAAGATGAGGTACTAGCTAAACAGGCTCCTCTTCCTTCAGTTACGACGCAGATGAATCAGCCGTCTTCAGTAGGTGCCTCTATAGGCAAATCTTTATTTACTTCGGTTACTCTTAGTAAATCTGGGGGAGCTTGTGCTGTTAAACCTCAGAAACAAGATAAAGATGTTATTTGGGCTTCTGGTAAATCATCTCCTGAAAAACTTCGTGAAGAGCCTGAAGGTGAATACGTTCCTGAAGGATGGTCTCCTAAAGGTGAAAAAGAAGATGATAAGAAGAAAAAGAGCGTTAAGAAGTCTATCATTGAACGCAGGTACGGTTCTCAATTAGCCCGCACATACGATATTGGTAAATCTTGTGGCGTGTGCGGTAGGGTTTCTAAATCTTGTAATGACAATAATGGTTGTTGTGAAGATTGTAAGAAATCTATGAATATTACTCTTTGGCATGACTCACATCTTTCGTAGGAGAAAGAAATGGCAGAAGATAAAGTTAAGACAAGTGTTCCTCTCAACTCTCCTATGAGTAAAGATAGGAATCCTTCATGGCGTAAACAGCAACAGTGGGCAGTCGACTACAAGGCTCCTGAAGCGGTATGGCAACCTGCTAATCCTATTTTTCGTAGATACGCAACAGGCAAGCTCGATTACGATTATGCTTGCGCGAAAATCTTTGAGGCAATGGATAAAGCCAAAGACCAGATAGCACTTACTGGGTTTGAGAAAGCGGTCCTCAGTATTGTGGCCCCTGGTGTTGAAAATATGGGAACTCCTCCCAGTCCTTTTGCCATGACTAAAGTGCGTCTTGCTCCAGAAGAGATTATGAATCTTCGTTTGTTAGTGATGAAGCGTCAGGGTGAAAATAGAAATTATCGAGCTGGTTGGTAATTTTTATGGGAAAGGGTCTTTATATAGAGGACGAGTTTTTTAAGGGGATTCGTACTATTGGTACTGGAGGTGGGGCACCTTATTACAAAGGTGCTAAAGCCCAAGGTGCTGGTGAATTAGGTGGTATGTATACGGGTCAATTAGGTGGGGGTGGAGCTAAAACTCAATATGGTCCTAAAGGGGGTCATATTAAGAAACTTAGTGCTACTACAGGTAAACCTATTTATTATAAAAAATGGAATGCTGGTAATTCTGACGCTGTGAAACTCGCTCAACCTACTGAGGGGGGTGGTACTCCAGAGGGTTATCAGGTGTATAAACATCATCCAGAGCATGTAATTGGTAGTACATCGAGGGGAGAGGATATTCACGCTCATTCTGGCATTAATAACACCAAGCATTATAGGTGGGATGACCATAGAGATGCTAGTCACGCTCATTTCGCTCTAGTTCAACACTTGATGAACGTATTAAGAGACAGATCGGCTGCTGGTAAAGATGTCTCTAAGCTTCAAGGGCTTATTGATGCCCATGCTCATTTTTCTCAACATCATCGAGAAGAAGCGTTGAAAGATTTATTGCATGGGAAACAGAAAGGATCTTCTCAAGAAGATTTAAGCTTAAGAGAAGGAGCTAGAAGTAAGTGAAAGTAGACTTTGAAATAGATACTGTTCGGCTTTTAGCAGAAGAGATTAGAAAATCTCTTTCTAGATATAATGATCCTGCTAGTATAGCCATTAAACTTTCTCTTATTAAGAGTGAAGTAAATAAATTAGATAGTTCACAAAAACTTTTTAATAAGTTTCTGGTTGATGATGAGTAATTTTTTAACAAAAGAACAAATCGATACACATTTAGATACTCTAGCTAAATCTCAGTCTTTAGAGAGTTATTGTACTAATTGTGGAGCATGTTGTCAGCCTAGCGTGACTGTTAAAAGCGTTAGTGCTTCTCCGTTTAAAATATTAGTTAAAGATTTAAGCTGTAAATTTAATAAATCTATCAATGATGAAAGTACCTGTACGGTATATTCAGATAGATTTGAGAAAGCTGCCTGGTGTTTAGATTTAAAAGGTATGATTAGTGAGGGAGTAGCTCCTAATGACTGTCCTTACGTAGATACATTAAAAGGATATAAGCCAACTATAAGTTTAAATCCTTTACAATATGAGTCAGTTTTACCTTTACTAAGAAAAGCTATAATATCCTCTGATACTAGTCCTTTTTCCAATGAAGATATTACTGAGTTTTTAGGTGATTAAGATGAGTAATTGGATTGTTGCTGTAGATGTTTTATGTAAAGGTAAGAAGGAGACTGCTTCGGCACAGATGAAGAGAGAAGCGTCGGAAACTTCTGGTACTGAAAGATTGCAACAACAGTCTCTTCCTTCGCAAGGGGGAAAGCAGTTAGAGCGGTATCAAACGAAGGCTCCTCAGTATGTGCAAAGCAGTGGAAAACTCGGTTATAGTCCTAGAGAAGAGTTTAAGCTTACGCCACTAAAGGCAAGTAAGGTACATAAAGAACGGCCACGACTGAAGAAGGAGAGTATTTACGTTAGACATGCTGGTACGATGGATAAACCGTATCTTCCTGCTGAGAGACCTTTCAATCTCCGGTTTGACAAACGAACAACTGCTAAGCAGAGAAAGAAAGCTAGACTAGATAGGGGATATCAAGGAGATAAACATGTGAGCCTGTCATGGGCTGGGGCTAAGAATGTTCTACAAGAGTTGGAGCGTAAGACGGAGGGGCGTAGAGAGAAATGGAGCCCAGAAAAAGAGGCGGGAGAAAAGAGGGCTGCTTTGGAATCTGTTACCCCTGAGCAGAAGATTCGTGGACAGCTGGTTCGTGGGGATGTTCCGAGGGAATTGAAGGCTGTTGTTAAGAGACTGGCGCGTAGCAAAAACTGGTCGATTGCTGAAAGCGAGCAAGTGTTGAAAACATCGTATCGTGCATTGAAAAGGAAGTTATTTGGTGAACCCTCTTCAAAGAAGGAAAGTGGTCAGGCAGTGTCGACAAAAAACCAGTGAAATACTACCGTATGTAAGAAAAATATATGTTAAGGTAAATGTGGTGGAAATTGGATTTATTAAATGAATGAGACTCTAAATTTTAAATTCTGGGTGCCTTTAAGCAAGGCGAAAGACTCTAAAGATAGTAAAATTAGAGTTATTGAGGGTATTGCATCTACTCCTGAATTAGATCTCCAGAATGAACGAGTAAGCCAGTCTGGAATCAATTTTGATTACTTTTTAAAGCATGGATATTTTAATTGGGATCATAAGCCTGGTGCAGAAAATAAGATTGGAGAACCTTGGGAAGTAAAGATAACTCCTAAAGGTCTGTATGTTAAGGGGATGATTTACAAAGGAAAGAAGGCAGCAGACGCAATTTGGGAGCATATTAATGCTCTTGGGACCAATTCTGATGCTAAACGAAAAGTAGGTTTTTCTCTTCAGGGTAAGACAGTTCGTCGTAATGGAAATTCGATCTTAAAATGTTGGATTCAGGATATTGCGATCACAACTGCCCCAATTAATTACAATACATATTTAGATATTGTTAAGGCGTTCGATCAGTATACCTGGGTAGATCCAAATTTAGAAAAAACAGTATCCGCAGTTGGAAATGTTCTTGTTTCTGAGTCCCTTAATGATGGAAAATATGTTGTTACTTATGGGGGCGATGACAAAAAAAGTAAAAAAAGTAAAAAATATACTGAAAAAAGTCTTGCAAATCTGATACAACGTCAATTAGGTTACTCACAAAGAACATCTGAAAATCTTTCAGATGTGATCTTCCGAATGTCAGCTCGCAGGAGAACATAGTATGGCCAACCAAATTACTAAATTACAGCCTGGAAATCATCAGCCTATGGGAGTTGATTGGGCTGGTACAGACGTTGAGAAGGTAACGGAAGAAGAGGAAGATCATATGGCTGAAAATGGTACTGATTATGTCAGTACTACGTGGAAGAAGAGTCAACGTCTTTATACCTCTTTGATTCAAGATGAATCCCTCTTGAAAGCTATGGAAGAAGAGGAAGAAGTGGAAGAGGAAGAGGAAGAGGATGTTAAGAAATCCTTTTTTGATTTTGTTTCAGATAATCCTGTTTTAATGGCTGGAATTGATAGTTCTCCTTTCTTATATGAAATGGTTAAGTCCATTGGGTATTCATTCCTTAATTTGGAAGACCGTCTTGGATCTCAAATGTTCTCAATGGACACCAATTACGACCAGTTTGCTAAGAGTGTTGATGGAGTCTTTGATTCCCTCAGCAAGAGTCTCGGTTTTATTAACGAAACAGCTGACGATATTGACGTTAATAAATCTGCAGAAAATGTCGAAGGTGACAACTATCTTGAAAAAGGTGGATTCGGTGAGTCGGAATCACCTGATCGTCACCAGATTATCGGCGCTCTCATGAAAGGCGTGGAAGCCGGTAATATTTCCCCCACTGAAGTAATTAAATTTGAAACTACGGGGGCATTGTCTCCGCACATCCAGAAAAGTTTGGGACTTTAAGGAGAGATTGATGTCTGAGACGTTATACGAATCTGAGATTCTTAAATCATTAGAGGCTCTGGATGATATCCTTACGAAGTCTCAAATTGAAAAAGAAAGAAAGGGTAATCAACGACCTGTAGGTCCCGACTGGAAGAGTGGTGATCCTGAAGAGGAAGACCAAGAAGAAGATACCACCAAAAATGGTACTGACTACAAAGACATCACTAAGGCTCATGACGACGACGAGGATGAGAAAGAAGACGAATCCCGTAAGGAAAGAGCTGATGTAGATAAGTGGGAAGAAGCTGAAGACAAAGAGGATGAAATGGACAAGAGTGTCCGTTCTGGCGTTGAAGTCAGTGATTTCCTCAACGAGTTAACTAAGTCGATTGCTGTCTATTGCTCCAATTTAGAAGACCATGTGATTAAATCACTTAATCAAATTCATGAAGAGAATGGCGCAATGTCAAAAGCCATTGCTGAAAATCTCTCAGTTTTAAATGATGTTGTTGCTCAATCTCAAGGCAACATCGCTGAATACGCAGAGGGTCCTGCAAGGGGTCCACTGAGTATGCTCGATATGAGCAAATCAATTCCAGGTTCGGAAGAACCTGAGTTGTCTAAGAGTGTCGTCCTTGACGCTCTGATGAAGGGTGTTGAGGCTGGTACTGTGTCCCCTCTTGAGGTTCTCAAGGTGGAGCAATTTGGTGTCCATGTCGCAAATCATGATGTCGTTAAAAGCCTTTTAAGCTAAAGATTCTTAGGAGAAATCAACAATGGTACCTCAAGTAAGCTTACGGGACTACGACGGGCTGAATGGGTTCGGAACATCGACTATGGGAGATGTTAATGAACTATCAAAGGCACTTAGCGCGGGCTATCAGGTCTCCAACCAAACTGGTGGATCTGCTCTTCGTGTTGAGAGCCTTGAGGCCAGCCTCAAAGTAGTTACTTTCACAAACAAGCACATTAAACTCTGGAAGAAAATTCCTAAGTCCCCCGCCTATTCGACTGTTGAGGAATACAATGTCCTCAGTCAGTACGGTTCGCAGGGATTTGGATTCACCCGTGAAGGTGAGCTTCCTCAAGACCAAGACAGCACTTATACGCGGCAAACTGCGTTGGTGAAGTTTATCGGTACGACTCGTGCCGTGACTCATCCAGCTACGTTAGTTAATCCCGCGCATGGGGATGTTATCGCTCTGGAAAATCAGAACGGTATCCTCTGGCTGTTGGAACGTGTCGAAGATTCCCTCTTTCATGGGAACTCTGCACTTGCCTTTGATGGCGAAGCTGAGCAATGGGATGGTCTCGATACCATGATTGCGAACGCTAACGTTGTCGACCTTGAAGGTCAGCCTCTGCAAGAAGCTGATATCGAGGAAGCATCGAATCTCGTTATCGAATCCTTTGGTTACCCCACGGATATCTTCCTGGGTACCCGCGCAATGAGTGACCTCGTCAAGACCTTCTACCCCCGTGAGCGTGTGCAATTGCCTGCGCCTTCAGAGGGTAAGGTTGGTCTTAATGTGACCTCGATGGCTACCCAAGCTGGAACTATTGAGTTCAACCCAGACGTCTTCATTCGTCAGGGTAAGACTCCCCCGGCTGCTGCTACGAGCGCTAATGCTCCTGCATCTCCTGCTGTGGGTGTTCAACCTGCTCTTGGTGCTGCGGGACTGGCTTCTTGGCCTAAATCGATTGGTGCTGGTGCTGGTAACTTTGCGTATGCAGCAACTGCGTGTAATCGATTTGGTGAGTCTGCTCCGGTGCTTTTCCAGTCGTTCTTTACTGCGGTTGCTGACTTAACTCCGGCTGAGAATGCTGCGGGTAACTCCATTGTTTTCACGGTTGATAATGCTGCAGTAGTTGGTGCTAACCCAACTGAGTACGTGATCATTTATCGTGCTGATTTGGCTTTGGGCGCTGCTGCTCCCGCTGATATCACACAGTATAGTGAGATTGCTCGTGTTGCGGTTGCTACACAGGCTGCGGCTGGCGCTGCTGTAGTGTTTAATGACACCAATGCCATTATGCCTTTCACGGAGACGGCTTATCTAGGCGAGCTTACCCCTTCGGTGCTTACCTTTCGTCAGCTTGCTCCTCTGATGCGTATGGATCTTGCGGTTCTAGCTCCTGCTTACCGTTGGATGGTCCTCATGTACGGTACGCCAATTTTGTTCGCCCCGCGTAAGTGGGTACGGATGACTAATATTGGTCGTCTTACCTAGTGAAAAATCCAGGGATAAAACCTGAGGATAAAGACTGGCTCTGGGAGGAAACTCCCAGCGTCAATCCTCAGGTCCCTTGGTACCTCTTATCCTATGAAAAGAATAAAAAATACTTTGGAGATTTAGATGTATCATACTCGTGAAGGAAAATCTAAACCGGTTAAACCTGCTCCAAAGAAGTCTGAGGCGGCTAAAAAAGAAAGCTCGTCCTCAAAGAAATCAACTGCTAAGCCTTCTGATAAAAAGTCGAAAAAGTAGGGAGATAGAAAAATGGCTGTTCAGTCAAAAACACTTATTGGAGATGTAGGTTCGGCGGTTCTCTCAGAGACTATTAGCCAGCTTAATCGTGCTGCGGGATACGCGAGTTCTTCAGTTCACACAGTTCTCACAGACGTACCTGCCGATATGGCGTTTGTCATTTGTAAATTTACAGAGGACGTTTGGGTTACTTCTGTAGAATTTGGGTTTGGTGCTCTCACCCCCGCAGCCATTAATCACGCTGCTGACGCTGTCGCGTTAGCGGTGGGGACTAACCCTGATGGCACAGGTGGCCTCCCCGTCTGCACGGCATCAAATTTTACCGTTCCGTTTGCTACAACTGATGCTTGGGCAACAATGACAGATCTTCAAGCTGTAGCAGCAGACGGTACTGGGGATGCGCCGTTCCCAGTTACTGCCGGGGACGCTCTCGCAATCCAATTCGATCTGAATGCTGCTAGTCAGGTTGTTACCGCAAATCAAGTACTTGAGAGCATTAACGTAACGTATCGTCCTGTAAAAGACTATATTACGTCGAGTCCCAGCTATACGAAAACCATGCAAAACTGGAAATCAGTTGACCGATAAGGTGATTTAGAATGGCTGTTCAATCAAAAACACTTATTGGGGATGTAGGCTCGGCTGTTCTTGCTGAGAGTATAAATCAGCTTAACCGGGCTGCTGGGTATGTAAGTGAGCCTCTTCGCGCCAATCTTTTTCCAGCAGCGACTCATAATTTTATTCTCGGTAAGTTTACTGAAGATGTATACATTACTGAGATAGAGTTTGGGTTTGGCGCTGTGGTGGCTTCTCTTAATCATGCGCTTGATTCAGTTGCGATAGCAGTAGGTACTGATCCTGATGGTTCCGGTGGTATTGTTATTTCTCAAGCTCTTAATTTTGATCCTGCTGGTGCAGGTGCTGCTTTTGTTACTCAAAATATTTGGGCGACGATGGCAGATCTTAAAGCTGTGTGTGCAACACCAACAGGTGGAGATTTTCCTGGAGCCCTTCCGGCAGGAGACGCTCTTGCCATTCGTTTTGTGACAAATGCTGGAGCAGGTGGCGTTGTTGACAACAGTCAAACTCTCGAAAGTGTCACGATTACTTATCGTCCTGTGAAGGACTATCTTGAGGTAAATCCAAGATATACCAAAGTCATGCAAAACTTCAGTACGAGACCTCGATAATTTACCCCCCCCTGTAGAATGGTATTCTACTTTAATCCCCTTTTTCTTAATTTTCTTAGGAAGAAGGGGATTTTTATATTTATAAGTAAAAAAACATTGAAAATTAAAAATGTGAGTAATATTGTTCTTCATCGAGGTAGGCACTTAATCAGATACTAAATTTAGGGGACATTCATAATGGGTTTTGCTGAGAGAACTAGTTTAGCGGGTCGTACATCACTTATATCTTTTCCTTTAGCAATTAGAAGGGATGGAGGAGCTGACACAGCTAGTAAACTTGATGTGCAAATTACGGATTCAGGCGGACAAACTGACGATCCTGATAATAATTTACTCTTTGTGCGTGTTACGAACTCAACAGGTACAGCCCAAAATACTCTTCTATATACGGATTCTGGACTCAGTAGCCCTGCTACGGATAGTGACGACAGTACCTATACTAACGCTGGAAGTGCTTACTGGAAGAAGGTTACTACCTCAAATGGTAAAGCCACTCTTTTTCATAAGACTGGTCAAGCTGCTGGTGTCGAAGGTCTTTTTCATATTGAAGTTGCTTGGTATGCAGAAGGCTCAGATGTAGTCACAGACCACACGTTCCGCATTGTAGATGCTGCCGACCTCGATGAAATCCTAGCTGATACGACAGTTATCGGTACCCCAGCTAATGCTTCTATTGCTGCTGATATTGCTGCTGTTAAAACAGAGACTGCCCTTATTTATGCTGCTAGTACTACTGAGATTGCTGATATCTTAACTGATACAGGAACTACACTTCCCGGTCTTATTGGTACCCCGGCTGCGGACCTCGCTGCTGATATTGCCGCTGTTAAGACTGTGGCAGACGCTATTCTTGATGATACGGGTACTACACTTGACGATTTTATTGATGGTGAAGTCGCTGCAATTCTAGAAGATACGGGAGTTACAATTCCCGGCACTATCACCACATTAACTAGTAATGTAGCTACTGTAGATGGAATTGTTGATGATATCTTAGTTGATACAGCTCAGATTGGTGCGGCAGTAGGTGCGTCTATTTCCGCTGATATTGCTGCCGTTAAGACTGTAGCAGACGCTATTCCTACCACAGCGATGCGAGGCACTGATAGTGCAGCGTTGGCTACTGTTCTAGGTGCGGTAGATAATGGTGCTGCTACCGGCGCTAGTACTGGTACTGATACTGCTATTGCAATGCTTAAAGGTATTATTGCTGATACCAATGAGCTTCAAGCTGATGATGTCCCTGGTACGCTTAGTACTCTCTCTAGTGCAGTAGGTAATATCCCTACTACAATGGTTGGTACTAATAGTGCAGCATTAGCTTCTGTGTTAGGCAGTGCAGCGGGCGCTAGCATTGCTGCTGACATTGCTGATATTAAATCAGATACAGAGGATATCCTTACGGATACTGGTACTACACTTAATGCTAAACTTGATACGGTCGTTGATGCAGTAGGCACTCTGGATTCATATCGACGATGGTCGATGGCAGTTCCTCAGTATCTTCAGACTGGAGAGGCTACAGATCGATATCAATTCACTCTTTTCTTAAGAGATCATACAGGTGCGATGGATAACCCAGATACAGTAGACGGCGCTGCATCTCCTAAGATTAAAATTGTTGATCAGAATGGGAATGCTTTAAACGCTAATATGTACGATGCCACTTCGGATGGTTCGGTATTAGCAGAGTCTAGCTCTACTTATTCTGGCTACTACCACATGGTGGCTGACGGTACTGGTAAATTCAGTGTTTGGTATGAAGTAGCCAGTGGTCATGCAGATGTTCAACTACTCATTGACTGTGTGTGGAAAGAAACTGAAGATTCAGTTACTACTGAGCATCGTGCTAATGCTTCTACTCAGGTGTCTGACTCCCAATCGGATGTCAATGCTATCTTAGCTGACACTAATGCGCTTCAGACGGATTGGGCTAACGATGGTCGTTTAGACTTGCTCTTAGATGCAATTCCTACAACAGCGATGCGTGGTACGGACAGTGCAGCGTTAGCTTCTGTGATGGGTGCGTTAGATAATGCTGCTGCTTCTGGGGCTAGTAGTGGTAGTGATACTGCTATTGCAATGCTTAAAGGTATTATTGCTGACACTAATGCGCTTCAGACGGATTGGGCTAACGATGGTCGTTTAGACTTGCTCTTAGATGCAATTCCTACAACAGCGATGCGTGGTACGGACAGTGCTGCATTAGCTTCTGTGATGGGCGCGTTGGATGATGCTGCCATAGGCGCAGCTGCCGGTGATAATGATACTGCGATGTCTCTGTTAAAAGGTATTATTACTGATACTAACGAGCTTCAAGGTGATTGGGCTGATGATGGTCGTTTAGATGTTATTTTAGACGCTATATTGGATGATACAGGAAGTACGCTTCCCGGCACTCTTAACACATTAACTACTAGTGTAGGTACTGTAGATACGGTTGTTGACGCAATCCAGGTAGATCTTGGTAACTTTTCAGGTAATACGAATCTACAATCGTCATTAGCTGTTTTGGGAACTGGGTTTGAGTCAGCTAATTTAAGCTTAAGCAGTACTCAACTAATGGCTAATAGTGGAGTTCGTTTATACCAGATTAATAGTTATTCAGGGGAAGGAAGCCCGTTATCAGGTACTTTTACTTTGGGTAACGTCACCGGAGGTCATGAGCCTTTAGGTAATGACGGTTATTACACCGGAGGTATCTTTGTAAGTGTTGAAGACGGTAAGCAAGTAAGTTGTACAGGTTATACGGCTAGTTCAAGAACCGTAGCTTTTACTGATTATGCAGAAGCTACTAGCTTAGCAAGCGGAGACTTAGTTGCCTTCTTTCCTGATGCGGGTTTCATTGGTAGTTCTGATGATCAAGCAGCGTCTTCGTCCAGCGATGCTGGTAAATCTGTTTTCTCTCGATTACGTTACATTGCAGGGGTGGTTGAGGGACTTGCCACACCAGGTGGCGCTCACCATAGTACTTTCACGAAGTATTTGGTTAACGATACGACAGTACTTTCTGCAGACCCAACGGATACTGCTGTTGCGGTAAGTCAGACCAATAATACTACAGCGTATAAAGTCTTAAAGATCGTTACGATTCAAATGGATGAAGCTGCAACTGCTGAAGTCGATGATATCTTCGTGGTTTTTAAATGGAGGCATCAGGGAACTGCTAATGCTGGTACCGGAGCCATTAAAACTAAATGGATGATTTCAGGTACTACAGAGACTGAGGGGTCTGCCCCAAGTACTACTGCCCCTACCGCAGCTTTAGATGTTACGTCTGAAATCGTAGGAAGTACGACTGCGACAACTACTTCTCTTAGTGGTACGTTGCCTTTAAACGCTATTTCATATTTCAGTAATATGAATAACGGAACACTTAGGTTCATGTTAGTCGGTAAAGTAACAGATCAGGCTACAGATGTTTGCACTACTTCAATTTTTCAATCATCAAGTGTAGAGATCAGTTACCACGTCTCATAAACTGAGATTAATTTATAAATAATCCCTCTCTACTATTTTTTGGTAGGGGGGGATTTTTATTTTATGTCTCTAGCTTAAACTGGTGTAAGGTACTTTTAAATCAGTCCTCCTTTTTAGGAGTGTACTTTCGTGTAAAGGGTCCAACTTTTATGAGACCCGTTAGAATAAGGAAAATTGAAAATGTTAAATGCTCCAAAACCAGTACATATTAATATTGGCACACTTGCGGGCACTCCTAATACAGGGGTAGATGCTCTCGCAGCTAATGATTCAGCGGGGACAGCAACTCTCGTTCCTCTGCTTTATTCTTATGAAAGTGTTCCGGGTGGGGGCAACAGTGCTTTACGCATTACTGTTCCTGGGATGGGCGCTGGTGATGATACTGTTTGGGCTGGTGGATCGGGCGCTTCATCTACAGGTCTTAGAAGTCCTGGTCGTAAAGCTAGCTGGATTAGAGTTCTTAATATGGAAGGACCTGGTGGGGACACTCTTGAAATTAGTTTTGATAATGGCCACAACTTTATGGTGATCCCGCCTCAAAGCGCGTTTGAAGCTACAATTGCTTTTAGGTTTTTTTATTTACGAGGTATAGGAGGGGTGGCTACTAATATTGCAGTGCAGTGTCTCGTAGGTATCAATGGCCCTAACTAAGCAGGAGTAGTAAGTGAAAGAGGGCGACATAGGTCTATTTCTGATAAATATCGGGACAGAGAATATTCGTGTAATATACAATTTATTAAAAAGAGTATTTAGAAGAATAACACGGATATCCATATAGAGGTCCACAGTGAGCGAGAAGGATTTTTTAACTAAAGTGAAAACATATTGGCCCATTTTTGCTGGAGTGTGCGTTGCTGTTGCTTGGACAGCAACCTCTTTGTTGTCTGCTTCTCTATCGCT
>Ga0098047_10000457_pt1 | contig 16182 bp, 23 predicted proteins | sample 12_taG_FD_92585 | JGI IMG/M metagenome (GOLD analysis project Ga0098047, IMG submission 92585) | Marine viral communities from the Subarctic Pacific Ocean - 12_ETSP_OMZ_AT15267 metaG | ecosystem: Environmental > Aquatic > Marine > Oceanic | place: Subarctic Pacific Ocean | collected 2015-01-16 | reverse complement strand
TAGTCGAACAAAACAAACTGTTGTGAGCTTTTAGCTTTGGTGTATATTCTTTTTTGCATTGTTTACAATTCATAAATAAATACCCTCTCATCATTACCCACTAAAGCCTTTTATGAAGATAAAGGATAGTGAGCAATGTCAAAGGCTATAAGTTTAATGAAATTTAACTTGTAGTGCTTGTTTTTTTGTTATTTTATTTTTAACTATTTGCAAATAACAACCTTCACATAGTGCGTCATATTGACTGTATGTTTTTTCCGGTAACACTTCACCCCTTAAAGGTTTAAAGTCTTCGGCTGTTATCCATATTAATTTTGTTGTGTCTTCTTTTATGTTGCATTTGTCGCATGTGTTTGTTTTCATGTTATTCAAGCTCTTTTTTGAGCCATTTAATCTATTAATATATAATCCTCAACAATGCTTATATCTTCACTATTAAAAGCATTTTGAAAACCTTTAAGAGAATAAACAGTACCTAATTCTTCTGCTCTTTCTTTGATTTTTTCATTATTTTTTTGGTGTGGTATTCCTATTTCTTCATTAACTGATACAACATAAACTCTTTTTTCTTTATTCATATTATTTATATAATTCATTCTTAATAATGTCGTCTATTTCGTCATGCTCCTCATTTGTTAGTTTTTCATAGCCTTTTAGCTTACTTTCTAACTGATAATCATCATCAATCATGGCTATTTGTGGGTCATCATGTGTTTGATAACTATATTCAAGTTCCCCTATTTGTGTTTGTATCTTAATGCGACCATACAACACCTTATTTTGTACCTCGTTTGATATTATTTTCATATTATTCATTATCTTGATTAGTTTATAATTCAGCTTCAAACTCGCAATAATCTTGATATTCCACGCAAGTAAGTATTTTTTTTCCTAGATATAATCTAAAACACCATTCTTGTAGTGTACGAGCTTCTTCCTGTGATACTTCGCAAATTTTTCCCACTGTTTCATCATTGTAAATACTACTATCTGCAAAACAATCTTCTAATACTTTAGTGTGTTTTCCGAGCTTTTTTTTACATTCTTTTAATCCTTTTTTGATTGATGGTAAATCACCTTTATCAAAATAATAATATAAGTGATTAGGCTCTTGACCTATTGAGCCAAAAAAATCAGCGTCATTACTACTCTGCACACTAAAAGCAAATTCACCCTCTATATCTCCAGTGTAATATCTTCCCATGTTATTTATCTTCTTTAATGATTAATTCTGCGACCTTGTAAAATACTTCTCTTTTTGCTTTTTCTTGGGCATAGGCTAGAAGCTGAAAGCCATCTTTTATGTCTGTTTCTTCTAGGGCTTCAGTTAGATAGTAGACATTTTCATTATGACTGTGTAGCCATTTTGTGAGGTCTGAAGTATAAACATCAGACTCTATTTGGTCTATAAGCTCATTTAGCTCATCTTCTGTCTGTGGCTCGTTGTCTGTGATAAGTGCTAGGGCTTCGTATGTGAAGTTATAAGCGTTATCAATGTCGTAACCTAAAGAGCAAATAATATCAGTTAGTGCTTTTTCTTCTTTTGTTTTTTCCTTTAGTGCTTTTTCTGTAAAACAGATATATGTATCATCTGTTCCGTTCTCTTTTTTTCTGACTTCTAGTAAGTCAAGATATTTTTGTGCTGTTTTTGTGTATGTTTTCATGATGTTTTTAACTCTATTAATTCATTAATAAGGTCTAGCGTTGCCCCTCCGACCTCTCGGGCTATCTCTTGCTCTAATTGTTGAATGTATTCTTGTTTATTTTTCATAATTAATTTTCAAAAAAATTGTCAATTTCGTTCTCAAGCTCTTGAAAATCATTTCTTGTTATTTCAGCTGCTAATATAGACGCAAGCTTTTCAGAATTTAAGTTTTTAAGTTCATATCCAAAACTTTCGGCTAGTTCTAAACTATATTGTAAACTAGTATCGTTATCCTTTAAATATTCCATAGCCGTATTGTAGTAAATAATTTCTATAACAAAGGCATTTTTATTTTCCAATAATTCCTGTAAGTCATCAAAACTATTTATATCCTCTAGCTCGTTATCCTCTATATAGTCAATAACATCTAACTCTTCTAGTTCTAAAGCCTTAAAATATTCTTTTTTTTGTTTGTTTGTTTTCATGTTTATTTTTTATTAATTATTTATAAGCCGAAAATGTCATAGCCATAAATAGAATAATATTCTATGTCTTTGTCATTTTCATCTATATCTTGCACTTTAGCCACTTCAATTTTATTATAAAGAGTATTTAATTCTTCATCACTCCCTAATTTAATTTCAGCGTCTAATGGTAAACCTTTTAATTCTTTTAATAAGTCTTTTATTTTCATAATAATTTTATTGTTTAACTATTAAATACTTCCCCATTTAATTTATTATTATTATTATTATTATTAATTATTATTTAATAAATTATAAAGAGTTACAGGGCTTGTCATAAATTCCCCTATACTCTCCTCAATGTAAACATTTTCTTTAGTTTCTTTGTTTATTGCCTTAATATGAGTAAAAAAATAGGGCTTTTCGAAGATATAATATTTCTCCTTAATATCTTTTACTATTTTTTCGTTATCTTCATTGATTGATAGGTAGCTTGGCTTTGCGTTCTTTTTTAGTTTCCCTTTTTTAGTGTATTGGTTTTGTGTATATACTTTTATTGTTTTATTCATAATAATTATTAATTATAAATACATACTTGATTAATATGGTCAGGTATGCAGTTATTAATTAAGTGATTATCCCTTTTGTTTGCTTGTGTTAGCCATATAGTAGAGATAATTAATATTAATAATACGATTAAGGTGTTTTTCATAGACTTTTTAAATATTTATATAGTTACATAGTATTTATATTGTATATATCTGTATAAACATCAATAATTTATTAATATATATATAGTATATATATTATACATATGCTGTCAAGTAGTTATTAACAGTTTTGTTTTATGTCATGTTTCGGGGTTTTTGTAAAGAGTTAAGATTTTTTTTAAGGGTGAAATAAAAATGTTTTGTGGTTTAATAATTTTAGTGGTCTTTACAAAAAAGGCGTTTTGTGGCTCTATTGGAGTAAAAAAAAAAGTGAAAAGCTAAACATTCTTAGAGGAAAGATTTATTGTGCATATATAGGGTATATATAGAGATATTTTTTATCTAAGAATTTATATATTTGTTTTTTTTATTTTTGCGTGATTATAACACATTTGGTTTTTTCGGTCTAGGTGCCGTGTGAGTATATATAGCTTAAAAAAAATTACTGTCTGCTAGGAGAGAGAAAGCGTTTTTTAAAAAAATTTTTTTTATCAAAAATGGTATAATAGGGTTTTGCTAATTCATTATTTTACAATTCCTTTTTTCTGTGTTATAATGTGAATTAAACTATATATATTATAATATATATATAATAATAAGTTGTATTAAAAAACACTATACCTCCCCACGCAGACGCTAGAGCTCTTCTGATTTTTGTGGTATAATATTGTCAATATTGACACTTCGCTGTTACTATGACTTTATAGGCTGATAAGAACACAAAAAAAGGAAGATTGTCAAATTTATGTCATTAATTCATGGTACTACCGGAATTTTATAAAGCTATTACTCATATTATAGGTTTATGTCGCAAAATGTATATTGTGCGACATAGAATTTATAGGAAAAAAAGGGGGAGTCCACCCCCGAAAGTTGAACCCCACTCCGTTTTTAACTATATTATGGTTCACTTTTTGGAAGCGAGCCCTATTTTTAGCTTTTCAGGCTTAATACAGCACATTGATAAATCAATGTGCTCTAAAATAAACACTCTAAAATAAACACTCTAAGAAATATCGTAAGTGTCGTAATATCGTAAGAGGGGGGGGGCTAAAGAAATCCAGATCCAAAAACTTTTCCTTGTTTCAGGATTTTTAATTTTTTGGTATAATTACACCACATGAAATCCACCGTAACAAATGATAAGTTAAGAACTATAGGAGAATACATTCTAACTGGAATGACTGAGAAAGAGGCTTGCACTCTCTCAGATGTCTCATATGAGATTCTTCAAGACATAAAGGAAATAAATGAAAACGTTAGATCATTTATTGAAAAGAAAATAATAAAGTTTAAATACAATCACTTAAAGGAAATTCAGAAGAAAAGATCGGAGAAAAACTCACAATGGATTTTGGAAAAATTAAGGTCGGAGGAGTTTGGGTCAAGGTTACGTCAACAAGATGCCCCAACTGTAAATGTTATTAGTCAAATAGTTCAACAGATTCAACATGAAAACGAGCCAATCATCCACGCTATCAACTCAGAATCACTCCCAGTTTCAGGAGAGCAACCCAACAAAGAGGGTGAAAGTCCAAGGGAAAGAGTCACTAAGATTCTTAACTAAGGAGGAACTAGACTTCCATGATAATATTAAGGACATGAGATGGAGGTTAAGTAATCTCTATTACATTATTAATAAGGATGGAAATAAAATAAAGTTCAAACCAAATTGGGCCCAAGTAATCATCCTTGATAGCTTATGGTTTTTTTCAATTATTCTAAAGGCTCGTCAGTTAGGTATGACTACTCTGTTCTGTATTTTATATCTTGATCAGGTTCTTTTTAAATCTAATAAAACAGCGGGTATTATTGCTCACACAGATGCTGACACAAAACGCCTATTCGAGCGTATAAAATTTGCATGGGAGAATTTACCTCCGGCACTAAAGGAAAGTATAGGATTACCTATTTCGGACTCCGTAGGTGAATTAAGGTTTCCTAATGGCTCTAAGATCTTCGTGGCACGTTCTACACGTGGCTCAACGCTCCAGTATCTCCATATAAGCGAGTTCGCGAAGATATGTGCAAAATACCCCGAAAAAGCCAGAGAGATTGTTACAGGGGCAATTAACAGTGTTGAGAGAGGAAACTTCGTCACTATTGAGTCTACTGCAGAAGGTAAGGAGGGCTACTTTGCAAAGTATTGTCTTGAGGCTCAGCAAGCTGATGTTGAGCATAAACATCTAACAGAGCTGGATTTCAAGTATTTTTTCTTTCCTTGGTGGAAAAATCCTTCTTATAGGCTTAAATCAAAAAGAAAGATTACTAAAGAGTTCGAGGCTTATTTTCAAGGTCTCCAACATAAACACAGTATTTTCTTGGATGATGATCAGAAAAACTGGTACATAGCTAAAAAAGCTAAGAATGATGAGGATATGTACCGGGAATACCCTAGCGTCTGGGAGGAGGCTTTCCATGCTCAAATTGAGGGTGCCTATTATGCTACTCAAATGCAGAGAGTCTATGAGGATAATCGCATTTGTAATGTCCCATATGATTCAAGGTACTCTGTAGATACTTACTGGGATTTAGGTGTTAATGACTTCAACGTGATTCTTTTCGTTCAGTCTATTGGTAATGAGATTCGTTTTATTGATGAGTATCATAATCATGGGGAGGGTCTTTCTCATTATGTTCAGGTTTTAAAGGATCGTAATTACAATTATGGCCAGCATATTTTTCCACATGATATTGAGGTTCAAAACCTTGATGCTGAAGGTCTCACACGTAGACAGACTCTAATCGAGCTTGGTGTGCGAAATATTAGGACAGTGAAAAGAACGAAAGATGTGAATGATGATATTGAAGGAGTAAGGAAGTTTTTTTCTAGGTTTTATTTTGATGAGAAGAAGACGGCGAAACTTATTGAAGCGTGTCAGAACTACAAGAAGGAGTGGGATGATAAATTGGGGCAGTTCAAAAACAGGCCGAAGCATGATAAATATTCTCACTTAGTGGATCCCTTAAGGAATCTTGTTCGTACATGGAATACACATATGGTCGGTAAAAATAAAGGTGAAGTGAAAATAGCAAACTTTTTTTAATCGTAAGATTATCTTAAAAACCTTTTAAGATAAATAAAAATGTTGTATAATTATATTTATAAAATAAAATAAATCTTGAAGATACTTTCAAGATAAACAAAATATTATGTCAAAAGAAAAATCAGTCTTACTTAAAAAAGAAAATTTAGTTCCGGATCCGAAATATTCAAATGAAGAAAATCAGTATATTGGAAGAATATTGGCGCGTATAATGAAAGCGAAAACAGATCGTGATTCTGTGCAGTCTGAGTTCAATAACATGAGCTACATTGAGTGGTTTCGGAATAATGAAAATATAGCGAATACAAAAATAACAAGAAATGAAACAAATAAAGATTTAGCTGTTCATTCTGGGACAGTAGAACAGAAACTACAAACTGTTCTTGCAGAAATTAGTAGGTTAAATCTAACAGGAGAGATAAGAGTTTTTGATAAAGAGAGTAATAATCTTCAAGATTTTAGTACTGCACTAAATGATATTATACGCAAGACAGAGGAGATAGAAGAAGATACAGAAAAAAAACCTATCAGGGCCTTAGAACTTTTAAAGCAAGGGACTGTTTTTGTTCAGGATAACTGGGTTAAAAGATGGCAGTCTACAAAAAAAATTAATAAAAAATTCACAGGAAATGTAAAAGACATCACATGGGAATCAAAATTAGAAAAAGTTTTTGATGGTCCTGTTCGGCAGATATTATATGGGCCAGGGGTGTACCTCGGAAACATAAGGGAATTTGATATTAAATTACAGCCATTTATTTTTACGATGAAATTAACCTCCTACCAGGAAGCAAAGTCTCGTTTTGGGCAGAAAGATAAAGATGGAAAAGATGTTTGGGATAGATGGAAAAATGTTCCGAAAAAGCGTGTTACTTTAGTTGAAACAAATAGTGTTCAAAGTTTGGATGTAGGGCAAGGATGGTCTATTACTGATCTTCAGGATGACATGGTTGAAGAATTACATTATCAGGATCAGATTAATAATGAATATCAGATTTTCCTTAATGGTATTGCAATGTTACCTGTAGGATTTCCACTCTCTGCGATTACTCCAGGAGGTATGTTTAATATTGAAAAGCAAGTTCTTCAGGTTATTAATCCGTTCTTTGCTTATGGCCGTTCATTTATCGCAAAGACAGAGCAACTTTCAAAACTACTAGATGAGATGATTAAGCTCTTACTTATCAAGACACGAAAATCAATTCATCCACCATATGCGAATATTTCAGGTAAGGTTATTTCAGAAAAATCTTTGATGCCTGGTGCTATTTCAATGGGTATTGACCCTGGTTCACTTATTCCTATCGGAACAGAGGGACAGGGGGCTACAGCTAGTGAGTATCAAATGTTAAGGGAACTAAGAGAGGATATAGATCGCGTTACTGTTTCACCTCAGATTCAAGGCCAAAAAGGCCCCTCAGGGACTACAGCCCTTGAGGTTTCTATTATTCAACAGCAAGCACAAAAAACATTAACTAACATCATCTTTGCTTCAGGGTTACTTGAAAAGAAACTTGCATGGGTTAGAGGTAATTATATTTTAGCTAATTATTTTGAACCTATCGGTACTAAAGTAAATGAAACACGTGATGCCTTTGAAAATATTTATAGAACTTTATCTAGTGATGTGAATATTGAAGGTAAGGGGGAGGGAGTTCGTAAGGTTATACCGGTAGATTCTGATACTGTTGCTTCTAGGTCTATTACACCGGAAAGAGTTTTTGATGAAGATGAGTTTACTGGAACACCAATATCTACTAACGGCTCAAGGAGACGTACACGTGAGGAGTTAGGAATGAAACCTCTACAGCATTTGTATTTAAATATAGATACGTTGAAAAATAATAAGTATATATTCTTTACTGAGGTAATATCTAAGCCGAGAGATAATTCAAATAATGCGAAACTAATGTTCCGAGAAGAACTTAAGGATTTGCAAATTCTTGCTGCTATGGGATCACAGTTAAATATGGCTGAAGTTGAGGGTGAGTATGCGCAGATTTGGCAACGAAGAAAAGAGAAGATGTTTAATAAGGTGGCTCAAAGGTCTCTTGAGCAAGAGGAGGAACTAAAGACATCAAATAATGTTGCTAATATATTAGGAGAACGGCCTTCAGCTGAATTAGGAGCTGAAGCATTAAGTGCGAGTTAAGATTTATGTCACAAAAAGGAAGCGAGGAAATAATCCAACTTCAAAATAAAATAAAAGAACTAGAGGAAAAGCTGTCATTAAAAGATAAGTTGGTTTTTATGTTAGAGGAGTCTATTCCAAAGGAAGCTACTGCTAGGAAAAAATATGTTGGGGATGTTGCTTTATTTTATCAGTCCGTGTTCAAGGATAAGTTAAAACATTTTATAGGAGAACAATTATTAGAGTTGGCTTTGATAGGTCGAACAGAGCCAATGAACGATATATTTCGTAGTAATATAAATTGTTTTAGGATTATGGACGAGTGGATGCAAAGTAAGACAAATGAATATATAGGAGATGTTGAGGAGATAAGAAAGAGTGCTGAAAATAATAAAGATTTTATTAATAATTTAAAAAAGACATATGAAGATTAAACAAACAAACGAAGCTGGTGAGGAGGTAGAAATTGATGTTATGACTGAAGATGAGGTTGCCTCTAAGTTAGAGGAAGTAAATAAAGAATGGGAAACTAAGCTTGAGGAAAAAGATAGTTCACTTTCTAGTCTTGCATCAGAAAAAGAAGATTTAGAGAAAAAAATTGATGAACTTAATCCGGGAGAAAAAAAGGAAGATAACCCGAATTTTAAAATTTTAAAGGAAGCTTTAAATAAGAAAGATGAAGATATTAAATCTTTAAGGGAAGAAATTGAAAGTGATAGAACTCAAAGAACTAAAGAATCTTATGATGATAAGATTAAAATGTTATCCAAAGGAGACACTGCTCTTGAGGAAAAAATTAGACTGCACTTAACAACCACTTTAGTTGGTATGGGTGAGAAGACAGAAGAAGACCGAACGAATAAGATTAAGGCTGCATATAAGCTTTCAGCTGATGATTCCTCTATGGAGCCTGGTATTTTTGATGGTGGAATCCAAGGTGGTTCAAGGGGTGGTGGGTCGATAAATGATCCTAGTGGATCAGGTGCTAACTTTTCATCTAATGAAAGGTTGCTTGGTTCTAAATTAGGTATTACTGAAGAAGATTATAAGAAATATGGATCAAGAGTGTCCAAAAGATCACAATAAATTATATGCCAAAGAAAAAAACAAACGTAGAAGATCCTAAGGTGGTGCCTACTGAACCTAAGGTAGTGCCTACCGAACCTAAAGTAGAGCCTAAGGTAGAAACAGTCGAGATTAAAAAAACTGACTATGAACAGTTGATGGCTCGGTTGGAGAAAAATGCTAAAGATATTGATTTACTGTATAAAGCAGCCGATAAATCTCGTATGGCTAAAGCTAGAAACGATAATGCGGAAGTTTTAATTAAGAGCGCTAAGGTATGGACATGGAAAGATACTGGTAAAATAGTCATTTCAACTAAGCTGATTAAGAATATATGTGAGATTGTGGCCGGTAGGTGGGTTGAAGACCAGTTGGTAGATGTAGTTCTTGAAGATGGGGAGATTGTAAAAAACGTTCCATATCTTGAATTTAGTCGCAGTATTTTAAATAAAACATCCGCTGATATACTTTCTAGGGAGGAGAGTTTTGATAGTAATAAAAATAAAGTTATTTTATTTAAATTACAATTACCTAACGGTAAAGAGTTAAAAATTAATAGTTCATTTGTAAACTAGTTATGGAACAATATATTGAAGATAAGCAAATAAGAACAGTTATCCAGTTGGATGAAAAAACTCCGAGTAAGGCTGATATGGTAAAGGTTATTTTTGAGGATGATACTGATGAGGCAATGCCAAAACTTCGTTTTGAGTTGTTGGTTACGGAAGAAATTTCTGATGCTACTAATGCACTTCAAACACTAGTAGGGAGAGTTTCTTCTTTATGTTTCGGTGCCTTACATGAATATGGAGTTAAAAGAGGTGAAGTAAATGTTGTTATGGATGGGGTTGTTGGATTAGTAAATGATGGATTTAATAAAGCTCAAGATATTTTATGGGGATTTGATTCAGAAAACATCCCATTAATAGAGGTTAATAAGGTTTTATTGCGAAATGTACAAACAGACGAAGACAATAATAATGGAGTTGAAACCGCAGGAGGTGGATCTGATTCTGAAGATAAGGACTAGGTTTCAATTTGGAAAGATTGTAGTTGAGTGTAAGGACTCTTTGCCTTTTAGGATTGAAAAAACTGTTGAATATGACAAGTTAAGTTCATCCTTTGATTTGCATTGATTTTTTTTACATAGTATAATATAGACACATAATATATTTTTTATAAAATGTTTTTATAAATATTTATTTAGGTCTGACTGATTAAACAGAGGACTAGGAAAGGCATAACTGCTGGCCCTAGTCCTCTGTTTTTTATTGGGGACTAAAGATGAGGATAACATCTATAAAAAACACCTACTGTCGCAGCTTTGAGCGGGCACCACCTCATGAAAAGAGGTTTAAAACATAGTAGGCCCGTATTATTAATTTAATTAACTCCTATTTAAAACAATAACAATAGGATGCAAAAGTATGGCATTTACACGATATAGAGGAAAAACTAAAACAGTATGGCTTCCAGTAACAGTTTCTACTGCTTTCACTAAAGGAGACATTGTTTCATATTCTTCAGGAGAATTGATTGCTGCTACATCTGGGACAACAGCCCTTAGTCACGCTGGCGTTATTAAGAAGACAATCGCAGCTACTGATAGTGATTACGCTGATGCACGATTGGTTCCAGTTGAGGTTCCAGTTGAAAAGAATGTTGAGTGGAAGGCTCCTGTTACTTCAGGTCTTGTCGCTGCTGATGTAGGTCTACTAGTAGATCTTACAGATGCTGGAACTATCGACCGAACAGCTTCTACTATTGATGCTGCACAAGTTAAAAGTGTTATCTCTACTACAGAGGGAACATTTATTCTTAACTTAGGTGGATCAACAGGTATGGTAGCTTAGGTTTATTATTAGAATTAATTGAAAACTTAAATTATTCCTTGATAACTTAATACTATAGTCGGACGTTAATTTTGTTCAACCTAGTGTCATAATATTTATGGCATGAAACACATAACATCCCATAAGACTCTCTTTTATGGATATATTTTTCATCATGCTTTAGGGCATATTGGAAAATAGAAGATTTTCCAGGACAACCATTTAGGTTTTCACACCTATTAGCCGGACCATAATTCTTAACAAGCCACTTATGAATAGCAGAATAACTTGCATCATCTCCTTTCCACGCCCAGTGTTTTTCATTAGATCTCTTGATTGACATGTTTTCCTTAGCCTCATCGGTGTGTTTATACCCCTTAGCGTGTTTATTCCCAAGTAAGTATGGAGTAGGTTTACCTTTATTCCATGGGATCTTACCTTTATTGGCCTTTAATTCCTTACCTCTTTTTGATATTCCACTACACTTCTGGGAACAACACTTTCTTTTATCCCACATACTTAATGTCATCTTATATGGTCGCTCTATTAAGGAATTACAAACTTCACATTCTTTAAGTTCTGTTAATATTCTTCTTTTATATGGCATATATAATAATTAATTAATATTAATAATTAACCTTCGACTATAGTATTAAGTCTATCATAGTTATAATTCTAAGTAAACAATACGTATGGAATTAAATATTGCAACATTGAGTGATTTCACTCGAAATGCAGAAATTCTTTTCTTTAAAGGTCTTGATTCTGTTCCTATGGAAGCACGAAATTCAGGAATCTTTAGAATTGATAATATTCCAGATCACATGGGGAATACTAAAGAGTATTCAGAAATTGATTTGGAAGAATATGCAAAAATTAAAGGTGAAGGTGATCAAGCTGCACGAGCACGTGTTCAGCAAGGTTACAACAAGGTTGGTACACTACAACGTGTATCTTTGGACATTGGTATTACTTACGAAATGAGACATTACAACAAATATATTGATGTAATTGCTCGACTTACAAATCTTGGACAGTTAGCTGCAAAGCGTATGGAACTTGATTTGTCACACCGAATTACTTTCGCAACTGCTACTTCTTATACTTCAATGGAAGGTGTAACAGTTGATACTACTTGTGGTGACACTCTAGCTTTAGCTTCTACAGCTCACACTGTGCGAGGTTCAGGTACTACATTTAGAAACCGATTAGCTAATAACCCTGTAGTTTCACGTGGAGCTATCGAGGCTATGGAGCAAATGGTTACTGAAAATAGCATCAACCAATTTGGTGAAAAGGTCTATATTCCTTATGACATTATTTGGAGTACTGATGATGCAAATACATGTAACACTATCCGAGAATTTCTAAAATCAACAGCTTCACCAGATGCTGTTAATTCAGGAGTTGTGAATGTGTATCAAGGTAAATACAAGCACGTTAAACTTCCACGTGTTGCAACAACTGCAGCAGGAGCTAACGATGCTACAAAAGCTAAGTACTGGGGTCTAGCTTCTTCACAAAATAGTCAAGGTTACTTGGCAATTAATGAGGAACCACACCTTAAGGCTACTGCACCACAAGGTGCTAATACAGAATTTTCTACAGAAGACTGGCAAATGGGGAGCTCTGCGGGTTATTTTATCGTTGTACCTGGGGCTCGTTTCATAACTTTCAGTACGGGAGATGCGACAGCATAAGGGTTAAATAGAAATCACTTTGACAATCCAATAAATATGTTTCAGAGTTCTGAACAGTTTGAACCGAAGTATTGCATATAGACAAACTTGATGACGCAAAGAAATGTTTAGAACTCTGGGACATATTTAATGGACGAACCTTATGTATTAAATGCCATATGGCAACCGATACATATGGTGGAAAATTAAAAATTAATCAAGTATAGGGTCTATGTAATTTAAAATATTTATTTTTAAGTAAATATATTAAATCATTAGGACGGTGGTGGGACTACTAGCTTCTAAAAATTATGCCATATAATCAAAATTCAGGTTTTGGACAATCACTAATGTCTTCTCTACCTTTGGCACTTACAGGAAAAATTTTTGTTGTGGGTGATTCAGGTACAGTAAATCGAGATATGTTAGTTGAATTGTTTGGATATGATCCAGACGGAGAGCTTCATTACTACGCAACTATTGATGCTGCGGTAAGTGCTTGTACAGCAAGTGCTGGTGACATTGTTCTTGTTGCTCCAGGTCATACAGAAACTATTTCTAGTGCAACAGCACTAGTTATGGACATTGCAGGTGTTAGTGTTATCGGTATTGGTCAAGGAACACTTCGACCTACTTTAACTCTTGATACGGCGACAGCTGCGAGTATTCCGGTATCAGTAAACGATGTTAAGTTTGAGAATATGATTTTCTCAGCTAACTTTGCGGATATTGTTGCACCATTTACTCTTACAACAGCGAAAAACTTCCAATTAGTAAACTGTGCTTTTCAAGCTACAGCTACTAATATGAACTTCCTATCTATTGTAGACACAAACACTACAAATAATGCTGCTGATGGTCTTGTAATTGAAGGTTGCTCATGGATCGAACCAGACCTAGCAACTCTATCATTCCTTGATCTTGATGCTGACATGGATGGGTTCGTATTTAAAGGAAATTACGTAAATCTTGGTGTTAATACTAGTGATCTTCCAGCTATTGCAGTTGTTGCAACTGGAAAAGATCTTACTAATGCACAAATTGGTGGTGTTAATAAGGCGGATGGAAATGTAATCATTCGATTGAACGATGCAAATCCACTACTTATTACAGCTGACTCAGGTGCTGCAAACACGGGATATGTTGCAAATAACTATGTTCGACACTTAGATACTGCAAGTGAGTTGTTAGTTACTACTACAACAAACTTCGGTTTCTTTGAGAATTATGCTACTGCAGCAGTAGATGCTTCAGGTTATATATTACCTGCGGTTGATAGCTAGTTTATAGTTTTACTCTCTTTATTAATATAAATAATTTATAATAAATAATTTATAATTAGTAGAGAGTAATAAAGCTATAAATATTAATAATTAATGAAATTAAAATTATGTTAAAAGATTCAAAAGAGTACACAATATTTGATGCAGTAACTCCAGTTGCAGTTACGTCATCAACAGATGCTACACCTATTGTAGTAACAGCAACAGCACACGGTCTTTCTACAGGAGATCTTGTAATTATTAATGGCCACACAACAAATATCGCAGCTAATGGTATTCATCGGATTACAAAAGTAACTAATAATGCTTACTCACTTCAGAACTATGAAACTGGAGCTAACGTTGCGGGTACTGGTGGCGGTGCGGGGGCTAGTGGTGTTATGGCCGTTGCTCCTAAGGTTTTATTTGTACAGGACTTTAAGGACGTTCAACTAAACCTCATAACTTCAGGAAGTGCTAACTTTACAGCTAAGGTTGCAGTATCTGATGGAAAGGTTCTTTCAGATGTAACACCTCCAGCTTCTGACACTCCAAATTTTGGAGCTACTCAATCTAAAACCAATCCATATAACTATGCACAGATTATAAACCTTGAGGATGCTAGTGCGGTGGATGGTGATACAGGTATGACATCAGCTGGTACAGATCTTAATATTTCTTATGAAGTTAATACTAATGGTAAAAAATACATAACAGTAATCCCGACAGCATGGAGTGCTGGATTGATCACTATAAAGGCTAAATTATTCAATAACTCATAATAATATTTATGCTTAATCTACGAAAGGCGAAGAAAAAAGAAAATGTAGTTTCATTAGAGGCTAGAAGTAAAAAGGCCGAGGCAGGATATGTTGTTATTACTAATGATATTAGGCGATTAAAAAAAGAGTTATTTAGCCTTGAAGAAGAAATCCAGCAAAAGAGAGGGGAGATTAATGTTTTAGAAAAAGGAAATAAAGATCTTAGTATTGAGCTTTTTAATATTCAGGATTTAATAAGTCAAGAAGAAAAGAAACTTAATTTTATCAAACTGGAGAATAAAGAACTTATGGTTTCTATAGAAAAAATCCTTAAGGATTTAAACTCTCAGAGAGAAGATATTCTTTTAGAGAATAAAAAATTTAAAGATAGCCATAGTGGGTTTATGAAGGTGGTTTTAAGGGAAGTTAATGATCTTGAAAATAATAAGAATGTTATTTTATCGGAAATACAAACTGCTCAAAATAGGTTAAGTGACCTACAGAGTGATATAATGTTTAGTGAGAGAGTTGTTAATCAGACTAATAATCAAATTCAAGAATTGAATTTAGAAGTAGAGGAGATTCAAAATAATATAGTTACTGAAAATAATAAACTGGATGAGGTTAGTGGTAATTTAAGAAGCTCTATTTCTACTTTAAACGAAACAAACAAACAGATTAAAAACAATAAAGAGGAGTTAGCTCTATTAGAAAAAAAGATTCTGTTAAAAAAGAAAGAATTAGCTGAATTAGAGGGTAGAGTTCTTCAAATGAATCAAAGAGAAGAATTTATAATAAATAAGGAATCTTTCGTAAAATCTCAATATTTGAAGTCCTTAAATGAGAAAGCGAATATTGAGTGGAAGGAATAAAAAATTATGTCAAGGACTTATGGACAATGGAAAACAATAAATAGTGATACTGCTATTCAGACCATATCTCCTACTGGTTATGATATGTTGATTAATGGTACTAGTAAGTATTTAAACTTTAATACTACTGTCGGTACTTCTGGTTATGGTTTCAGGGATAATGCTGGAACAATGGAGTATAAAGACTCCGGTGGAGCTTGGTCAGCGATAGGTGCGATTGATGCTTCTGTAACAATGGCAGATGTATCTACTAATTCAACAGATACTGCTAAGTCATTATATACACTTACTGCGAGTGTAGATGTAGAGTTTGAAAGCTCAGACAACAATACTATCCTTTACATAAACGAAGCAAATGAGCGTGTTGGTATTGGAGAAGCTTCACCAGATGGACAACTACATATTACAGATGTAACTAATGGGGCTACTCTCTATCTTGAAGGTTCAGAGAAGTGGTTAATACAAGCAAATAATGCAGGGTTAAATGGTGGAATGTCTGTCATTGACCCTAGTTCAAATGTAATGGTTGTATTTGCAAGTACTGGAACTATTTTCCCAGATAGCAAGAAAGCTCTATTCGGTTCAGGAATGGATTTAGAAATCTATCACGATGGTACAGATTCAAGAATAACTAATAACGAAGGAGATCTTTACATTGAAAATGACGATTCTAACAAGGACATTTACATTAAATACCTAGACGGAGAAACAGAC
>Ga0098047_10000456_pt1 | contig 16185 bp, 17 predicted proteins | sample 12_taG_FD_92585 | JGI IMG/M metagenome (GOLD analysis project Ga0098047, IMG submission 92585) | Marine viral communities from the Subarctic Pacific Ocean - 12_ETSP_OMZ_AT15267 metaG | ecosystem: Environmental > Aquatic > Marine > Oceanic | place: Subarctic Pacific Ocean | collected 2015-01-16 | reverse complement strand
TTTAGTGCGGGAGACGTTATTATGATTTCTATTGACCCAACAAGCGCTACTGGTGACGCAGTAGCAACCGCAGTATTTGTATTCGACTGGAATAATACATTATAATTAATAGTTAGTAAAGGTAGTTGATATTTATATATATGGACAGAAACGGAGTAACACATGAGCTTAGGTAAATGGCTTGCAAATAATATTCTTGTAGAAGCAGATAGTAAAATAACGACTATAGTCGCAATCTATCCGGGTAGATTTCAACCTATGGGTAAACACCATGCTGAAGCATATAAGTGGCTGAAGTCTAAGTTTAAGGATGCATATGTTGCAACATCTGATAAAGTACAACTACCTAAATCTCCATTCTCTTTCAATGAAAAGAAAAAGATAATAAGTTCTTACGGAATTAAAAATGTTGTTAAAGTGAAAAATCCGTATCAAGCTCAAGAGATACTTAAAAAGTATGATCCTGAAACAACAGCAGCTGTGTTTATGGTAGGTGAAAAAGATCAACAACGCTTAGGTGGTAAATTCTTTAGACCATGGAAAGGTAAAGCTGAAGTTGGTTACAAGGAAGGCGCTTATACAATTATTGCACCTCATGTATCACTAAAGGTACCAGGTTACGGAGAGATGTCAGGCACAGCTATACGAACTGCCATTGGAGCATCTACTATTACAGATAAAGAAAGAGCTCAATTATTTAAACATATCTTCGGACATATGAAAAATTATAAATTAATAACCTCTAAATTAGGTATTAATGAGAGTATAGGTAAGTTTATCGAAACAGGTGCACTTCAAAGAATAATTAATGAGATGAATACAACGGGTGGTGCACCACCAGTAGATGATGGTCCTCAAATGTATCATGGATCACAGACAGCATATAAAGCATCAACTAAACAAATTGCCGATGACATGGGTTGGCAGATAATAAATTATTTATCTGGTGATGAAGAAGTGATGTCAGAACCGTCTAGGTTTAGAAAGGAAACGAGAGCACCATCTTTCTTCCCTGCAGGGTTACCAGGTAAAACAACGCCTAATAATCCAAAAGATTATAAGCAAGCTAAAGCATATTCAGAATGGAAAAAGTTTATTACTAATATTGCGAGAACAGCAGGTATGGAGTTTTTAAACTTCTTAGATGCAGATGAATCAAGTATAGGTAGAACACCTTCCGGTGAAAGAGTTAAAGAGCCTAACGAAGAGAGTGATCATCTTAACACGGTACATGAAGATATCAACATACCTATTAATATAGGTGATACTGTACTAGGTGGCAAGTTTAAGAATAAGCGAATTGTTGTAAAAACAATTAGTAAGAATGAGAAGGGTGATATATTAATAAACGGTAGACCATTATTAAAATATAGACTTGTTAATGAGGGATTATTATTAGAGGGTGGAGCATATGGACATATGAGTCATCCATTCGATGATAGAGACTTGACGTTCGGTGATTTTAAAAATATTATTAAACAATCACTACAAGGTAATCTAGATCTAGAATCAGCTGCTACAGAAAAAACAGATGGGCAGAATCTATTTATAACGTGGAATAAGAAGTTATTAGCTGCTAGAAACACCGGTGATTTAAAGCGCGGTGGTATGGATTCAAAAGCTGTTGCTAAAAAGTTTAAGAATAGAGGTAATATTGAAAAAGCGTTTAACTATGCTATGAACGACCTCTCAAAAGCAATCGGAAAACTATCAGGTAAGCAACTGAAAAAAATATTTAATGATGGTAATAACTGGGTTAATATGGAAATAATGTATCCTGCATCTGCTAACGTAGTATCGTACGATGCACCGTATTTACAGTTTCATAATGTACTGATGTATAAAGATGGTAAACCTATTGGGTCTGTATCTGATGGAGCAAGAATACTTGCAGGTATGGTAAAGCAAGTTAATGCTAATGTTCAGAAGAGCTTTAGTATTATCGGTCCTAAAGTATTACAAGTAAAGCCGCATCAAGATTTTAGTGAGCGTCAAGATCACTTTATTAAGAAGCTACAAAAGTTACAATCTAAGTATACGATGAGTGATTCAAATACTCTAAATGAGTATCATCAAGCTTGGTGGGAAGACTTCATCAGTAAGAGGTTTAAGACTGCTACTAATGATATTAAGAAAGGATTAGTTACTAGATGGGCTTTCAATGATAAATCATATAGATTAGATAGAAAGAATATTGAGGATGAGAAGCTACTAGCTGCTGTAAAAGAGTTTGATAAACAAAATCACGTAGATCAAGTTAAGAAAAATATGTTTCCATTTGAAACAATATTCTTCGAAGTCGGTGCAGAGGTGTTGAAAAACGTAGAAGGATTCTTAGCAGCTAATCCAGCTAAAGCAGTTCAAAATATACGTAAACAAGTTGCTAAAGCTATTACAGACGTTAGAGGTGGTGGTGATATAAAGAAGATGAATAGACTAGTAGCTCAGTTAAAGAAAATTAAAGCCATTGGTGGATTTAAAACGATAATCCCATCAGAGGGGTTAGTATTTATATATAAAGGAAATACATATAAATTAACAGGATCATTCGGACCAGTGAATCAAATCGCTGGAATGATGACATTTTAAGGACGGTTATGAAAAAAGGAATATCAGAGGCTAGAGTGCAAAGGATGAGAAATCTCGTCACTAAAAAGTATGGTGATAAGACTCAGGTTAGATCTGGATATACTAAAGGTTACAATAAGAGAGAGGAAGGTGATGTATGGGAGGAGAGAGGTAAACAGTGGACTATTCGAAATGGTATAAAACGCACTGTAGCAAAGTTAGATTCTGCCCGAGCTGAACATAGCACACCTATAGCGTGCCCTAAATGTTCTGGTAAGATGTCGCACCCTGCTCATAAACATACATATAGTCGATGGGGAATATGCTTCATATGTACATCTAAGTGGGAGCAAGAGATGAAAGCTGCAGGTACTTATGATGAGTTTGTTAAGAATATAGAGAATAATAATTTCAACGTATGGTTGAAAGATATAACAAAAGAGTACTATGAATGGTTAGAGGCTCGTGACGCTAAAAGCTACGTAACTGAAGCAGGTGATGTAGAGGATTGGACTGGTGGTAAAACAACGGAAGAGTTGCGTAGAGAGTTTGATGAACAGATAACTAAAATACAGGAAGCTAGAGATGAAAAAAAGTAAGTTAATGGATATAATTAATGAGGAGATAGAGCAGATAGTAGAAGCATCTATGTCTAAAAAATTCAAGAAAGCAACAGAAGCACTGTATGATATTCAACTCAAGCAACAGCAATTACGTAAAAAGTTTGTAGCTGAAAAAGATCCTACTAAGCGTGAAAAAATGAAAGCAGAGTTAATTAAACTCCATAAAGTTGTGCAAAAAGTACAATCTGCATTCAACGCTGCATTAATGCAGGAACCTGCTGGAGAGTTAGAAGAGTTAGACGTACGTAAGACACATGGTGATAAGCGTATAGATAATCCTGAAACAGGGAATGCTGTTAAGTTACGAACTGCGTTAAAAGCTCCTAAAGATAGTAAGGTGTACAAGATAGCTAAAGATATGTATGATACGTTAGCTGAGACAATGAGTGAAGAAGAGTTATTAGAGAAGATAGTATTTTATCGCGATAAAAATAAAAAGTTACGGAGATTTGATACTGATAAAAGTAAAAGGTAATTATGGGTATATTAAATAAAATATTTTCAGGAGGCGCAACCGAGTTAGTTAAAGGAGTTGGTGGCGTTCTTGATAATTTAACAACTACCAAAGCAGAAAAATTAGAAGCACAGCGTAAGATTCAGGAGTTAGTTTCTGATTACGAAACTAAAATGGAAGCTAATATTACAGATAGATGGAAATCAGATATGAATTCTGACTCATGGTTATCTAAAAACGTACGTCCGCTAGTACTAGTATTTTTAGTTGTATCAACAGTGTTAATGATTTTTATAGACGCAGGAGCAATCGCGTTTACTGTGGAAGAGAAGTGGACTGACCTCCTTCAATTAGTTCTTATTACAGTAATCGGTGCATACTTCGGTGGCCGAACTATGGAAAAAAGAAGTAAGAAGTAGTTAAAATACTTCTTGATATATATTTATATATAGTATGGCCAAACAAAGTATAAAAGAAGTAGTAGCTGCGGAATATATTAAATGTGCAAAAGATCCTGTGTACTTTATGAGAAAGTATTGCATGATTCAGCACCCGGTTAAAGGTAAGATTAAATTTGATCTATACCCGTTCCAAGAAAAATCACTATTACAATTTAAAGAGCATGATTATAACATCATACTAAAATCTCGTCAGTTAGGTATATCAACTTTAACGGCGGGATATTCCTTATGGTCAATGATTTTTAATGAAGATTTTAACTGCTTAGTAATTGCAATCAAGCAAGATACCGCTAAAAACCTTGTAACGAAGGTTAGGGTAATGCATGATTATTTACCAAGCTGGCTTAGACCAGGTGTAGTTGAAGATAATAAATTATCACTTAGGTTAACAAATGGCTCGCAAATTAAAGCAGTATCAAGCTCACCGGATGCAGGTCGTTCCGAAGCACTATCACTACTAGTAATTGATGAAGCTGCATTTATCGATAGAGTTGATGATATATGGACTTCAGCACAACAAACACTTGCAACAGGTGGTAAGTCAATTGTACTTTCAACTCCTAACGGTACTGGTAACTTCTTTCACAGAACATGGATGAAAGCTGAATCAGGAGAAAATAAATTCAATACAATCCGACTTCACTGGACAGTACATCCTGAGCGAGATCAAGTTTGGAGAGATGAGCAGGATATTATTCTAGGAGCTGATCAAGCTGCACAGGAATGTGATTGTGATTTCATTTCTTCCGGTGCAACAGTAATACCTGGGCAACTACTAGAGTGGTATAGACTAAATCAGTGTATAGAGCCAGTAGAGAAACGAGGTGTTGATGATGCAATGTGGATATGGGAATATCCTGACTACACTCGTAATTATATAGTTGTAGCTGATGTTGCACGTGGTGATGGAGCCGATTTCTCAACATTCCATGTTATTGATATTGAAACAGTAACGCAGGTAGCTGAGTTTAAGAGTCAAGTAGGTGTTAAAGAGTTTGGTAACATGCTTGTTAATGTTGCAACAGAATATAATGAAGCGTTATTAGTTATAGAGAATGCAAATATAGGTTGGGCAGCGATTCAACCAGCAATAGATAGAGGTTATAAAAATTTATACTATACATATAAACATGAAGGTGTAGTAGATCCAGAGGTACAATTACGTAAAGGTTATGATATGAAAGATAAGTCCCAAATGGTACCTGGATTTACAACATCAAGTAGAACGAGACCACTTTTAGTTTCAAAACTTGATATTTATTTTAGAGAAAAAGCCTGCATAGTACGCTCAAAGAGATTAATTGATGAGCTATTTGTGTTTATATGGAAGGGATCAAGACCTGAAGCTCAATCGGGGTATAATGATGATCTAGTAATGGCGTATGCAATTGCTATGTATGTAAGAGATACAGCGTTGAAGTTACGTAATGAAGGGTTAGAGTTAAACAAGAGGGCAATAGGATTAATGGGTTCATCAACAGGGTATGATGGAGTATATGGTCAAACTGATGCAGGTACACATGATTCTTGGAATATGGACTTAGGTAAAGATCAAGAAGATATAACGTGGCTTATTTAAAGGAAAACAATGGCAGATAAATCATTTTTTGGAAGATTACAGACACTCTTCTCTACTAACACTATTGTACGTAAAGTTGGTAAAAACAAGTTACGTGTTATTGATGTTAATAGAGCGCAAGCTACAAATAGTTTAGCGACAAATAGGTTAGTTGATAGATACAATAAACTTCACGGTACTACAGCTAACATGACATATAATCAATATCAGACATTTCAAACTCAGAGACTAACCCTATTTACAGATTATGAGTCAATGGATGAAGATTCAATAATTTCCTCTGCACTGGATATCTATGCAGATGAATCTACTATGAAGAACGAATATGGAGATGTATTATCTATTAAATGTGATGATGAAGAGGTTCACGATGTATTACGTAACCTATTTTATGACATATTGAATATAGAGTTTAATTTATGGCCATGGATTCGTAGTATGTGTAAGTATGGAGATATGTACCTTAAGCTAGATATAACAGAGAAGTTAGGTATTACAAATGTATCACCTATATCCACATATGAAATGATTCGAGAAGAAGGTACAGATCAATCAAATCCTGAATATGTTAGATTTGTTCATGATGTATCTATGGGCGGGAATGTATCAAGTGATAAAACCGAGTACGAAAATTACGAAGTAGCACACTTTAGATTATTATCAGACGCTAACTTCCTACCATACGGTAAATCAATGATGGAGGGAGCTAGGAAAAACTGGAAACAATTAACTCTTATGGAAGATGCAATGATGATTCATAGAATTATGCGTGCACCAGAAAAGAGAGTATTTAAAATTGATATAGGTAATATTCCACCTGCAGAAGTTGATAACTATATGCAAAAAGTTATTAATAAGATGAAGAAAGTACCATATGTAGATCCACAGACGGGTCAATATAATCTTAAATTTAATATGCAGAATATGATGGAAGACTACTATATGCCTATTAGAGGCGGTCAGAGTGGTACAGAGATCGATACCTTAAGTGGTATGGAGTTCGGTGGTATTGATGATATTGAATACTTAAGAAATAGAATGTTTGCAGCATTGAAAATTCCTAAAGCATTTTTAGGGTATGATGAAACTACAGAGGGTAAAGCGACATTAGCAGCAGAAGATGTTAGGTTTGCAAGAACTATTGAAAGAATACAGCGTATTGTATTATCAGAATTAACTAAGATTGCTATCGTACATTTATACTCTCAAGGATATGATAACGAAAAGTTAGCTGGGTTTAGTTTAGATTTAACTAACTCGTCTATGATATACCAACAAGAGAAAGTATCATTGTGGAGTGAAAAAATATCATTAGCAGATAGTATAAAAGATAATCAAATGCTTTCAGAGAATTGGATTTATGAAAAAATATTTGATTTATCAAAAGAGGAAATTGAAAGAGAACGTGCTAATGTAATTGAAGATGCAAAAAGCACCTTCAGAAAAACATCAATTGTAGATGAAGGTACAGATCCTGCAAACCCGCCGGAAGGCCCTCAAGAAGATGACGATGAAGATTCTTCATTTGAAGAGTCTGGTCCAATAGGACGACCGCCGGAAGGAGTTAAATACGGTACTCAGGATCATATCCGAGGTAGAGATCCATTGGGATCCGAGACAAGAGATCGTGATGCACGAAATAAAGATAGGTCTATTAAACATAAGTATAATGGAAGCCCATTAGCTAGAGAATCTTATGATGTATTACTAAAGTCTATGAAAAATAGTAGTCTATTAAATGAAAATAATCTATTAAATGATGAGTCTTTGTCGACCGATTGATATTTATAAGAGCATACAAATATATAGGGATATAATATGGGATCTTTGAAACATAGTAAAATTAAAAATGTGGGAGTATTATTCGAGTTATTAACACGTCAGATAACGTCTGATACAATATCGAGTAAAAAGCAATCACCTGCTATAGCCATAGTTAAAGAGTATTTTAAGAAAGATACAATATTAGCTAGAGAATTAGATTTATTTAAAGCATTACAGCAACAAAAGTATACATCTGATAGTAAAGCAGAGAAATTTATAGATATCGTTATCTCAGAATACAGTAAACTAAATCGCAGTAAATCTAAGCGAGAAAAGTATAATTTAGTTCGTGAGATTAAAAAGCATTATAACTTAGATGATTTTTTTAAATCAAGAGTATCTAACTACAGACTTAATGCATCTATATTTAATTTACTAGAATCAAATATAACATCCACTTCAAATAATCCTTCACAGGTCATGAAGTATAGATATAGTATTGTTGAACACATAACCGGTACTAATGCATCTACTAAAGAATCCACTAACTCAGTACTTAGTGAGTACGCTACACAAGAAAAAGATTTAAGACTACTCTCTTATAAGATATTATTAGAGAAGTTTAATGATAAATACGGTACGTTAACTTCTAAGCAAAAATCTTTATTACGTGAATATATTAATAATATCTCAAATACATCTACTTTAAAGAAGTATATGGTTACTGAGATTAATATTATTAACAAGCATTTAAAATCATTGACTGCAAAAGTGACAGATGATATTGTTAAAGTAAAACTTTCCGAAGTACAAACTCAACTATCTAATATAAAATCAGATAACGTGATTAGGGATAAGCATTTAGTATCCATGTTACGTTCATATGATTTAATAAAGGAGCTAAAGAATGTCGCTAAACGATAAGTTAGAGGAAATGTTAGAAGAGCATATAAAGAGTGTTAAAGAAACAGATGATTCTTGGTGGGTAGAGTTTGAAAAAGACGGTTCAGAGCATGACGAAGAATTAGATGAAATAAGTGTAACTGGTGCTGGTGAGGCATATGATACGCCTAAAGCGTTTAAGAAGAAAAAGAAGAAAGATGACGATGAGGTAAATGAGTCTAATTTTATGCGTATAGCGAAGCAGTCATTCCTTACCGAAGCATCTTATACAGATTATAAGCGAGACGAATCTGCTACTTCAAAGCAAAAAGTTAATAAAGCTATAAAAGAGATTAATAGCAAGTTGTTTGTTATCGAGAGATTGATTAATCAAAATGTTAAGTTAAAAACAGAGGATGGAGTTGATGCAACAAAGTATTGGAAGTCCACTAGAGGTAACTTATATAAAATCTCAGAAAAAATGATACGAATAAGTGAAAAATTAAGAAGATTCTAATGAGTGATAAGAGAAAAATAGATGAAGCGTTAACATCGCAAGATATTCAAGCTGTTCGTGAAGTAATTCGCAAAGAGCTTGCTAAAATTTTCTTTGATTTATATAGAAAACGAACCATGTGGGAGAAATCATAAGATGAGAAGTCTATTAGTTGATTATACACCATTTCACGTTTCACCAGCTGTAATCGCTGAATCGCAAGCTGCGAACAATGGACGTGTTATTGTAACAGGAGTATTGCAGAGAGCAGGTGCACCGAATCAAAACGAACGAGTATATCCAAAACCTATTCTTGAACGAGAGGTAAATAGGTATAAGGAACAAGAGATCTCTCAACGAAGAGCATTAGGTGAGTTAGATCATCCTGAATCTTCTGTGGTTAACTTATCGAATGTTTCACACAATGTATTAGATGCATGGTGGGACGGTGATGATTTAGTAGGTAAAGTAGAGATTCTATCAACACCTGCAGGAAACATCTTAAAAGAACTTTTATCTATGAATATTACATTAGGTATTAGTTCACGTGGTTTAGGATCTGTTAAACAAATGGCAGAAGGTACTGTTGAAGTTCAAGATGACTTTGAATTAGTTTGTTGGGACTTTGTATCTAATCCATCAACCCATGGAGCATTCATGAAACCAACTGGTGTAAATGAATCAGTAGATAAGACAAAAACAAATAAATATAATAAAGTAAACGGTATAATTAATGAAATGCTGTGCGATCTTACATGTAAATGCGCACTGCCTGGTCAGGAGTAATAATGAAAAAATTGTATAGTCAACATAAAGAGATTTTGAATGAGCTTAAGCGAATGATGATTGAAGGTGATACCATTAAGTATAAGGAAGATGGCGAGTCAAAAGAAATGCCAGCTGATTCAGCTAAAAAAATGTCCGATGATCACCCTGCAAAAAAAGCGTGGTTAGCAAAGCAAGGTGGTGATTCCGATGATTCCGGTGAAAAAGTAAAAGGTGCCGATTTATTTAAAAGTAAGGAAGGTGAGCCTACAGCAAAATCAGATAGTGGTGAAAAAGCAGCTACTCCAAAAGATGCTTATGATGCGGCAGATGAAGCTGTTGGAAATATTTTAAGTAATTTAGGATCTGCCCCTCTTAGTCAGCTAGTTTCACAAAATGCAGCTGCACTTAAAGCGTATCTAAATTCAGGTGATCCTAAAGCAAAGACTTTTATTGAAGATAGTATTGTAGATAATAATATATCAATTGATGACTATAAAGTAAAAATATTAAATAAAGAGTTAAAAGCTAACGGAATTAAACACAAAGTAGATTATAAAAGTATAGAGCAACGTAACTATGAACCACCAAAGGCAGTAGGTAAAGTATCAGTTCCTAATGATGCAGATGATAGTTTCGATTCCGAAGATGAGTTAGATCCAGAAGATATACTTGCAAATGCAAAAGCAGCATATGAGGCAGGAACAATAGATAAAGAAGAATGGGATGATAAACGAGAAGACTATGATGATGATGGTGACTATGATGATGATAAAATCACATATTACTGGGAAGATGAGCAAGCTAAAAAAGATCATGAAGCAGCTACAGGTGCAAAGCAGGAATCAGTAAATGAATCATTCCTTAGTGATACAGCAAAACGATTATTATCAAGGAGAATAAAGTAATGAAACTAAAAAAGATATTACGTGAAAATAAGAAAGAGCAGATGATGCGTCAATTGACTCGTGAAGATAAATCTGCTATAATGGATTCTGTATCTAAATTCAATGATTTCGGATCAAGAGTTTATAAAACAAATGAAATTAAAGATATGGTTGAAACTATCAAGCAGCTAACTGCAGGTGCATCAACACTTGCATTACAGGAAACAGATGATTGGTTCGATGGTGTTACAGTTAAACGTGATATGAAAGAAGTTAATAACTCTTCTAAGTTGTTTGAGAAGACAGCTAAAGAAATGACTCAACTTCAACAGCGTTTAGAATCCATATATGAAGATATGGGTAACAAACTAGGTAAGTATTATGATATTCATGAAGCTGATAAAGGCGATATGGATGGTGATGGTATCGATGAGCCAGATGAAGAAGAATATTTAGATAGTAAAGATGACGCTATCAAGAAAGCTATGCAAAACGAAAACCTAGAAGAAGCTCCGAAAATGAGAGTAGATCCTAAAGCTAAAGAGTTAGATATGGCTAGTAAGATTATTCGTGGCATTGTTAACACTACAGATAAAGGTAGTGGTGCATATAAGCCTATTGTAAAGGCAGCTGCAAAAGCTATAAGCGCAATCGATAAATTAAGATACTCAGTACAAACAGGAAGATAAAATAATCAAATAGTTGGTAGTTCGAGAAACTTTTCTTATATTTAGTTATTATTAACAATTAAAGATTAACTATACGTATGTACAAAAAACGTAGATCATCGAAACGATACTCTAGTAGAGATTTCGTTAGCCCAGGTAACCCATTGGGGGTAAAAATACCTGACAGTTCTTCTCAAGCTCTAGAAAAGGGCCTTAGAACATTTAAACGCCAGTTGAAAGACTCTGGTAAATTAGAGGATTACAAACTCCGTAAAGAGTATACTAAACCTACAACAGCGCGCCGCAAGCAAAAGAATGATGCAATTCGGCGTCAAGCGCTACAGCACAAGAAGGAGGTGGCGTTTTGGGGTGATAGTGCATGGACTACTATTGTAGATGGTGTACCGCTATAGCAGCAATAAATTAATGAAATAATCATTAAATATAATAAATACTTAAGAAAAACCGGAAAAACTCAAAACTTTTCCGGTTTTTTTATGTGTTTAGTATATATTCATATATTTATATGAGTACAAAATACACTATCGAGTTCTTATATAGTGTAGCTACATAACAAATTTCTATTAAGGTTCCTAATAACCTTATTTCCAATTAAAATATATGGGAGACAATAATGTCAAAAGACTTATTAAAAGAGGCAATCGCTGATGCTAAAGCTGTTCGTGAGACTGCTATTGCAAATGCTAAATTAGCTCTTGAGGAAGCTTTTACACCAAAACTTCAATCAATGCTATCAACTAAAATTTCTGAAGATCTAGAAGATGAAGAAGGATTTGAGGATGAAGAAGCGTTTGATGTAGCTACAGAAATGTCGCATGAAGAAGAGGAAGAAGTTGAATTTGAAGAATCAATTGATGGAGTATCAGCTGATTTAACAGAAGAAGACGACGAAGTAGAGGTTGAACCAGAAGCTGATGAAGAAGATTTAGAGCTTGAAGCTATTATTCGTGAACTAGAAGGTGACGAAGTTACTGAAGAAGTTACTGAAGAAGTAGAAGAAGCTGTTGAAGAATCAACTGAAGAATCAACTGATTTAACTGAAGATGATGATATTAATCTTGATGAGATTATTAAATCATTAGAGGAAGGTGAGGACGAAGAAGAAGAAGAGTTAGAAGAAGTAAATGAACTAGAAGAAGCTTACGCTACTATCAAGCAGCTACAAGTAACTTTACAAGAAGTTAATTTATTGAACGCTAAACTATTATTCTCTAACAAATTGTTCAAATCTAACAATTTAAGTGAAGCGCAAAAAGTTAAGGTTATTGAAACTCTTGACCGAGCTGCTAACTTACGTGAAGTTAAATTAGTTTACACTACGTTGACTGAATCATTTAGCAATAACGCTCCAAAAGCGAAAATTGCAGAAGGACTTGCTTCAAAAAGCGTAAAATCAACAAAACCTTCGAAAGAAGTAATTGTTGAATCTAACGATCTAGCTAAGAGAATGAAACACTTAGCTGGTCTATTGTAAAATTAAAAGAATATTGGAGACAAAATAATGTCAAATATTTCAGAATTATTAAACGACGCTCAGTCTACTTATCGCCAACAATTGGCAGAGACTAAGCAATACGTTTCTAAATGGGAAAAGACAGGTCTACTAGAAGGCGTTGATTCAGATTATGAAAAGCATAATACTGCAATCCTTTTGGAAAACCAAGCTCGTCAACTTATTTCCGAAGCATCTTCTAATACCACTAACGGTAGTGAAGATTGGAATGGAGTTGCACTTCCTTTAGTACGTAGAATTTTCGGTGAGATCTTTGCGAAGGAATTCGTTTCAGTTCAACCGATGAATCTACCATCAGGGCTAGTGTTCTGGTTAGATTTCAAATATGGTACTGATAAAGGTGGAATGCAAGGCCTTAATACAGATATCATGGGTAACACATCAGGCTCTACACCTACTGGTGGTCTTTATAGAACTTCTACTGATGGTAAAGGTGCTAAAGCCGGCTATACATTAGCGAAGAAAAAGGTAGCATATCAGCTTGCAGCTGGTTCAGGAACTGGTTTCGGTACTGGTGTTATACCAGCTCACAATGCTGATGACGAAGAGTCAATTGCATTTTCTAACTTCAGTACTTATGACCCTGACTTGGTTGGTGCTTTCTACTTAGTATCATCTTCTGGTGTTGTTCTTACAGATAACGCTGTGATTAATGGCTCGAATGTTGACTTTACGTTCGATCAAACTGTTGCTGTATCGTCATCTGTAGATCTTGTTTACTATGAAGATAGAAACGCTCAAGGTTCTGCTGCACGTGGTGACTTCGAGGATACAACTAGTGATCCAATTACTAGCCTTGAAATTCCAGAATTGAATGTTCAGTTAAGACAAGAGGCAATTATTGCTAAGACACGTAAATTGAAAGTTGTTTGGTCACCAGAGTTCGCTCAAGACTTGAACGCTTATCACTCAATTGACGCTGAAGCAGAATTAACTTCTATGTTATCTGAATATGTATCAATGGAAATTGACTTGGAAATCCTTGCAATGTTAGATAATGCAGCTGTATTTACAGGTGAAACTTTCGTATTATCAGGATCAGCTGCTGGTTACATCCCGGTTGATACTGGTAACGCACGTTACGACTTCGGTTCTTGGGCTCAAACATTGGGTTACCAATTGCAGAAGGTTTCTAACCAAATTCACAAAGCTACTATGCGTGGTGGTGCTAACTTCGCAGTAATGTCGCCGGAAATTGCTTCTATCGTAGAATCGATTCCAGGATTTGCTGCTGATACAGATGGTACTAAATCGCAATTTGCAGCTGGTGTAACTAAAATTGGTTCATTTGCTAATAGATATACTATCTATAAGAATCCTTATAGAACTACTCAAGATGGTATCTTGTTAGGATTCCGTGGTAATCAATTCTTGGAAACTGGAGCTGTTTATGCGCCGTATATTCCATTAATCATGACTCCACTGGTTTATGATCCACAAAACTTCACTCCTAGAAAAGGTGTAATGACTCGCTACGCGAAGAAAGTTGTTCGTCCTGAATTCTACGGTAAAGTTAATGTTACTATTCACTCATAGTAATTGATACATTCATTAAAAAGTCCTGAGAAATCAGGACTTTTTTTTGTTTTATCCATAAAAAGCAAGTAACTCGATATTTATAACATATGGAGGACATTAATGAGTCTACAGTTTAGTAATAGTACCCCTAAGAATAACAAAAAAGGGTATCGATTTTTGCTATCATTGAATGAAGAGCAAAAGCTAGCGAAAGCACAAATATTAGAAAACACATTGTCAATCATTAAAGGTAAAGCAGGTTCTGGGAAAACATTATTAGCTTGCCAAATCGCACTACAAGAAGTGCTAGAGAAACGAAAGAAAAAGATAGTAATAACAAGACCGACTATTTCCAAAGAGGATTTAGGGTTCCTACCTGGTGGGTTAGATGATAAGATGGCTCCGTGGGTGGCTCCTATATATTCTAACATGTTTCAACTGTTGCGTAAAGAAAGAGTTGAAAAGATGGTATCCAATGGTATAATAGAGATTGTGCCGGTATCATACATGAGAGGTAGAACGTTTTTAGATAGCTGTGTTATCGTCGATGAATGTCAAAACCTAGACCATGAGCAGACATTGATGATATTACAGCGTATCGGATTAAATAGTAGAATGCTATTCTGCGGTGATACAGATCAAATTGATTTGAAGAAAGAGAGTGAGACAGGGTTCAAGTTCTTATCATGCGTAAAAAGTGTAGCAGGATTACATACAATAGAATTATTAAACAATCATAGACATCCTATACTAGATGATGTATTAGATGTCTATAAAAATTACAAGTACCGCAAAGGATTATAAAATGGCTGCAGGTAGATATAACTTTAAAGTTGAGCAAGGCTCAACAGTAGATTTCACGATAAACTATACAGATAGCTCAGGAACTGCTATTGACTTAACAGATTATGAGGCTCGCATGGATATACGAGCAGCAGCTGGATCTTCTACGTTATACGCTACGCTATCGTCATCACTGCAAAGTGATTTAACAGGTATTAACATGACACCAGTAAACACAGCGGGCCTTACGCTACCGAAGTCATCTGGATCACTACGTATATACATATCTGCTGCAACCTCATCAGCTTTTGATTTTAAAAAAGCTCAATACGATTTAGAAGTATATAGTGGTAGCGTTCCTGTAACGGTAAATAAAATATTAACTGGTCAAATAAATCTAATTAAAGAGGTTACTACATCACCATAATATGTCAGATACTCCAAACATAGTAAATATTACTATTCCATTAGGTAGAATAGAGGTTATAGATAATAATAAAGTATCTAGCCAAGTGATTATTGTTGAACTTCCTGATAATACAGTAGGTATCGATGAAGGAGCTGCAACTACTGTAACTCCGGTTTCTAGTGACACTACAACAATAACTACCGAAACTATTCGAACAAATGTTGTAGAGGTAATTGAGTCAGGTCCTCAGGGCGTCAAAGGAGAAATTGGTGGTCAAGGACTCACCGGACCCCTAGGTCCGAGAGGCCCTCGCGGAACAGGTATTACTGTATTAGGTATAACATCATCATTACATATATCAAACGAAACAATCAATGATTTATCGAGCATAGATACAGGAAGTTGGTGGATTTTAGAGGATACTAATGATCGCGGTAATGGTATATCTGGTTCTATAGGTGATGGATTATTATACGTAGGATTACCTTGGACTAATACAGGTCCTATACAAGGTCCAGCAGGAGTTGCAGGAGTATCAGGAGTATATATTAATGAAGCAATATATGATCCTACAGATGGAATGGTAGAGTTTAAACTCAGTGATGGATCCTCTCTATCTGAGATCGGTCCAGTAAACGGACTTGATGGTAGTAACGGACTTAATGGAGACGATGGGGTGGGGATTGCTGATGTTTATATCGATGCTTACGATTTATACATTAGGCTAACTACTCAAGCTACTGCTTACTCACTCGGAAATATCAGAGGACCACAAGGACCTACAGGACCTGAAG
>Ga0098047_10000455_pt1 | contig 16209 bp, 14 predicted proteins | sample 12_taG_FD_92585 | JGI IMG/M metagenome (GOLD analysis project Ga0098047, IMG submission 92585) | Marine viral communities from the Subarctic Pacific Ocean - 12_ETSP_OMZ_AT15267 metaG | ecosystem: Environmental > Aquatic > Marine > Oceanic | place: Subarctic Pacific Ocean | collected 2015-01-16 | reverse complement strand
CTGGCACTTCATACGTCCTAGCGATGCTGGTTGACGATTGCGGTTTTAAGTTGCGATTGACCGGAGATAAAGATGACTCGTAAATGGAGATTACAACCAGTTCGCAGATGTTGCCAGGGCTCGTAGCCCGCGCAGGTAGCGCCTGCCGACGATTGAGAAATAACGTATGAATAAAAAGTTGGTACTTAGAGAATATTATGCCTTATGCGAAGGCGGCGTTTGCCAAGACCTCTTGACCGAAGATGAAAAGCGTTTCGTCAAAGACGGCGGAATGATTCTTTCGGGAAAACTACAAGAAGCCGATTGCAAAAACGGCAATGGAAGAATCTACTCGGAAGACATATTAAAAAGAGAAGTCCAAAATTATCAAAAAGTAGTTAAAGAACAAAGAGCATGCGGCGAGCTAGATCATCCAGACAACTCAGTCGTTAGCCTTGAGAGAGTTTCTCATCGCATAACTGACATTTGGATGGAAGGCCCTGCCGTCATGGGTAAGATCAAGGTCTTAGAGACTCCTGCCGGCAAGACACTTCGTGCCCTTGTCGAGGGTGGTTGCCAAATGGGCATCTCCTCCCGCGGCGTCGGGACGGTCAGCGAATCTGGCGGAGTTACCACGGTTAACGACGATTTCCAGCTTATTTGTTTTGACATGGTATCGGAGCCCTCCACGCCCGGCGCTTATATGAATCTGTCCGAGAGCAAGATAAACGATGTCTTCACCAAGGCAGATCGAATTAACCGCGCATTGAACGACATATTGGGAGATTAAGAAAATGAGCAGATGGTCAAGCTTCAAGGAGACAAAGGTTTTATTTGAGAACTTTCGCAAGTTTGTTAATGAGGATGTCGCGGACGCATTCGTCCAAGCATCAGACGCCTCCCTCCCGCAGTATGTCGGTGTGTTAAAGAAAATCGCAGCAGACCCAGACTTTCAAGCCCTCGCCCGCGCGGGCTTAAGTGACGACGCCGGCAAGGCTGACGAGGTGGTAACAGTTGATAGGGACTCCGCCGCAGCACAAAATTTGATCCCAACTCAGGCTGAGATTGGTTTTAGTAATAGTTTGGCAGACCAGTTGAAGAACGCGTATGGTGCGACGGAAGCGGCCTTGGGTCTGAAGGGGACCCCTATCATCATGCCTAGCCAGGACAAACCTCCTCCTGCAATTTTGGTTTGGAATGGTAAATACATTCTCGATGGTCACCACCGCTGGTCCCAGGTTATGATGACTAACCCGACTGGGGACGTGGCAATTGACAGTATGACTGGCCCAGTTTTGGATAGCGCGGAAGATGCCTTGAAAATGACTCAGTTGGCCATTGCTATAAATGCGAAAAATGTTGCAACAAAGGATTTTGAAGGGGCCAACCTGATGGATGTATCTGCGGATGAAGTATATTCTTTTGTGTATAACAACATAACAGATGAAGTTATCAACCTTTTATGGAAGGCTGGAAAGTTGAAAGAAAAGGGTGGCGACCCTAAGCAAGGCTCGTTTGTTGCCGAAGCCGCGAAGCGCCATGGTAAGCGTAAGGCCGCGGCCGCCCGTATGGCAGCACAATACTATGTTGCCAATCTTGGAACGATCCAAAAGAGAAAAGGCAAGTTTTCTCGCGCCGGCGGCATGCCCCAGGCCGGTAAGTCAGGGACCTCGCAAGGGGCCGTGAACCAGGCTTTGGCTACTGGGGCAGTTAACTACAAAGACCCTTCGCCAGAGGATGTTAAAGAATAATAAATGAAAAAGTCTGAATTAAAAGAGATGCTCAAACCACTAATCAGGGACTGCATAAAGGAGGTGATTTTCGAAGATGGAGTCCTTTCCGGAATTATTTCCGAAGTCGTACAAGGTTTGGGTAAAGAAGTGATTGTTGAACAGAAAGTTGCCACGCACTCCCCGCAAACTACTGCCGCAGCAGACTCGTTGGTACGACAACAAATGTCAGCAACAAAGAAAAAGATGTTAGAGGCCATCGGTCGCGATGCCTACGGCGGCGTCGACCTGTTTGAGGGCAGCGCCCCTATGGCCACTTCTGGCAACGAGGCTGTCGGCTCTCAGGCTTCCCCGCTGTCTGGAAGAGATCCAAATGATGCGGGAGTTGACATAACAGGTATTATGAATATCGGCAATGCGGCAAATTGGGGCGCCCTTGCGAAAGGGAACAGGGAGTAATATAAATAATGCCAAAGAGACCAGTGTATGTGGAAGTTTATAGCCGACGCAACGAGCCTACCGAGAGGCTGATCCGCCGATTTATAAAGAGTGTGAAAAAGGCTGGTGTTATTCAAGAAGTGCGTGATCGCAGGTACTACAAGAAGCCTTCCGATGTCCGACGCGCCGCAGAGGAAAAAAGACAGCAAACTATTAGGAAGATTAACAAAAAGCACTCTAATTATTGAACAAAGGAAATTTGTAAATGCCCATAGATACCTCAAAGAAATACACAGAATATTCAGTCGGCCTCCACAACGTTGGATCCTATCAAGTTTCTGGTATTCCGTACATAACGGGAAGCGATGCCTTGGCTTCTGGCACAGAACATAAAATAGAATTTCCAATGGTTGCCAAGACTGTGACAGTGGTCAACCACAGCACGGGCACCGTTAGGGTCCATTTCCACTCTCAGGATACTGATAACGTTATTGGCGGGTTTCATTTCGTTGAGTTAGATAGCGATGAAGACTCAATCAGCATGAGTGTGAAATGTAAGGAACTTTATGTTTCGTCTGCCGGCGGCGGCAACAGTCGCGAATATCGCGTTATAGCAGAGTTAACTCAAATACCGCCAGCGCGCATGTATCCGCTAACCGGCTCTGGTCTGACGGACTAAGGAGAACCTAGTATGGGATTTGGAAGCAACAAAGGTTTCACGCCCGGTGGCGACGGCGCCGGCGCGTCAGGAATTGAGTCTGATGCAGTTATTACGGATGATGCAGTAGTACGAGGCGACGGCGGCGCGAGAAAGGTACAGGATTCTAGCTGGACTATAACTGACGCTGGTGCCCTCGCCGGCGGAACTAGCATTAGTGGATCCACCACCCTTAGCGGCCAAAACATTATTGTTGATGGGAACATTGGTGTTACTGGAGACGCGAGTCTTTTGAACCCCGCTTCTGGGACTGTCACTTTCAACATAGGCGACGTCGCAGGAAGCGATCTCAAGATCATCAACGCCGGCGGCACCTCCGTTCTACACGTTGAGGGCGATACACAAAGGGTCGGCATCGGAACGACCAGTCCAGACTATAAGCTTGAGATTGATGGAACAACTGACTTTGGCGATACTACAACCTATAAAAACGGCGAAGTAGGCCTGGTTAGCTGGAACACCACAGCGGGCAACCACAAATTCATAGTCCGCGCTGAAGCCAATTACGATCTGTCCCTTGGCGGTAATGCTAATGACGAACAACTATACATTTCCGGTTCAACCGGAGACGTCGGCATCGGAACTACCGCACCAGAGGCGTTACTTCATGTACATACCGGGGATTCCGGTATTGCGCCACACGCCGGCGCCAAAGACTTTGTCGTTGAAAGCAATGGTACGGTGGGGATGTCCATTCTTGGTGGCGAAGACAACTCCGCTAGAATTTACTTTGGAAGTTCGAAGACCTTCACCCCGCTCGCCCAGCAAGTGCGCGCTGGTCAAATAGACTATAATCTGCAAGATGACATTATGAAGCTTGCCACGTCCGGTTCAACCCGAATAACTATCGACGCCGCCGGTGACGTTGGTATCGGCGTCACTGATCCGGATGCGCAGCTTGAGGTGTACGCCGCCTCGACGCAGTTGAAGTTGTCGTATGACCCGTCGAACCACGCGACCCAGACTGTCGCGGACGATGGTGAGTTAGTTGTGACCACGACCGGTGCCGGCGCTGACATTACTCTTGATCCAGGCAGTCAGATCATCTACCTTGGCGCCGGCGATGCCTCTGCTGCTACTCACATCCACGCAGCCACCGCCGGCGGCGTTATTGAGGAGCGCTACAAAATCGGCGACACGTCCCACTTCACTATTGTTGTTGACGAAACCCCCGACAAGGTTCGGTTTGCCCTTGGCGACGGTAAACAAATTGTCATGACTACAATCGATAACCGTCTTAAGAACCACGACCACACCACCCCGGCCGATCCGACTCTGTTTGTTCATAGTAACACTGACCCGGATACGGACCATACCCAATGGGTCTCTCTCTCTCACAACCAAACAGATGCAATATTGGAGATGGGATCGGGATCGTTGGTTATCTCTGGCGCCGTCGGCGATTATCCTGCGGATTCCGGGCTCGGCAACAAGGGTCAACTAAGAATTGCTTACGATGGCAGCAATTATACTGATTTCTACGTTGGCAGTTCCGGCGACTTGTTTATTACTGCCTCTGGTGGAGACAGCACGTTCTCAACCGCCGGCGCCCTCAGGGCGGTGAAGAATGGAGATGTCTTTGTGGAAGTCGACGCCGGCGCCGGCGCGAACAGCAATCGCAAATTCCAGCTTGGCTCCTCCAACGGCGCGCCCAACGGTCAGGGCTCGATAGGCTCATCTAACTATCCAGAGACCATAGTTATAAAAGGTAACAAAGCTGTCGTTGGTATTGGTGGTGTTGTAGAACCAGTCGCAGCACTACACGTCTCGGCATCGCACGGCGCTCACAATGGCGGCCCCGTCTTTCAGGCTGATAGTGCCGGCGCCGGCGTCATCTTCGCAGTTACCGGCTCAGAGGCTATAGGTGGCGGCGAGGTTACTATTACCGGCTCTCTTGTACACACCGCCGCCACCGCCGTCGACGCCGCCGGCGCAAACTTTGCCGGCGCAGTTTATAAAACCCACATCTCCAAGACTAATGGAATAATCCACACTCAGATTTATGTTGATTTCGGGGGCGCAATCAAGATAAAGGAGACACAGAATACGGTTTTAACGAGCCTAGCTGCTGACGGCGGCTCGGATGCATCCTTCACAAAAATCACCACAGCGAAGAACGGAGCTATTTTTAAGGGCAAGGTTACATGTCTGGAATCACCCGATGGAGCTCTTAACGCCCAGGCCGCCAACAACTTGGGGATTGCCGCCAACACGGCCCAACTAGCTGCCGGCGCCTTATATACCGCGGGCGCGGCGGGGCTTAGAGTGTGTACGGAAGGTGGGATGGGCGGGGGCGTTTCCTTTGTTACCGGGAAGGTTGTTGAATCGGGAACTGACGCGCTTACGAGCAACTTGTCGGATTATTGGTTGTATTTTTATAACGCGCAGGCCACTACTTCGACCACCTACAATTCTTACACTACCGGCCAATTTTTGGTTGAACTGTGGGGTGTCGAGGCGCTCAACTAGAAGCCCAATAATTTTATGCTTTTCCGAAAAATATAAACTATTTATTTTTGACGAAAAATACTATAATTTTAGGAGAGTACGTATATGTCATCCATGCTAGAACAAGCCATCATAGACGCCGAGGCCTTGAAAGAGGCAGCAATGAAGAATGCTGAATCACTTATCATCGATAAGTACTCGGAAGAAGTGAAGAAGGCCGTGCAAAACCTTCTGGAACAGGAAGAAGACGAAATGGCCCTCGATGCCGAAATGGAGGAGCCCGTCGACGATCTACCCCCCGAAGATGACGTTAGCGATATCGCTGACGACGTTCCGCCGGCCCACTCAGTTGGCGGCTCTGGCGATGATGAAGTGGACGCTCTCCGTGATGCGGTTGATGCTGCCGAAGATGCCCTTGAGGACGTATCTGGCAAGCTTGATGCGCTTGAGCACGTCGCCGGCGCTGGCGACGATTCAGAGGTGGAGATCGATTTAGATCAATTGCGCACACAGTTAGACGACGAGGGTGATCTAGAGGCTGATGATATGGTCGATCGTGAAGAGCTTGCTGCTGACTTGGAAGAGGAGCCCCCACTAGAAGAGGCTGTTGCTGAGTTCGACATTGATCCCGAGATGCTCGAAGCTATCGTGCAAGAGTTGCGCGTCGACATTGAGCCCGTAGCCGATGGTTGGCTGAACTCTTCAGATGAAAAGCTCCACCACGCCGCCGAGCAGAAGCTCGCCGCAGCCCAGGATGACGCCGTTGCCGAGGAGAACGACGAACTCAGGAAGGCAATGAAGAGCGTGCAACTGGAAAACAAGAATCTACAGACACAAAGTGACACTACACAAGAAAAGAGTAAGAAATTAGAGCAAACAATTATGCATCTCAAAGAGAAGTTTGATGAAATAAACCTCTCGAATGCCCGATTGTTATATACTAATAAGGTTTTGACAAGCGCCTCCTTAAATGAGCGACAAAAAAATAAGATTGTCGATGCTATTTCCAAAGCCGATACTATCGAAGAAGCGAAAGTTATTTATGAAACACTTGAAAGCGCAACGGGCGAAACCCAGACAAGGGTTATGCCAAAATCGTTGAGTGAGATGGTTCAACGTAGTAGCTCTTCGATGTTGGTTTCTCGCAACAGAAAACGAGAAGAAACAATTTCTGAGTCTTTCTCTGAAAGAATGCAGAAATTAGCTGGAATAAAGTAAGATAAAAGATATTAAGGAGGAAATACACAATGTCTATTCTTAACAAATTGACAGAAGGTATTGTAAATAGAGATTTACAAAAGGAAGGTGCCGCTCTTCGTTCGAAGTGGGAGCGCACTGGCCTTCTGGAAGGTCTGGGAGACGAGCGTAACAAGGACACTATGTCCGTGTTGCTTGAGAACCAGGCTAAGGAACTACTTCGTGAGGCCAGCACAATGGCTGGTGGTGATGTCGAGGGCTTTGCTGCCGTCGCATTTCCAATCGTCCGCCGTGTTTTCGGCGGTCTAATTGCAAATGATCTCGTTTCGGTACAGCCAATGAGCTTACCTTCGGGACTCATTTTCTTCCTGGACTTCCAGGCAGATCCCAACGCCAACCAACGCCTAGGTACCGCTCGTAATGATTCGCTCTTCGGCGGTGGTGTTGTCGGCCAGCAGATCACTGGTGGTGTTGATTTGGGTGGTGTTAATGCCGAGAAGAGCTTCTACGCTCTCAACAACGGCTATTCATCCCCAACCGGCACTATCGCTGCCAGCGCGCTCACCATCGTTGCTTCGGGTACATTCGGTAATGCTTCTGCAACTACCCTTTCGTCTGATGGAATGACTCAAGCTCAGTTCGACCGCATTTTGCGCTTCGATGCTGACTTGACATCCGGGACATCTACTGCTGCTATTGGTGTTTTGCCGTTGACTGGTACCGCCGCTCAATTGGCCGGCCTCAATAAGGACGACCTTGTTGCGATCACCATTGACGTCGGTGGTACTCTGAACGCTAATGGTCCGCAGCTTCGTCGTCTGACGCAGTTCTCCGGTACGGATGCTGGATTGCTCAAGTCTGGCGAGGCGAAAGACCACGCGTTAATCGTTGTTGCTGATGTTAACGGTGCCCGCACCGCCGACCATCTCGCACGCGATCTGACAGGGTCGACCCACACAGTCGGCTTCCCGATCAAGGACGAGTTCGGAAACGTTTCCCGTTCTGACGCAGAGGGTGCGGTTGTCGGTGCTACTCCATGGAACTTGGAGGATCAGGCCGAGATTCCCGAGATCGACATCAAGGTCGATTCCGTGAGTGTTACAGCCGTAACCAAGAAGCTCAAGGCCAAGTGGACTCCTGAATTAGGTCAGGACCTCAACGCCTACCACAACCTCGACGCTGAGGTTGAGCTTACGTCGATTCTCTCTGAGCAGATTGCTCTTGAGATTGACCGCGAGATCCTTGAGGATCTCATCAAGGGTGCCCGCGCGGCAACCTACTACTGGAGCCGCTCCCCCGGCCTGTTCGTTAACCGCGAGACAGGTGCTGAGGTTGGTGCCAGTGCCCTCGCTCCCGACTTCACGGGTACAGTTAGCGAGTGGTATGAGACTCTGATCGAGACAGTCAACGACGTCTCGGCTCAGATTCACCGCAAGACGCTCCGAGGCGGCGCGAACTTCATTGTTTGTTCCCCCGAGGTTGCTTCTATTCTTGAGATGACCGCTGGTTATCGTGCCAATGTGACCGTCGATTCCGATCGCGGTACTGTCGGTGCGGTGAAGGTTGGTAACCTCTCGAAGAAGTGGGATGTTATGGTTGACCCTTACTTCCCACGCAACGTCGTCCTGGTTGGCCGTAAGGGCAATAGCTTCCTTGAAAGTGGCTATGTGTACTCACCTTACGTACCTCTCCAGGTGACTCCCACGATCTTCGGTGTTGAGGACTTCGTGCCTCGTAAGGGTGTTATGACCCGCTACGCCAAGAAGATGGTCCGACCCGATATGTACGGTCTGGTTGTCGTTCGTGGATTGCTTGGTGAGTCTGGCGGTTGATAAACCGGTAGCTTAAAAAGCAAAACAGAAGCCCCGTTCTCTTAACTGAGAGCGGGGCTTTTTTTATTAAAAGAGTTATTATGACCATTGGAAACTACTTACCACTAGTCATAGGAGTTTTTATGTATGGCCATACCGACATTAAGACCAAGTAGTCAAATAAGCAGGTCTATTCTGACATCCACTGGCTCCCACGCGGATGTCTCGGCCGGCCTGCCTTTTGGGATATATGCGTCCAACGCTTTCGTATCTGGCGCTGTTGATCAGGTGGCGTACACCTACAGCAAGCTTGGTGGCGAAGTACTAGACATTGAGTTAAAAACCTCACAAGTTTATGCCGCTTACGAAGAGGCAGTACTAGAGTATTCCTACATTGTCAACATTCACCAGGCCAAGAATTCCATTGGTAGCTTGCTTGGTTCTCCAACTGGCTCCTTCGATCAAGACGGTCAGTTAGAATCCGGTCATGCCCTTTCTGGCTCTAATTTAGAACTTAGATATCCTAAATTCAAGTTTGGATATGCCCAGAGAGTTTCCGACACTTCGATAGCCCAAGTAGGCTTAGGTCCCAGCGACACGCTTTATTCTGCCTCTTTTGATGTTTCCAGTGGAAATCAGGACTACGATTTGCAGACAATTATTTCAGGAAGTTCCAACGCAAACGAAGACAACGGAACGGGTAATACAGTTAAGTTTGCCGGCCTGGTTGGAAACAGTAAGATTTTAATTAAAAGGGTTTACTACAAGACGGCCCGCGCAATGTGGAGGTTCTTTGGCTATTATGGCGGTATCAATGTCTTGGGTAGTCTCACCACCTATGGACAATATGCCGACGATTCTACATTCCAAGTTGTTCCTGTTTGGCAAAACAAGCAACAGGCAATGGCGTATGAGGATGCGATTTATACTAGAATTTCCCACTATTCATATGAGATTTCAAACAATAAAATAAGAATTTATCCGCCTCCCCCCGAAGGCGATCCTGGGTTCAGCACGATGTGGATAGACTTTGTAATCCCACAGGATCCGTGGGATTCTGATGCGGGCGTTGATGACGGGACAGAGGGCATCAACAATATGAATACGTTGCCCTTTGAGAACATCCCCTATAATAGTATCAATAGCATTGGAAAACAATGGATTCGAAGGTTCGCCCTCGCGCTTTCGAAAGAAACCTTGGGACAAATTCGCGGAAAGTTTACAACGATACCTATCCCCGGGGAGTCGGTCACTCTCAATGCTGATGCGCTAATAACCCAGGCCAAAGAGGAGCAGTCGGCGTTAAGGGACGAGTTAAAGGCAACGCTCGACGAAATGACTTACAAGCAGATTGTGGAAGATACTGCAGCGATTTCGGAAAACACGTTAACAATTAACAAAGACATACCAGTTCTTTCAATATACGCGGGGTAATAGAGAATGGCAAATGAATGGTCACAGCCTGGTAATCCTCCGCCTCCCCTCTTCTTAGGAAAGAAGGAAAGAGATTTAGTAAAGCAAGTCAATGATGAGCTTATTGAGAGGGTCATTGGACAACCCATTCTTTATTTTCCTATTGACTTATCTCGCACAAATTTCCATTCCCTGTATGGCGAGGCAATAAGGAAGACTTTTCTGCCTCCTGTTCGCGTATACGTCCTTGTTGACTGGGAGGGGCAGACCACACAGACCGGCCGTTATGGTATTGATAAGAGGTCTTCTTTGACCGTACACTTCCACAAAAGAAGGTTGACCGAGGACCAGGATCTTTTTGTGAGAGAGGGCGACTTCATCCAGTTTGATAAACTTTATTATGAGATTGCCACCCTTAATGAACCTAGGCTTCTGTTCGGACAAGAAAGCCACAAGCTTGAAATAAGCGCAAAATGTATAAGAGCCAGAGAGGAGGTATTCAATGCCAAGTAAGAAGCCAAGTTACTTCTCTACACGCAACAGGCGCCAGAAAGATTATTCTTACACTGATGCAGAAGACACCTCCGTTATCAAGGAAGTGATACCATTTCAGGAATCTACCTTAGAAACAGTTGATACGGCGATGTTTAGGTGGATAGACGAAGAGATGAATGTTTCCGCAAAAGGCAATACAGGATTCAAAAAAGTCCCAGTGTTGTGGGTTTCTGCAGAAAGGGCCTATCAAATCAAGAAAGATAAAGGATTGAGAGACCAGGATGGTACTCTTATTTTCCCCCTAATAACTGTTGAAAGAACAAGTGTCGTAAAGAGTCTTAGTAAGAAAGGCGCAATTTTTAACTCCTTTGCTGTTGATGATATCCGCGGCGGCTCTATAACAATTGCGAGACAAATCAATCAAGAAAAGACTTCCAATTTCGCAAATGCCGACGCCTACAAAAGAAGGGGTACGCTAGCCCGCCCGGATTCTGGCATTAATCAGAGAAACTTTCCTCGTAAAAATAAGAAAGTTGTTTACGAAACCATTACAATTCCGGTACCTGTTTATCTGGATATGCAGTACGACATTTATGTCAGGACAGAGTACCAGCAGCAAATGAATGAGATTATAGCCCCATTTTTAGTCAAGACTGGGAGCCTAAATTACTTTCATGTTTACAACGAAGGCCACGGTTTTGAAGCATTTATACAAGAAGATTACGCCCAGGAGAACAATGTTTCTTCACTGGATGAGGAAGAGAGACAGTACCAGACTAAGATAACTATCAATGTCTTGGGGTATGTTATCGGGGCTGACACTAACCAGGAGCAACCGAGGATAGTGAGGCGCGAAAACGCTGTCGAGGTTAAGATCCCACGCGAGAGAGTGATCGTTGGTGAGATCCCCGATCATATTGATAAGAGAGGATTTTATCGGGATTAATTTTCTTCTTTTCACAGTAGCCCACACTATTTATAGAAGAAAATACACTTATGTAAGGAGAGTTTATTAGCATGGCAAGAAAGTTTAAGTTTATATCCCCTGGAATTTTTCTCCGTGAAGTAGACGAGTCGGTTCTGCCCGATGAGCCTGGTGCCGTTGGCCCTGTAATCATTGGAAGGACGCGAAAGGGACCCTCCTTCGTACCCACGAAGGTCAGTTCTTATTCAGAGTTTGTTGAGGTCTTTGGTACGCCCGTCGCTGGTATTGAAACCAAAGGTGACGTTTGGCGATCTCCCGAGGCCGGAACGGCTCCGACCTATGCTTCCTTCGCCGCGCAAGCGTGGCTAACGAACAACTCTCCTTGCACCATCGTCCGCCTTGCAGGCGCCCAGAATCCTAGCAACGATGGGACAACCGCAGCTAAAGCCGGTTGGAAGACGGCAAAAACGCCAAATCCCGATATTAGTGAGAACGGCGGCGCCTACGGACTCTTCATCTGGAATTCTGGTAGCACAAACCCTGATGACACTGCCAGCACGGGCACCCTTGCTGCTGTGTGGTATTTGGAGCAGGGTGCGTTAACCCTGAGCGGAACAACATCGACTGCCGGTATCGCCACCGACCCCGCGCTGGAGGGCGTTGTTACTTCCTCTGCCGGCGACTTAATCGTCTCAACCGGCAACCAGACCTCTGGAGGTCAATGGAAGGTGTCCATCCGGGACAATGCCGGCATTGTAACCGAGACTAAGTCTTTTGGCTTCAATAAGCAGAATGGCTCCTTCATCCGCTCTGTCTTTAATACAAACCCGACTGTGACAAACACCACAGTCACAACGGCGGCCAATCAAAAAAGGTATTGGCTTGGTGAGACTTTCGAGTCCAACGTCCTTCGGTCCACCACCCTGTCACAGTCAAATGGCACCCTGGTTGGTGCCATCTTGGCTCTTGCAGATGGCACAAACGATGGAGCAACCTTCCAGAACGAAGTCACCCAAGCTCAGAGTGGTTGGGTCGTCTCGCAGGACACTAGCGACGACTCGGACGCCTATCAACCAGATAAGATGCAAAAGCTCTTTAAAATCAAGAGCCGTCCATCTGGTGGCGAGTGGGACCAGGCAAGTGTTAAAGTTTCCATCAAGAATATCAGGTACAATCTCGATACGGAGTTGGAGCCATACGGTTCGTTCACTGTGGAAGTCCGCCGTGTATCTGACAACGATCAGGAAGTGGAAGTTCTTGAATCCTTTGGTAACCTAGATCTAAATCCAAACTCTACGAACTACATTGGTAGAGTAATCGGAGATAAGGACATTGTTTGGGACTACGATAAGAGAAGGTTCACTGAGGTTGGCAACTACCCCAATCGCTCAAGATACATCACTGTAGAGGTGCACTCCACTGTTGAGGAGGGTGATGCTGACCCAATGTTGCTTCCTTTTGGGTTCTTCGGCCCTCCAAGATATAAGAGTGCAGTGCTAGCCACCAACACTGGCGCCACGGCCTTCGATCCCCAGGCCCTCACGTTTATCACTGCTGGAACAGCAAGTATTCCGTTTGGCCCGCACGCCGACCCGGAGATCGGGTCGGTGTTTATCTCACAGACTGGAAGCACTGCCCAACTTAAGTTGCCCACCGTGTTCCCAAGTTTGGTTGATTGGATAAGGATTAGCGCCTCCGCTGGGTATGGCACCGCCAGCCCCAACGACATCAGGAACTCCTATTTCGGACTTCAAACGAATGGCGGCACCACCAGCGAGCCCGGCGCGACCCTTGGGTATGACAGCGGGTATGTAGATTTGGTTCGTCAAAAGCCAACTGGCGTTGACTCATTCACCGCCGCGTCAGCCGATAGTACCGAAACTTCGTTCGTATTCAGTTTGGATGACGTGCGGGCTCAGGCGGGTTGGGACGGAACATATGATAAGTTAACTGATGCGCTTTGGATTAGCGGATCCAGAAGGGACGGGGTTTCCTTGAGTGCTGTTTCGGCAAGCGCTGACAACTGGAAGACCACACTGGACATGGGTATTAACAAGTTCACAATGCCCCTATTCGGTGGGTCCGACGGTGTGGATGTCCACGAGATTGACCCCTTCAACAACGCTTCAATCGGCGCTTCGGAGACGACTGCTTACGAGTATAACTCGATACGGCGCGCCATTGACAGCGTCGCAGATCCAGAAAGCCTGGAGATGAATCTGCTCGTTGCCCCGGGGATTGATACGCCCAGCCTCACAAAGCACATGGTTGAGGTCTGCGAAGGCCGCGGCGACTCACTAGCCATCATTGACCTCGTCGGCGGGTATACCCCTCGTGCAGAGACCAGTGATGCCCGCGCCGATAGAATCGGAAATGTGACAACCGTTATCGATGGAGCGGATGGTATGAAGGCCAGGAAGCTTAACTCAAGTTATGGTTGCGCTTACTACCCCTGGGTGCAAATCCGCGACAACAACTCCGAGGCTGTCTTGTGGATTCCACCTTCGATTGCAGCGCTCGGCACATTTGCCAGCTCTGAGACAGAGTCGGCTCTGTGGTTCGCTCCCGCTGGCTTTAACAGAGGCGGCCTAACGCAGGGCTCTTCTGGCCTGACAGTCATCAACACTGACGGTCATCTTACCGCAAGAGACCGCGATAACCTCTATGAGGTTAACGTCAACCCGATTGCGAAGTTCCCTGCTGAGGGTATCGTGATCTTCGGACAGAAGACCCTACAAATCAAGGCTTCTGCTCTAGATAGAATTAACGTCAGAAGGTTGCTTATCTTCCTCAAGAGAGAGATCAGTAAGATTGCTTCTAGCATCTTGTTCGAGCAGAATGTTAGAGCGACTTGGGTTGATTTCTCCGACAGGGCCAACAACCTCCTAGAGAGCGTTAAGATTGGCGGCGGCTTAACTGACTACAAGGTCGTGCTGGACGAGACAACGACCACACCAGACTTGGTCGATAGAAACACTCTATACGCCAAGGTGTTCTTGAAGCCAGCACGAGCCATCGAGTTCATCGCTCTCGACTTCATTATAACGAGAAGTGGGGCCTCTTTTGATGATTAGAGTGGAAAAAGAAATGCCAAGACTAGTTAATAAGAATCTACAAGAGGAGAGATTATAAATGGCAACAGGTAACATTTGGGCCCAACCCAACGTAGATCCAAAGAGATCGTTTAGGTGGCTGCTGAGACTCGGCGGGGATCTTGTACCCACCTGGGCCATAACAAAGGTGTCTCAGCCGAACTTTGAAATCTCTGAACAAGAACACCAGTTCATTAATCATAAGTTCTATTATCCAGGCCGAGTCACCTGGTCAGACGTCAGTTTCACCCTTATTGATCCAGTACAGCCTGATGCCGTTGAGAAGTTTCAAACGCTTTTGAGGAAGTCTGGATATACATTCCCGAATGATACGAGTGATGAGACGATCACTGATACGCCTTCGAAGGCTAGGTCGATGGACGCATTTGGAAATATGACTTTAGAAGTATATGGAGAATCAAACGAATCTCCCGGTTCCCTCGGCGCCAATCACCCTGGTTCGCTCTTGGGGAGTTGGAAACTGACTAATGCTTGGGTTAAGTCTGTGACTCACAGTGAGTTAAGCTACGAATCTGAGGAGTTTATTAATGCCGAGGTCACCGTTAAGTACGATTGGGCCGAGTATGAGGCCACCACCGCCGGCGGGGCCGCCTTGCTGCGAAATAGGGTGCCCAAAGCCGGATCCCGTCGCTAACAAAGTACTTAACATATTTTAGTCCTTTCATTATAATTATTAGTGACACCCGAGGTTAATAATGAGTCCACGTAATAATGAAGCCCGCGTCTCTTCTGGAGATGCAGAGCCGGCTTCTACACCTGTGCCGGAGGCCCCGGCAACAGACCCCCTTTCGTTCGTAACACCAACAGAATTTGTCGATCTTCCTTCGAGGGGCGAGTTTTATTCACAAGGTCACCCCCTGCATATGCAGGACACAATCGAGATTCGTTTTATGACGGCGAAGGATGAGGACATCCTGACTTCTCGAACCTTGCTGAAGAAGGGCCTGGCAATTGAAAGGTTGCTTCAGAACATCATTGTTAATAAGACGATCAAACCAGCCGAGCTATTACTCGGCGATAGAAATGCAATTCTTATTGCCGCCCGGGCCACCGGTTATGGTTCAGAATATACAACTAACATAAATTGTCCTTCTTGCGGGCAGTATGTCGAGTACACTTTCGACCTGGGCCGAGCGGAGGTCACCTATCCTGCGGATGAAGAATCTAGCGACATTACGAGAACGAACGACGGTACGTTCGTTATTCGTATCCCCAAGATGGGCTTGGACGTTGAAACGAAGCTTCTCACAGGACGCGACGAGGCGAACTTGTCCAAGGTTGCCTCTTCTAGAAAAAAGCACAATTTGGAAGAGTCGTTACTTACCGATCAGTTTAAGCAGTTCGTTGTTTCAGTGAATGGTGAAACTGGTAAGGATATTATTAACTCTTTTATTGAAAATATGCCGGCCTACGACTCTCGTTTCCTGAGATTCCACTATCAAGCAATTGTTCCAAACGTTGATCTAACCCAGACCTTCGAATGTTCCAGTTGTGAACTGGAACAACAGATGGAGGTTCCGTTCACAGCGGACTTTTTTTGGGTTAAATGACGATTACATCAGGAGCGTTTATGAGGAATTCTTTCTTTTAAAATACCACGGCAATTGGGATTTTACCGAAGCGTATAACCTTCCTGTCGTTATTCGTAGATGGTTTTTGGAAAGGTTGCGACAACAAATCCAGGACGAAAACGATCGAGACAAGGAAGCAATAAGTAAATCACGCAGCAGATAAATGATTTTATCTCTTACGGCCGACCATCTTTTGCATTTATTTTTATAAATACTAATTATTTCGACGCTTTGTGTATAAGGCGTTTTTGGAGATCTGTACTTATGGATGATATTAATGACGACTTGGCGCCAATCGAAATTGATTTAAACGCCGCGAGGAAAGGCGAAATTAATGAAGATTACTTAGGCCAATTTGGGGCAGCAGTTGG
>Ga0098047_10000453_pt1 | contig 16274 bp, 9 predicted proteins | sample 12_taG_FD_92585 | JGI IMG/M metagenome (GOLD analysis project Ga0098047, IMG submission 92585) | Marine viral communities from the Subarctic Pacific Ocean - 12_ETSP_OMZ_AT15267 metaG | ecosystem: Environmental > Aquatic > Marine > Oceanic | place: Subarctic Pacific Ocean | collected 2015-01-16 | reverse complement strand
GCTTTTAGAAAAAATCAGCATAGCTATACTACTGTAAATTTATTACATAACTCTGATCTTAAGGACACTTCTGGGTGGGAATTATCTGAGGTAAGCTCATATTCTAATGTAATTTTAGGGGGTGTTAGTGGAGCTAGTGGAACTTTATTAACTGCTAATACTTCTGGTGCTTATTTTAAGCAGGACATAAAGTATGATGATACCTTAGGTAACTTTTCTGTTTCTGGTATATTTAGTGGTACTTCTTTTGTTGGGTCCGTGGATGTTAAGTTTAATAAAAAGAACCCCCCAGTAGAGCTATCAGGAACTTCATCGTTTCCTTATGTAGGTCAGTCAGCGTTTGAGGTTAGCTCAGGAGGATACACTAGTAGGACATTAATCCTGTGGGATATTAGTGGGAATGCAACATTACTAGATGATAAAACTAGTGCGAATTGGTTTGGTGGTATAAAAGATCTGGGGGGAGGTTGGAATAGAATCTTTTTAAATGCTTCAGGACCAACAGATGGAACTATGACCTCTTTTATTGTATATCCCTCTGTGGGTATCTCCCCCTCTGCATACGGATCTACCTCTTCGGTTGATGGTTCCGCAGGATCTATTTATATAAGTCGTCCACAATTAGAACTTGGGAGAGTGCCTACTAATTATGTTGAGACCTCTTCTTTCATTAATCCTAGAGATGATACTTTAGCTTTCTCTTTACTTAATGCTACCCTGCCTTATGCCAGAAATATACTAGTACCAGCTTGGCAGGAGTTTAAGTATTATATCTTAAGTGGTGCTGGGGGCGAGTCTTTAAGTGCTATTTATGAGGATCAAGAAGGTAATAAAGGACTATCAGCGTATATACCCTTTACTTCTTCTATAACCCCTTCTCCTAACCCCCTTGATAGAGTATTAACAGAAGGAGCTATAACTCCAGTTGAAGATGCTTTAGATATAAAGTATACTCAAGGGCAATTACCTAATGCTTTAGGGTATGGAGTTAGCGGATACTTACAGTTAAGCACCTATAACACTAAATGGTCTTATACTTCTGGGTATGACTCGGGTCTAGGGAGGCATGTAGGCTATTTGGGAGCTTATGGAGTTAGAGCGGGAAATGGACAAATGGTTTCCTTAAATTTTGTATCAGCATTAAATTTTGCTGGATATTCTACCCCCTTATCTAGTATGAAATTTAGTACTGGGGCGGCTGATCAGTGTTTAGATCGGTTTGGGTATTGGGAGTTATCGGGAGATGGTACGGCTAATCCAGTAATACCAGCAAACGCATATTCTGAGTTTGTAAAAACTGTTGTCTCTGATTTTTCTTCTACTGGAGAAATAACTTATCATATAAAAATGGATAATGTGTCTGCTGATACAGGGGCTCAAAGAGACCGTACGGTTCTAAATGCTTTCGGTGGAGTAGATACTTTGGGGTTGTGGGGGCTTGATCTTAAGAAGATAAGAGAGGATAACATCACTGCAAATCCCCCATACAGTCGCCATTGTCACGGGCCTGCACCTCCTCTAGGTACTTGTGTTGTAGAGGATCCAGTAAGAAGGTATAAACTTTTTAATAAACTAGTTTTCACGGATAATATAACAAAGATGGCTGGAGGAACTAGGACTAGAACTGCACCTGGAGTATTTGGTTTTTATAAAAGATTCGATATATATTGGAAGGTGAAGTTCCTATGAGAGGTAAGTTTAAAATAAGGCAGCTTAATAAAAGAACTGGTGAGTCTACGGTTATACTAGAGGAGTCTAACCAAGTCTCCCAAGGAATGAAACATGCTTTAGTAAATATTTTATGTGGTGGAGGATCTAGAGAAGTAGAAGATTATCAGTTTAAGTATTTTCAATTAGGGGATCAAAACTACAATCTCAGTACCTTTGATGTCTCAGCAGATGTACCCGCATCTTCTTTACTAAGTAATTTTTGGACTATTAAGAGTCCTTTAGATCCCTCCGCTTACGGCACAGATAGTGCTGTTACTGTAGTTAAAAGAGATATTTATGGTCTTGGGTCTATAATCCCAAGTACAAGAGGTAAAGTTTTTGATAATTTTGTAGATCCTCCTGATACCACTAAATTGTCTTGTAGTTATACAAATAATTTTGAATCTAATCCTAGACCTATTCCCCCTGGGCCACGAAAAACTACCTGGATTCCTGGGTGTGCTAATACTTGGGAGAAAAAAGCAGAAAACTATTTTCTTCATCCCCTTGAGTTAAGTGCTGATTATACTGTTTCAGGTCCAACTTTTACTTCCCCAACATGGAGTATAGAATATAATTCCAGTAGTAATGTAGCAGGTATTACATCTTGTCTTAGAGGAAGTACAGAGTATATTTATAATGATGGGAGAAAACCCAGTTACTGGAATCAGGGTAAGAAAAATCAAACATTATCCGTCTACTATATGCCAGAATATTACGCTTCTAGTCTAGCAAGTACTTCTGGTAGCACCCCCACAGTGGGAAAATTAATGTTATATAACAGGACCGCAGCAGTACTAGGTGGTGATAGCGTTGCGGGGTACAACCAAGTACGGTTTGAGTACAGATACGACCTAAAGTACTCCTCCTCCAGCACCCCTGGGGCTGCGTGGTATCCACCAGAGATCACACAGGCTATAGATGGGTACTCTCAATGCACGGGTGACTGTAGGGACAAGTGGGAGGGCTCCTACGGGTCTGGTGTGACTGGGGGGGATGTGTCTGCAAATGTGTATTGTAGGGATGGAGCTATATACACTCCAGCAGACGCAGAGGCCGACTATGCCACTAGAAATGGTCCAGGGAAAGACTGCTTTGACACTCCCAACTCTGGATTCGGGCCTAGTGGAAATTTTTATAGAATATCTGTGTCCTGGAATAATGTTCCTGATGAAGTTATAGATGTGGATACTGGGCTTGTATCTGGGATAGCATTACAGGCATTTAATTATCCCCTTTTCTCAAGAGCGTTAAGTATCAACCCTACGACAGGAGCTATTACTTCTACAAACGATCATGAGGTTACTCCGAGAGAACAACTTTATATAGCTAATCTTCAGTTTGAATATACCCCTTCAGCTACCCCATACCAGTATATACATGCAGAGAAGTCGTATTATATAACCTCTTCTCAAGACTTCTTGGTAATACCTAAGGGGTATACTACTTCGTTAAATGATAATACAGCTAATGTAAGATTATTAATAGATGAAGAATTGGCAAATAATCAGACTATAAAAGAAGTAGGGTTATTCTTAAAGAATCCTAATGGTACTGCTGGGATTGATAACCCCTTTCTTACTGCTTATAAAGTTATTAGTCCACCCCTTGCTAAAAATAATGAATTTTCCTATATAATTGATTGGGAGTTGAGCCTGATAGATTCGACTACTACTTAAGACTATCCTATATAAATATAATGAGTAATAATACTGCACTAACACCTACGGGGCATTTACAAATTTCTAAACTCTATGAGAATGGAGAGGAAGAGATAGTATTTGATGATCACAATATAATCACTTCTGGTATGGGGGTGGGGTTTTCTCACCTTTTCGCTGCTTCGGGGGGGACTCAGATAACTGATTACCAAATACTTAATTTCTTGATAGGGTCTGCTGGAAACTTTAATGATTACGGAGCGTCTACATATCAGCTTCAAGCCCCTATAACTGCCGAAGCGAGGTGGGGGGCAGACACTACATTATTTTTAGAAACTTTATATACTATAGAAAACGGGTCTCCATTGGGGGGTCCTCATCCTTTCGCTAGAATACGCTTTAGCAATATTCATAAGGTTACAGATACTTCAGTAAGATATACTTTAGTTTTAGATAGAGCTACTTTAAATAATACAGCCCTTAGTGAGATAGGGTTATTTATGAGGAATCCTAGGGGACAAACTCCCGTAATTCCAATCTTAGTAGCCTACAGACCCTTTACCGAAATAACAAAGACTAGTGATTTTAGTCTCATCTTCCGCTGGACACTACAGTTCTAATGTTTAATAAAAATGATTTATATAGCGCATCTGGGGGAGTAACAATATTCAATTATTGGAACCCCTTCGTAACAAAGCACGACACTTCTTCTTTCTATAATTGGGAACAAGATAACCTTCCTTTATATGATCTAGAGGAACGAACCTATTATCTATGGGAGAAGCTGGGCTACCCACTGTCTAGTATTCCTGGAATGGCTTTGGTAGTATCTGCTACCATTGATAATAGTATAGCTGCAAGTGCCAATATGTTTACTACAGTGTCTGCTGCCATAGAAGCTCTTCCAGAGATAATTAGAATGCCTACTCTTATCGAAGTAGCTGTCGCAGGGAATATGGGCGAACTAAACCTTAATAATATTAAGTGTGAAGGTGATGGTATTCTTGAGATCGTTAACAGGGCAGGGGCTCCTTTAGCATCTAATGCCGATACAACTACTATAACTGCTAATAACTATGGTAATGGAGACCAAGCACCCTGGTATTTACCATGGGGACTGTCTGCTCTTCAAGTGTTTGGGACCTTATCAAGCATGAGTGCTATATCTCTTTCTGCTAATACCTCAAGTGTATTCTATAACGATAAGACTACAGATGTACGAAACATTATTTTGCCAGGGAGACGAGGGGTGAGCATAGGAGATACCTACGCTCCCCCAGCCTATGCCTATCCAGGAATAGCTGATAATACTGTTGATTGGAGAACTGGAAGTACTGGCGTAATGTATGCCAATACTATAACCCTTAACACAGGGGCTCCTGCTCAATCTCTAGTGCAGGATGATACTATAGCGACTTTAGATGTGTCTTGTATTAGTGAATTAGATGATGCTCATATGTATGGACCACAGTACGCATTCGGCGATCCAGTGGGGTATCAACTAGCTAATGGTCTTGTAGCGGGAAACTGGTTCACTTCGGTAAAGGCTCAAAATTGTGATGGGCCTATTTATGTAAGAGGGTTTATAGTAGATGGTGCAAATACATCTACTACTGGGTTTAAAGTAGATAATTGTGTCAACTTTACCTTAGAGAACTGTGGTTCTATGAGATGTACTACCGCAGGGTTTGATATAAATAACTCTACTGTTAACCTACGAAGACAAGCTTTTGCTACTAGAAACTATAACGCTACTGATAGAGGTACTATTAAAACTTATGGATTCAAGATTACTAATAGTGAAGTCGATTTTGTAACGGATACTTATACTAGTGGAGTATTTGCTAAGTTAGCTAGTCACTTCCATGATTACGGAATTTACTTAGATAATTCTGTGCTTCGTGGTGGAGATGCTATAACTGAAGGAGCTATGCTAGGTAGCAAAACTTTTTCTACAGAGATTGGAGTAAACCAAACCAACTTGTATTTAGTTAATTCAAAATATGAAATGAACGGTATCACTAGCGTATATCAAAGTTACAATAATATAGAAGCTTATGACTCTGCTGTACGAGTAGAGCAGTTACATAGTAAGTATGCTCAGAATGCTGGTCTTTTAATGTTCAATAGCTCCTTTAAGTATAATAAGAATCTAAACATTAATGCTGTGGGACAGTACACTTATACTGGGAATATTAAGGAAAGCGGAAATTACCCTATCTTATTTCTAAATAATGGTCAGCATGTAGTTCTTAAAGCAGGGTCCTCTTACGGACCTACCTATCCTAATACGACATTAAGTGCTACAGAATCTGTTACAGATATTACTACTCTTTATAATATGGAAATGTATGCTGAGCATATAGGAGCTATTTCGGAAAATAAAAATGCTACGCAGAGATTATCTAAACCTGCTATTGTGGTAGATAATTCTACTGCCCAGTTTACTTGTAGTAAGATTTTATGTTCCTCCTCTTTGTCTCAAAGAGCTTCTGTATATCATTCTCCTGCTGCCCTACATAGTACTAATAATGCATCTGTAAATATGGTAGGGTTAGCTAATAAAGCTACTCTTCAGAATACTATTTGTTACGCTACAGGAAATGCATCTCGCGCTTCTTTAGGTTACTTAGCAGATAAAGGATCTTCTATACACTTTACAGGGCCTAATGTTATTTACAATTTTGGGATAGATGCAGCCGCATTAGATGGGTCTAGGATTAGTGCAGGAATTCCATTAACAGAAAATGGTACACCAGACTGTACTCTTAGTGGATGGGGCAGAGGTCTTTATCCAGCGACCCCAGTTATTGAAGCTCATAGTGGGAGAGCCTGTTTTGTGGCAGATAATAACTCAGAATTATCATTTGAAGATGTAGGAAATTCTCAGAGGTATTGGAGTAGGATTAATAATGATATAAATTTATCTGCTAATACAGATTATGATTTATCAGGATCTTATAAAAATACTTTATGTGCTAGTGGTGGCTTGCAATTCTATCCTAATTCCTTCGAAGTTACAGGCAATGACTGGAAAAATATTATTACTAATAATATGACTGGATTTAGGGATGCTTACGAACTTTCTACATTTGCTCAAGGGGGATATACCCAAACCTTAAAGAATGATACTGCAACAAGTGCCTTCAGAATATTATATAATGATACCTATAGTACATTAGGTCCACAAATGGCAAAAATTAGTCAGGGTGGAATGTGTGTTAGGGCTGCTGGTGGTAGTAATGTTAAAGTTAGGAATGTTCACTTCCCAACAGGGTGGTATAACACTGATGGAAGTTATTATGATGCGTCCTCTTCTCCTGCTGGGTGTGATAATTTAATGATTTGGAACATAGCTGACACCTCCAGATTGCATGCTGCTTATATTGCAGTTAGTGGGGCTTATCCATCTGATGCTGGGTATACAGGTCCTAGATCTTTCTACCATAGTGGAACCATAGGTATAGGATTTGCTAAGGACTCTAGTTCTGCACAGTATAATATGCCTTCAGGAACTCTACATACTGGAAAATTATCAGTACTAGATCATTTTGGGAGTGGTACTATTGTGTCGAGCAATCTTACTTATGAAAATTACTCTCCTTCTACATTTAAGGCAAGTGCTGTGTGGGCGAACACATCATCTACTTATAGATTTATGGAATCCATACAGGAATCTAGGTCAGGGATAACTACATCTTCTACTTATGGGGAATTAACAGCAGAAAACCAAGGAGCATTTAGATTGTATTTCTCTGTTTCTCCTGCTGCTAAGGTACTCTCTTATGTTAGTGGGTGGGACGATCCAAGAGTTAATCCAGCTAGTAACCTCCCCTATCAACATTTATCTCAGGGATACCTATTGTCTGGGGATTGTTCTGGCCCATCAGACTTTAGCGGTCTCTACCCACAACTATTAAATAAGAGATTATTTGAATTAAGTGGCATATTACAAACTAGTGGTTATTATTATCCTTCAGAATTAATGCCTAAAGAAAGGGCTGATGTATGGTTAGATGAATCAGCAGCAAACTTATTCTCTAACGCTAAACATTGTAATACAGACTACAGTAATAGAATAAAACTAGTTAATATTTATAGGGCTAGGACAGATGACTTTGGGGAGGCTCAATCTCCAAATACCGCTGGGCACGGCTTAGGATTTAGGTCTGCTAACATTTTTGATATAGATAGAGAAATATAATGGCCGATTTTTTTGCAGATGGACAAGACTCGTCTCAAGTAACATACAAACCTAGTAATCATTTATTTACTGAACCTATTAGATACTTTAAAGCTAATGATCCTTATTATTGGGAGGTGGATAATATACCACTTAAACAGGTCCAACAGAATATTTTGTGGCTTAGGGATCAAGTTGGTTGGCAGGTTGGGTCTGATGAGGGTGCTGTAAAAAGATCGGATTTTGCAGAGCTTAGACCTCGCGCTGGTGGGGATACTCATCTAGTTACGGTTGATCCTGGTCGTTTTATGGGGAGGGTTAATGACGCTTATGGAACTGGAATAGGTAAACTTGTAACTCAAGCGAGAGCAGACTATAGTATAATCCCACCAGATTTTGATAGTGACAAAGAGGTTACTTTTGATACTATGCTTTTCAGGAGGATCATAGGGGAAGCTGTTACTGGTATCGTAGGTAATAATGGATTATACGATTTTTTACAAACTCATACATCCACCCCTATAACAGCTAATGTTAATACAGTAGGGTGGCAAAATACTTATGGATCGTTTCAACAGAACGATAATAGTGAGAATGGTATTATAGATATACCTAAGATTAAATTAGCATTATGGAAAGCCGATACTACTGCTAAAAACTATGGTCCTGATGCTGAAGATCTTCAGCAATTAGCTGTTGATTTTACAAGAGCATGGGGTGCCCCATTTAGAACTGCTTTAGTTAATGTAGAAAATCAGCTTTCCATTGAGGTTCCTCCTTTTAATGATGCAGACTATGTAAATAATGATCCAACTTTTGTTCCTGCCACTAGAGTTGATTTATTATTTGTATATACTAAACCAATAGATGCCTCGTCTACGGCAATAGCTAGAAGTAATGGAACATCTGCTGTTGAATTAACCTCCCCTCAGTTGGGGATAGTTAAGGGTGCTGGAGTAATATCCTTAAACGCTGTTGGGCCTGATTGGACTGATGTTACTGTGGACCCAGCGTTTTTGGGTGGAGCCGCTTTTGATACGGAGAAAAATAATCCTAATAATCGCTTCCAAGCTCTTGGTGCATTAGATGCTAATAATAATAATCAAATATCATCTCCTACTGTAGATCAAAGACAGACTTCCATAGGAACGAGTGGAGTTTATGGAAACTTCCCAAGTCCAGATGATCTAATGAACTTAGCTCCTTATTTAGCAGATGAATTACAAAGTGGAAGTAAGCACCCAGCGTTAATAGGACAATCTATTCTTCCTCTAGCTTATATTTTTGTTAGAAAAGGGCAACTCTCAATTACTAATAATGATATTTTAGATATTAGACCTTTCTTTAGAACTGCTGAACTCACTTACAATGAAAGGGCTGGTCTTGCAGCAGCTAATCCCCCAGCATCCTTAGCTAACCCAGTTGTTACTAATAGTGATTTAGCTAATAGGTTAGCTCACATAGGGGATTTGATACCCAAACTTTCTGTAAGTGCCATTAATGTAGAAAGAACAGAATTTTTTCCAGATGATTATACTGTGTTTTGGGGTAAAACACCAAACCAGATGAATGCTAACTGGGAGATACCAGGAATACCAGACGAGGATAAAGATAAGATAGTGTCTGTACAATTTAGATTATTTCCTATACATAGCAAAGAAGATACAATAACTACTTCACTAGTCTGGTTTAGTACTATGACTAAAAATAAATCGGAAGTGGGCCGTTTTAATTTAGGGGTTACGGATGCTGATTCCAGGGACGCAGACGGGTTTCCTGGACCTATATTTAATTTCCCTGTAGATACTGTCACGGACCCTTACACTGGAGTTAAGAAGGTAACAATAACTGTTACAGCCCAGGGGGATAATCAGGATGTGAATAAACAACCTCTGATTAAGTGGTATTGTAGAGTGTTAGGGTATACCGCTAGAGATTCCATTATCCCCGTCACAGTTACCTACTAAATAATGTCAGTATGTAAGGGTAAAACAGTATATTGTGATTCTGGGGATGAGATTTGTAAATCCTATGATATGGGCGACGAGCATGAGTGTTTTAGCACCTTATTCGATACAGACTGTATTAATAATCCTGATGGGGGTGGTATATGTGAAGACGATACTGGAATAACATATTATAATTCAGACTCATCTTCTCAGTGTGCTAATGATTGTTTCCAGACAGTAGGGGATGATCTATGGCTAAATTGCACTCTAAAGTTCCCTGGAACCTATCCTCCTGGAGGTGACGGTCCTGGAGGTGGTGGGGAAGGTGGACCCCCTCCTGATGACGATGATGGAATTCCTTGTGATAAGACTCATAAATACTGGGTATGTGTTGAGAAGCGGGGGGAAAGCAAAGATAATAAATACTGGACAAATTATACTTGCGAACAATTATACACTTTTAATGTAACTGGGGAGAACTCTACGGATTGTGAACCCCCAGATGAATTGCAGACCCCATGGGGACAGACCGCATATTTCGATAAGGACGAATGTGAAAAATTGTGTGATGCGGGGACTGCACATGGAGGGGGAGGGGGAGCAGGAGGAGGTTTAGACGACGATTTTAATTCTGGCTGCAAGGGCATTGCATGGAAATGTAATAGCAATACGGGATACTGTACTTCTAGTGAAATGGGTAAGGGCCACCCATGCTTTCAGACTTTATTTAAACTAAATTGTTCTCCTAGACCCTTTCCTGTAGGTGGGGGTTGTACACTAGATGGTACTTATAAGTGGTACAATAATAAAACTGTCTGTGATACTTGGTGCGATAAGGACGGTGGAGGTGGGGATTGTTCAGGAGATGCTCTGAGGTGTAACACGGACGATAAGTATGACCCTTCTTGTCAATCTTATAGTATGAATATAGGTGAGCCTTGTTTCCAACCTTTGTTTAAGCCAAATAATTGTAAACCTAAAGAAGGTGCGGGTGTGTGTATACAGGATGGAATAAAGTATTTTAATAAACATAGTACCTCTACTAATTGTGGTGATCCTGGTGCTTGTGAACCTGCGTGTAAAGGTAAAACAGTATATTGTGATCCCGCTGATACCGATGATCCGACTTGTAAACCTTATGATATGGTCCCCGAGGATTTTTGTTTTATTAGATTATTTAATGAAGATTGTACCAATAAACCCGCTGGGGGAAATGAATGTACCGATCCGGATGGTAAAAAATATTACAATTCAGATGGATCTTCTTTGTGTGCTGGGTATTGTGCCCCTCTGGCTACTTGTACTAGATGGACTTGTGATAATGAGGGTTTTCCCCAACAATGTTACGCTGATGGCACGGAGGGAGGATTGATTGATTATTCGGGGAGTGGATTCTGTATAACTTCTTCTCTTGTAAATTGTGCCCCAAATGGGACTTACGAATACGATACTTGTTGTGCGTGTAATGGTACTTATACTAGTGACCCAGACCTAGGGCAATACGCTACTGCTATGGAAGCACTATTAGATGGTAAGTGTGTTACTTGTGGGGCCTGTGGGTATGGATGCCCCCATTCAACCCCTGGTGCCACAGATTGTACGAAGAATTGTTGGGATCAACAGCAAAATAAGCTTTGCCATCCCGACAATAAGGATTTAGTATATGATGCAACTATAAAAGATGCTAAATGTGTATTTGATAAGAATAATTGGCCTACTTGTTGGGAGAATTATTTGGGTTGTACGGATCCCAATACTGGTTGCGGGTCAGATGAGATATTCACCGATTATGTAATCTGCGCTGAAACAGTTTGCCCCGCTCTGACTTGGCTTCCACACTCAACTCATGTTAATTGTGGTGTTGCAGCCCCTTCTTTTAATATATGCGCCCAAGGTACATACGGGCAAGGTGACTATTCTAATGACCCTGGAGTATTTAGCTGTACTGATTCGGCCCTTGTGACCAAAACTACTTGTTTCGAGGCTTATGATATAGCAAACCCTAAAGGATCTATAAAGGATTTGTATTATGACACTGATTTTCCTTTTGAGGGACCACCTGAAATGGGGATCTATCAATGTGATAATAGAATAACTGATCCTTTAAACCAACTTGGTTGTATTTGGGTAAAAGCTAATAAGTGTCCAAATGATGAGAATACTCCATGTGGTCAAGGGTCTGGGAAAGGGTTTGGCGATAACTGCTGGGAGTGTTCTCCGTCTACCGATGCTTGCTGCTCTCAAACTGCGAGGGGGAAAAGAAGTAATGGAGGTACTTTAATATGCCCTAAAGGAAGTTGGCCCACCGAGCAGTCTTGTAAAGAAACTTGTATGCATGATTGCTATAAGTGTGATACTTTTAATACTGCTAAGACAATTAGTATACCTTGCTCTACTCCTTGTTCAGAGAAGGGTAGGTATGATACTTTAGCGGAAGCTCTTGAGAACTGTTCTATAGAGCAACCAGAATACCCCTTCCCTTTCTTTACTGATGTGGCATTAAATAAAGTTTATCGTCCTGATATTATTGATACTGTATTCCAAAGAAACTATAGCAATCAAAAGTATGGAGTAAAATCTACTTTTACCCCAATAGTTAATAGTACTTTCATCAACAAGACTCTATTCAGAGATAATATTCATATGGGTATTAGAGCTACTCATGACATTAATAAGAGGTACTTAGAAGAGTTTAGTGATTTTCCCTATAGTAATATGTCTAATTCTAATATAGAGAGAAGTTTACGGAAGGACTTACCTCCTCTATTAGATAAGATTAAGTTAGCTACAGGGGAATCTATTAAACCTCATATCTTAAATACTATACGAGGACTTATCATATCTGATAGAGTAGATGTTATAGATGGAGATGAGTTGGTGGAGTCTTTACAAAGTATTTTAGATCAGCAAGATAATTACCCAGACACTAGAGGAACAGTAGTTACTGTGAGGGGGACACATGCCTCCGAAGCAAAAGCTCTCAGATTAGCCACAGAAAATTCGTACTATCTTAGGGATGATAGTTATGGTGAACTAGCAAAACAGCGTCTTAAGTTGTGGAAAACTTTAGCTCCCGATCTTAATAAGTATCTTCCTGTTAGAGGATCTAATGGGGAGGTAACACCTTTCTACTTCGCTACTGATGATACTATTGTATTAGATGGTAGTGGTACTCTTACTATGAGTGATGGGGAGTTAGTTAAGATTACTGTTGGTAATGGTGTAAAAGAGATTCCCGTGCAGGGAGATTATGATAGAGCAAAAATTATACAAATAGAAGACCTACAAAAAATAATGTTTATTTTGGGCGAGAGGTATGATTTTAAAATGGAAGTTACTACTGATCCTACTTTAAGAGTGGATGAGAGGTATGGGGTAGCAGACGCAAGAAAAAATTTCTACCTCCTCAAAGCAGAGGTTAGCGGTGTAACCGACTTACCCAGAAAGAATGCTTTTGTAGCTAAGACAGAAGTTGAGTATACCTATATGGACTCTGTAGACGCTAGAAGGGATTGGGTGAAGTTTAAGCCTTGGCCTTATATGGTATTTTATGTTGATTGGGCAGACCCTATTATCAGCTACATAATTAATGGAGGTACTATTAAAATAACTTCTAAAGATTTTGTATTTGATATGTTTGATAATGAGGAGTTAGTACAATTCCCCAGGAGAATACCCTTTACAGTTGCTATCATTCCTACTAATAAGGTAGGTAATTTAACATACCCCAGTATTTCTAAGCAGTCCTCTTATGGAGTACGAGAAATTACTTTTAATATTAATCCTGATCCTAAAAAGAACGACACCTGGGAGCCAGTATATTTAAAGGAATCAAGATCTTGGCCTAATCCAGGGGTTGAGGTAACTAAGAAGAATGATTTCTTTGCTTTAGATTATTCTATGGCACCTAAGCAAGTGAAGGATTCTCTGCGTTATCAAAATGATAATGTTCAGCCCACAGGAGAGCGTCCAATGTTTGGGATGAGACAAATACTTAAAACTTTAAAGGAGTTTAAGGACAATTGGGTTCTTCGTAATAATAGAGATGTAATGTGGTATGATGTCTATGATAAGATGGATAGAAGTAAAATGAAATTCTTATTTACAGAATGTGTAAACTGGGAAAATCAAAAATCTCTATTCTTAATGGGGAAAATCTCATCAGATGATACAGTAAATGCTAACTATCCTAGAGTAAGAGATGTTAAGAGTGATGGGCTTCCTATTACCGATAATTTCTTTAAGACTCACACAGTCCTTGAGCAAAAGCCCCTTATAGACCAAATACCCGAACCCGAGCCATTACCATGAAATTAGTAGCTGTAGTAGGAGATATGTCTAGTCACGGAAACGGAAGTATAACTGCTGTTGGTGGCGTTCCTTCTGTAACGGTTAATGGGTTACCCATAGCTATTAATACTGGGTTGGGCTCTGGGGCAGATAGTGATGCCGATTGTGATCCTGACTCTCCAGATGCACATTGTTCGTATTCTTCGGACCCAGCGGGGATGTCTGGACCCGTTGCAGGGTCTTTGAATGTTCTCGTTAGGGGTGTACCAGTGCATGGAGTTGGGGACCTTAGAGGATGTGGGGCAACAACTATCTTAGGTCCTACTATTAGAACAGTTACTATGAACTAGGAATTTTTTATAAAATATACCCCATTAAATTTAATGAGGTCTACATATTAACAGACGGGTATCTCCCCGCATACTTTTTTTTGGAGAAAAAAATGAATAAAATAGTTACTGATGATTTTGTAAGCCAGTTACTTGAGTCCAATGGTTGGGACAAGGCTGGTATTACTATTAATGAGAAAGTGAAAGGTACTGGTCCTGAAGTGGAAGGTGCTAAGGAAGTCGGTAAGAGTGCTTACGACAATGATAAAAACGACCCTAAAGGTATCACTGAGGAGCATGTTTGTCCCCTTTGTGAAACTTCTTTAGAGGAAGCTATATCAAATGAGGCTCTTGAAGAGCATACTGCCGCTATGATGCAAACTTTCAAAGAGAATGGTCTCATTAATGAGCAAGTTGAAGAGTCTTTTATTATTGAGAACGCTGAAGAAATTCTTAGTGTTCTTTCTGAGGCTGGTCTTATTGTCGAGGCTGTTGACGAAGACGACGAGTAATGGGTATGTTAGAAGAGTCGGGAATGAGTATTGGGGACTTTGCTATGTCTCTAATAGACTCTGGACAGGTATCAAAAAAGGGCACTACTTCTGAAGTAGCTCGTCCTAAAGAATTACCTGCCACAGATGTCGATATATCTGATGTTGCTATTCCTGGCTCGATGGTTGAACAAGTTCTCCAAGAATCGTTTGGTATGAGTAATGAGGCTCCTAAACGGGAAACCGTTAGGGAGCCCTTACTAACCGAACAAGAACTTCTTCAAGAAAAAATTAGTAGTCTGAAGTCTGAATTAGTCGAGACTATTAATAAGTTAACATCCTTGGTTTCTGAGGCTGCTAAAATGGTAGAGAATTATACGGGAGTTACTAGTCTAAGTGTTAGTATGGAACCCCCTAAGAGAATTAAAAGAAAGAAAAGAACGAAATAAAAATGGATATGGAAAACCTTCTTAAACTACTTAATGAGAAAAAAAGTAGCCGTTACCCCTCTGGTAGGGGTAAGTACAAAACTAAGAAGAAGGGGGGTAATCTAGCTATTAAATCTAGAGTTAAGATATACCCTACTATAAAAGCTGCTTTAAAATCTCATGGCCCAGGGCATATTTTCTCCACTAAAGGATCTAGAAGACTTTATGTTATTTCAAAAAGAACTCATGGTGGGACAGATTCAGAGTCGGTAGTAAGTGGAAGGATAGCAAAAGGATTTACCCCAGGAAGTGCAACTCCTAGTGCTGAATGGGGTTCAGTAAAAGACCACGCTGCAAGGGTTGGTCATAAGTACACTGGTAGAAAGGCTAAGAAGCTTTCTGCCAAAGCTAGAAGAGAGAAATTAGCTAAGAAAGGTAAGAAATATCGTAGAAAAACTAAAGGATAAACTATGCAACTATTAGAAGACACATTTATTATTGAGAACCTACAAGTTATAAACGAGGGCGCAGGTTCTGGTCCTATGAGGATTAGGGGATGCTTTCAAAGAGCAGATGAAGCTAACAATAATAAGAGAATTTACAGCAAGCCCTTGTTAGAAAGAGAGATCAATAAGCTTGTAGAGTCCATCCAAGAGAGAAGATTGATGGGAGAATTAGATCACCCTCAACATGACTCAGTTAAGCTTTCTAATGTATCTCACCTTATTACTGGTCTCAAGATGAAAGGTAAAGAGGTTATAGGTGAGGCTGAGATCCTTAATACTCCTTCTGGTAAAGTTGCTCAAGCTCTTATTGAGGGGGGTGTTAAGGTTGGTATCTCCTCTAGAGGTATGGGCACCGTGAGTGAAGATTTAGATGGAAGCAGACATGTCAATGAAGACTTTAGATTAATCACTTGGGACTTGGTTGCTGATCCCTCAACTAGGGGAGCTTACCCTGGACTTACAGAGTCTACCCAGATCCAAGAGATTATTGATAGAGTCTACCCAGAAGCCCAAAAAGTTAAGAACTTTACTACTCTTCTTAAGGAGGAGCTTAGTGGTAAAAAAAAAGATTTGATTATTGAGAAGAAAAATAATTTCCGTCCTTCTGCTGAAATACTTAAAAGTATCAGAGATAGCTTGATGGAGAAGAGAAATCCACATCAGCGGAGACCCCACAAGAGGAGGACTTCTCCGACTACTCCTCCGACTACTCCTCCGACTACTCCTC
>Ga0098047_10000450_pt1 | contig 16344 bp, 23 predicted proteins | sample 12_taG_FD_92585 | JGI IMG/M metagenome (GOLD analysis project Ga0098047, IMG submission 92585) | Marine viral communities from the Subarctic Pacific Ocean - 12_ETSP_OMZ_AT15267 metaG | ecosystem: Environmental > Aquatic > Marine > Oceanic | place: Subarctic Pacific Ocean | collected 2015-01-16 | reverse complement strand
TTGAGAAACTACAAGGAGATAACAATGGATAAGGATTATCCACTAAAGGCAAATGCCAAGGTGTATGTAATAACACACACCATCAATGATATACTAATGCCACCACTAATTAGCACGTCATTAACCAAGTGCCTAAATGCACTGATGGACGTGGTGATAGATGCCGGAGTGTCTGAGGATGCAGAAGGGATTTGGGCGATGTCGGATAAAATCCGAAGGAACATAGCACACTCACTTAATGGCGATGATGATGGAAAGACACGTCCGTTTACGATGGTACATTATGGAACGGATGACAATAAGAAACACGTATTCCGGGTTGACCGAGAGTACGTAAACATAGGAGTACACTTACAATGAGTTGGAAAGACAAAGTGTTAGCACTGAAAAGGACAATGTTTAGACCGGAGCTTGATAAAGCTCGGAACACTAAAATAGCAGAGGAATTTGTGAAACGTGGTATCACTGATGACGATGAAACCATGCAAGACGTGTTGGATACGATTGCAGATGCCTCCACGTTCTCCATGCTACTGGGTTCAACTGCGCAAGTATCCCAAGAGCGCTTACCTCAAGCTATAGAGGGCATGGAAAAGCTGATTGAGGCAATCCAGTTAATATCTGCAAGAGTTCTTGCCATAGGCACTCGGATTCAATCAGAGTTCCCCGACAGGCAAGATGAGTTACTTGGTGAGGATTATCAACAGATAATAGACTTGCTAGTTGGAGAGATTCCATACAAGGACATAGGTGATGCGGTCAATAACTCTGATGACAAGGATAGGATTTTCTCATTAGCAACTACGGTGCTAAAACGTTTCTTCGATGAAAATGAAGATGCCAAATCCGGTTTACCGGTTTTGGTTATACATATAAGAAACCTATTGTTAGCATCGGGGAAAGCGCTCCAAGATGCCTTTGTGTATGCTGTAGATGAGGGGGATGATTCGGACAACCTTAGAGACATATTAGATAATTCTGATGAGTTCTTTATTGCTAAGGAAAAGTTGGACGATGGTGGATTGGGACTGTCAGTACAAAGACTTGTATTCGATGAAAATAAAAAAGACAAAGGGGGCAAAGCCTAATGAGGAAAGTTAGAGTTGTAATTAAAGAATGGGAATGTAAAGAAGTTGAATATATCTGCGAGGTAGATGATGCAGATTTAGAAAATGGTTTAGAGTGGGATGCCTATGGTATTGGCAGTCTTGATGGTGGGGATTTAGGACTTGATTGTGAAGGATTTGAGGCTACCCCAATAGCAAGAAAAATTATTGATAATGATGCTGATAGCAAGTGGGAAGTGGTTAAATGGGATGAATTAGAAAAGGAGAAATCAGAATGAACATAGAATATGTTGATAACCATGGTAAGATTGTAATCTGCGACTTTTGTAATGCAGATGGCGATGCAGTGGATGGCGAGGGCAATAGCACCAATATGGGTGGTATGCTAATGGGTAGCCATGCAGTATGCGGTAGATGTTGCGAGAAAAATGAGTACATCTTATCAGATGGTACTCTAAACATGGCACACTTTGAAGGTGAGCCTGTAGATAATATCCGTATACTCGATGCTAACAAATCTTTTGGCGACAACGTGAGAGCATGGCGCAAAGAGGTGCATGGCACAGAGGATGCGATTAGCTCATTCATTACATTCGATTCCAATGATGAGATGTTTGATTTTCTAACAAAGAAAGGGAATAAATAATGCCGAGATTTATAATGACAACTAACCTATGCGAGTTTCCGCACGATGCACTGATGACCGCATCACGTATACTTGAGGCATTAGCATACGACCATGTCCTTCGTAAAGAGATGAAGGAGAGTGAACTCGTGATTAATTACACACCGTCAACAGGCAATGTATTCCTGTCTGACAACGTGTTCAATATATGGGTGCTAAAAGGTAGGAAACTTGAACTATTAGAAAAGGAGAAATCATAATGGCAAGAGGTGGAAAAGATAGAGCAAGAGGACGATTTATTTTGTTTGCTTGGAAAGGTGGTGCGCCTTCGGGGGGTATGAGCGATGTATATAATACATACTCAACATATAAAGGTGCCTTATCTTCATTCAATGCAATCCTAAAGGCATCTGCCGAATATCATTTAACCACTTATTGGAGTGGGCAAATCCTTGACACGGAAACAGGCGATGTCTATGATATGCTCCACGAAAGAGTGTATGAACCTAAAATAAAGGAGAACTCAGAATGAACATAATAGATATTATGATAATTGTTGGAGCGGTTTCACCGTTCATAATAGCATTATTAATGGTGCTAATTGCATCGATGCGTACAGAGGTCACGGAACTGCGCCTACAATTCGCAGTGTGCTATGACATCATTGGTGAGCATTGGAGTGATTTTCACGAAGATGACCGTGCTAAGATTGATGCACGTATGAAGAAAGCGGGTATATAATGGACAGGAAACTGGTACCTGTTAGCATCGATTTCGTTGATGAAAAGTTAGACCGAATCAAGGCAATGGTTTCATTGCTACATAGAACTTACCCGAACAGAAACATTGATGCTATCAATATGGATTTGGATTCGCTAATTACATATTGGGAATTAAGAAAAAAGAAAGGAACATAAAGTGGGTAAAATAAGAGGACGACGTAAAACGACTGGCAAATTCCTCACACGAGGTGAGCTTGAACGAGAAATAGCACAGATGCGAGAGAGCGGTAGCTCGGTATATGAGTGCGCCTTCAAGTGTGAGGTGAGCCATATGACCGTGAGGAAAATCATGCGCTCTTTCGTGCCAAAACAGGAAGGGAATAGCATGAGAAAGAAAACTCTAAAGGATGTATCACTTGAGCGCAGAATAATGGCACTCCGCTATAAGGGTGAATCTATTGATGCTAAAGAGTTAGTAAACTCATGGAGAGGCAACTACCTCATATCACAGGCTCTGTGTATAGCTATAAACATAATGAAGGAGATGGAGTATCCCGAATATTCTAATATCGAAGATATGAAACTCCTACGTGATGAGTTATTTAGCATATACAAGGACATCCAACAGGCGGAAGAGGACAAATGGAATGGCAACTAAGCATCACAACCCTGTAACCCACACGTATTACTACCTTCGCATGGAGAGGTGGACGTGGGCGAGGTTCAAATCAATCTGTGCTAAAAAAGGGAAACCGATGCGCAACGTAATCGAGGAGTTCATCGTCGCTTACATAAAAGCGCATGAGTAAACAACAACGTTGTTAATGTTGGAAAAAAGGCAGTGCTAACCACACTGCCTTTTTTTGTCAACGTTGACATAATTGCATAGTATTGCAATAACCTAATAATATATGGTAGTTGATTTTTGACATTGTGGTGTGGCTGAATAATCTCTTGGAAAGGAGATAAGGCACTTGATAAAAGGAGACCGGTTAATCTCTGAGACTACCAATGGGCAAATGCTTGAGGGATGTCTAATATTTCAAGGTAGGATGGAAAAATAAACAGAAACCATTTCCTGTTTAACCCCATCTTTGTAGGTTGAGCGACGGCTCTCTTGGTTCAAGACCTGCCACCACAAAATTTTTTAGTTAGCATGGAAGGAGTTTTAGCATGAAAGCCCCTACTCACAATAAAAGCCCACCAATTAAGGTGGGCTTTTTTAGTCTACGTATCCATATCCCCTAAGTAACTCGTGGCACTCGTCCACACTGTGAGCTACAAAGCAAATAGCATTGTTTTGGCGCTTGTCTGTCATCCAAGCCTTCTGCAACGCAGTGGGTTTAGCATTTGGGCGCTTAACCTCTATGCCTAAGAATGTACCATCGGGCAGACATCCCACAATGTCCGCAACTCCCTTCGTGCTATATGCACCTAACGTAATTACATCTACAGAGAAACCTTGTTGTTTCAGCCATGCTAATATCTTAGACTGAATAACCTTCTCTTTAGGAGGTGGTTTCTTTTTAGGTTTAATTACGTTAATCAAGTGGTGTACAATCAAAGTCCATATATAGTTTAAGTTTCCAACGTGCTTCTTTAGAATCGAGGTCTTCTGCATATTCATTTAACCACTCCATATTAAAGACGAACCTGCCGTCTTGTGTTTTGTGGTTAGCACCATGCCAAAGACCTATAACTGGATACTCGGTAATTTTAAGGTCTACCCACTTAATTTCGCTAACCATTTTTTTAGCATTTTCAAACCCAGACAGGTCAGGTTTCTGGTAATTTTTCCCAGACGCCAGTGCTATCTGGGTCATCATCGTAACTCCACGCTTCAGTTTTGCTTCGTTTTCCTCCAGCGTAACTTCATTCATCATATTAGCATTAGCATTTAACCAGTCTACGTACTTATAAAACTTTTCCTCGTTAGTCATTACGCCTCCACGGGTAACTCTGTTAGCACCGTCGCAGCTCGCTCGCTGCGGGCGAGCAGCGACGAAATTTCTTTCCGCAGCGATGCTATTTCTTCTCGCAGCGATGCTAATTCACCCTCCAGCTCATCAAATTTCTTTGCTTTCCAAGTAATTTCTTCAATACTATTCATATTTAATGCACTTTTCGTGTTACCTTTTGTTACCATTGTACTCTCCTCTAATTCGGTAACAGAGGGTAACAGCGCTTTCTCGTCGAGAAAGTAACTTTTGTTACCATGTTACCCTTTTTTTTAGTTAATTTGTTAGCGAAAAAAAAATCTTATATATATATATAGGCAAATAAGGGGGATTTTGGGTAACAATGCTAAAAATAGCTTGTTTTCTTCTCGTGAAACCGTGTTACCTAAAAAGGGTAACATTTAGGTAACAGTTACCCCTTTTTGCGCCATTTTATTCTAAAATCTCTTTTTCTTCGAGTTTTTGTATGTCCAAAACTCGACATTTCTTAACATCTTTGTTATCAGCATCACCAATTCGGACATTTTTTCGCCCAATATAGTATGACATTTTCTGCAACTGCTTCACAAATTCGCCATGAGATATAACTTCACCATCGAATCCAGTCTCCCTTGCCCACTTTTTAAATACAGGGTAAACTGTTGGAGTGTGAATATACATTTCAGTGCCTTCATGGTTAGCATCGATTTTGTCCTTACCGACTATATGCGACTGTTTCATAATCATAATGCCCTCTAATATGTTATCTACAGCGCTCCGTGTTTCACCGGAAACTGTCATCGCTTCCATTTGGAAAGCATGGACTTCCGATTTCAAGACATCTACGGGTAACTTTACACCATGTTTATCAAAGAACATGGAAATCAAGTCAAGTCCTGTATTAATCATAGCAATATTATGTTGAACTCTACCGTTCCCTTTTACATTTGCTTTGAACAGGGAAAATATAAGCTCATCACTGAGGCTTAGGCTATAGTTTAATAGTGAATTACCGAATCTTGTTATTGGTAATTTGCTAAAAGCAATAAAATTATCTAAAAACTTACTGCCTTCAACTTTGTTTACAAAGACATCAGCGCTTCGTTCCCTCAGCGCTGTCTCCTCAAACCCCATTTCACCGATAACAACTGCCGGAGCAAACACCTTAAACTCTCTTGTCGTTAAGTCCTTTTGTCCACGTATCGATGATTCGTTGTCATATAATCCTCTAATCATCTTGGACACCATCTTTATTTTGGAGTTATCGAACAGAGCCGGTTTATATTCGTCATATATAAGTGGGAACATATTCGTGGACGAGCCGAGAGCAGTAAAAGCAAACGATGTTATATCATCAACCCTTAGCATGGGAGAAATATCCCCGAAAAATGGTTGTATAACATGCCTTGCCGTTTCCGATTTACCACTCCCAGCCTGTCCGTGTATCATTAGCACGGGAAAACGCACTGAATGAAACTCGTATAATCTCTGCTTCACAAATATACTACTCATCCACCCAAGAATACTCCCACATACAGCCAATTCATTGAATGAGAACATGTATTTTCGCATCTCGGTTAACTCACCTTTGGTGATAACAGAGCAATCAGAGAAAATTATTTCCTTCTTTACTGACGGATTAAAGTATATGTAGCTGTCGTACACCTTGTCTTTACCCCAACAGAGTAACTGTGTTAGCACGAGCCAGTTCTTAGAATGTGAGTCTCGAATCATTCCGATGCTACTTTTACCTGATACCGAAGGCAATTTCGGATAATGCTGGTTCAGATAATCTAAAACCCTCATAAGCTCAACTTCTGTGCCATACCACAGCAATTTATGGTATAATGACATTATTTTTCGCTTAAAAGCAGGGAGAGATGATATATCGTTTGCATCGAATGCTACATCTTTTATAATTTTATCTTCTGCCACAATATTCCATACCCTGCTAATCGTATCTTCTATCTTTACAATTTTCGTAGGTTCTATTACAAACGATGATAGCTCTTTCGATTTCTTCCCACTCCTAATATAGTATCTTCCCCTCGATTCATATACAGGAGACATTGCACTCGACGTCTTTATACCCGCAACGGCGGGGGACTTATACGGCGCATCTACGTCTTCGGAGAAATTGGTGTTCTTCTGAATCCAGTTGTATGTGATAGGGGTCATACCTTGACAGGCAACTATCTTGCGAGTGGTCGCATCTCTGTCATATCTACTTGGGTCTAAAGATGAGATATTATGAACAGCTTTAGCACCGTCCTCCCCGAAGGGAATTAGGTTGGTTATCATCGCTATCCAAGCATTATAATCCACCTGAGATGGATTCTCCTGACACCATTTAATAAACGGGTCGCTAAGAACTGAGGTAATTCCATCTTTAGCATATTCATATTCGATATTATCGTGTTCGTAGACAGCAGAGGATTCAACTGTTGTTAGCATCCCCCATTTATCTAAGATAGCATCTACAAATTCAGCTCCGTGTGTCTCCAGCTCGTCGAGAAATAACTCAATATCCTCAATGCTGTTAGTGTACTTAGACTTACCACACTGGAAATATGTGCCGTGCTTTATGAACTTAGCAGAGAAAGGATGATGTATTAGATTCCCGTAGCCCTTCGATGTTTCGTAGAGCCTGTCCTGAGAGGGGAAAAACCTATCCATCGAGGACAGCTGGTCAGCTTTACATGCTAACAAAAAGCCCCCCATAAGCCTCCGTGCTTTCCATGATTCGATTTCCGTGTCGAAGAAAATCCACACATGTATCCCGTTACCTGACTTGGATATTTCTATGTAATAATTCAGCCCGATTTCTTCTGCCACAACTTTCATCGTATTCAGTGCTAACTCCGCTTCACTGCGGTCTTCTTCTGAATGATAATCGAAATCAGCAGAAATCCACTTTGTTTTATTACCTTCTAAGAGAGGATATATACCGATACCTTGGCATTTGGGGTTAGTTACATGGTCGTGAAGAACATCTATTGTGTACTTTTCTTTAACAGACTTATACGCATATCGTTTATCTTTTTTATTATAATAACATTCTGCGTATACATCTGTCCTTGACGCAAACACGTCGTGAAGGCGCCTAAAAACTTTTCTATTTTTCATTGCGTTTTCCCTTTTTGACTAACAGGGGGGATTTCTCCCCCCGTTAGCATTAGTAACCGTTAACTTTTATCCAGCGAAATCAACTTTAGCACCATCGAAATCCTTCTCCTTATCAACGGGAGTAGCCTCCATTTCGCTTGATGTTAATGTCTGATTCTTCAGAGATACATAAGTATCAAAACACATCTGAGCAACGTCATCAGAAACAAGCCGTTTGGGCTGATTCTTCGATTGCATGATATGGTAACGATTACCATTCTTTTCCTCCACGGCAGAAAAGAACTTTGTCCAACTCCTCCATGCTGGTTTAGCATATAAGAGATTAGCATTCAGGGTTTTAGCATGTTTTGCAGATGTCCCCTTGAAGGTTACTATAGCTGGTAGCTCAAAGCCCTTTTCAAATAGCTCCTTAGCTATAACTAAATAATGAAAAGACTTCAATGCCTTCGGCGGTTCACCACCCTGCCATGCAAATTCATTTGGCATGATTCTCGCCCCATCATTCCAACTAATGCAGTCTGATGAAAATCTTTCAACAGTTCTTCTGCCAGAATCGTCGGGTTCTCCCAACATTTTAGCAGTTGCAAAAGACTTAATCACTGCGCCCTCAAACGATGTACCCAAAACGTCACCCGAAACAGGGCAAACGAATTGACCAGCTTTTACACTTGCATCTTCAAATTCAACCATCTCAGACATCTTCTGCCACAATAATATTGCTGGCATCTTCACATCTTCACGAGATATACCCACATCGTAATCATCGGGTATTGCTATTGTAGACACTGCGTTTTCTTTTTTTGCTACTTTCGTCACTTTGGTATCCTCACTTTTTTCTTATTGTTATCTTATCGAATGTGGTGAACTCTGCGCTTTTAGGCATAGGCAATTCACCCTCCATAACCATCCGATGCAATTCTTTCACACCGCCTTGGTTAAGCTGTTTCCTCATTACAAACTCACAGTCATTGCGAGTTAGGTAATTCTGTAACGACTGCCAATCACTGACACTCATGGTAATAACTTTGTTTTTCCAAACGACAGCACATCCGTCAAGGGCAATAGATTCTGACTTCACAGCCCCCTCCTCGATGCTAAGATTATTAGAAATCTCTTTTTCAAGAGATTTAATTTTATCTTTATACGGTTTTGATTCCTGTTCAATCGCTTCAACTTTATCTTTGAGCGCTCTCCATAATGCTAACTGTTGTTTTATTTCTTCGGGGATAGCTTCTGTTAAGATTGTTTTTTCTTTCATCTCAACAGGAGTTTCCTTTACTATGTTTTTCATTTCGTCTCCTTGTTGTAGTCTTCTATCATGCTATAAACCATGTCATTCAATTCCTGTTTCTTGCGAATAGAATCATATACACGTTTATCAGTAGTTTTATCTGCTAACAGATAAATGTAATTACAAGTTTGTTTTTGCCCTATCCTATGTATACGTTCCTCAGATTGATACATGTCATCTAAAGAGTACGACATAGAAAAATAAATAACATAAGAGCAATTAGTGAAAGTAAGCCCATACTTACTTGCTTTAATGTTGGCAAATAGCAACTGTTTATCTCCGCTCTTAAAAGCCTTAATTTCTGCTTCCTGCTCATCGGTGCTTTGCCCACCGTAAATAAAAGCACTTTCAGGAAAATGCTCTCTAAATAAATTAATCTCACCTTTGTATGTGCAAAAGATAACAACTTGCTCATTAATAAGCTCTCCATTTAACATTGATTTCAATTCTGCTATTTTTGCCGTTGCATATTGGAAATAAACGGCACTTGCTGATTCCCCTGCCTCTGAGTAAATAAAACCACTTGTGATTTGAGACAACTTTTGTAGCACAGCGCCCTTGCTAAAAGCAGTAACGACCCCATCTTCTACTTCCAACATGAATGATTTTAGCATTGAATCGTAGGCTTTTTGTTGCTCCTTTTCCATAGGGATGTATTTACAAGTATGTATCTTTTCGGGTAAATCTAAACACTCACTCTTTTTATGCCTTATTATTAAAGGCTCTAAAATCCCTGTTATTTTTTCTAATGCGCCCTTTTTAGGAATCATCTCCTTATTCATATAAGAGTATGGATTTGGAGAAAAATATTTCTCTCTAAATTGATAAAATGAATTACCAAGCACAGACGGTTCTACAACACTAAACGGCGCATATACTTCCATTAGGTTATTAGGGGTAATAAGTCCACTGATGATTACTTTGTGCTTAATAATCTTAGAAAGTTTTATAGCTCGTTCTGTCCATCGAGATTTAGGATTTTTAAGTCGCACCGCTTCGTCGAAGACAATCATATCAATGTTAGCACCTTCAATATTCAGCCTGTCTTGATGCAGGGTTTCGTAGTTGGTGACATAAATATTAGCATCAGTTTGAAATGCCTCAACCTTTTTATCAAAACTACCGACGGCAGGGATTATCTTGATTTTTGGAAACATTTTATTGCAGTCTTCAACCCACCCACTCATAATGATTGACTTTGGGCAGACAACTAAAGTGAGAAATTTCTCGTTCTCCTTTAGCTTATCATTTATGATTGACAATGTAGATATTGTTTTCCCTGTACCGCAGTCCGATAGGTCTGCATAGCTCTCTCTTTGAGAGCCAAAGGCAAGGGTTTGGTTTTGATGGCTATATAGCTCATCATAAACTTGAGGAAGGTCAGTGGCATTAGCATCCTTTACCTTCTGCGCCATATTGTTGTTAAACCTTAGGCGCTGATAGTATACCTCTAAATCTTTATCGAAATATACATCATTCTGCGCTAATGTGTGTAGTGAGTGAAAAGAAGGATAAGGAAGATACCATTTTTTATCATGGGCATCCCATTTACAACCTGCGGACTTTAATAAATCTTTATCTTCGTAAGAAGAAGTGAAAATTACTTGGTTAGTTCTCTTATTGAGAATCCCCTCTATCATTGCCATATAGTTTCTCCATTGCATCGTATACGTGCATTTCTTTTATTCTTTCGGTGTCTCGTTGCTCCTTTGCTATCGTTCTTAAAAGCGCTTCTATATGATGTTCTAAGTGTCGGGCTATTGCATAATTAGCACCCTTGGTTATCTGATACCCGTTAGTATTAACGAATCTCTTAACCTGAGTTGTTTTAATAAATGCTAATTTTCTTTGACCTCTATTCATATTTACCTTGATTCTTGGTTATAGTGTGAGTAAGTTTAGACATCGTTTTGGACTATTCCTCGTGTACGCTATCCTCAATACCCTGCCTCATAAACCGTGATGAAAAAAGCGCTTTTCCTAATCGAAAAGCGCTTTAATTTACAACTGAATATGATATTCAGCAAAACATTTTTTTCACGAGGAGAAACCGTTTATCTTTTTATCTCAAAGTGCGGAAAATCGTCGAATTTATTGTCCGATACCTTAAAATCACCATCCCAGTCCCCTCCCCAGCGAAGGACTATTCCCATTTGCCGAGCAGTTGCCAATACATATCCCGCAAATAGGTGGAAAACTTCTCTATCTTTCCAAGGGATGCCCCGAATATCAGAATCATAAGGAGCAACGTCCACTGCAAAAGAAGGCTCACTATTATGGCGACCATTAGGATAATGCAGTTGAGTTTTGCCCTCAGTGAATAACTTCTCTTGCCTTTCCTCGCCTCTATGCCCCTCTGTGACCGTGCAATCAACATGTTTGATAACTTCGTTGAATACTTTTTGCAGGTCGACATGACACGATGCTAACTTTTCTTTACTTCTTCCACTAAAACTTGGCATTTTGCCTCCAATTTAATTACTTTATCCTCAAGGTCTCTTACCTTCCTGTCTAAGTCATTTTCACCCTCAACGTATTCAAGTACCTTGTCGAGCTTAAAAACTGTTAACAGATGGTCAAGAATCTTTGGTAGAATAAATTTTAATAGCAACGGGGGAATCATTTTTCGTCACCAACACCCTCAATTACATCAACAATAAGCTCATATACCGCTTCCATTAGCTCCGCTTCCTGTTTTTCGTTCAGGATAGGAAGATTGATTTTAGTATTAGCAGTTGCAATAACAGAATGCTTGTTTTTCTTCAGGTAACTTAGCACGTAATCCATGGCAAAATTCTTTAAAAAATTAGCAAATTTCATTTAATCCCCTTTATTTTTTATTCTTGTGACGAGAAAGAATCCGTTCTTTCTCTTTGTCCTTTTCTTCTTGGAAAAATTTTACCAGAGTATCAGTATTACTTGACCACTCGGATAACTTGATTTCCATTTCTTTCTGCTTATCAATGAGCTTAATAATAATAAGTCTAAGCTCATCAAATCTTGTTAGCAACATTTCTGTCAGATTGCCTGTTATATACTTTATAAGATAAAAGCATCCCCACATCATCGCCAAGCTGGTCGCAATGGGTACGCCCAACTCCGATACTAAACCCTGTACATCCATTAATCATTACTCCAAGACGTTGGGTCTGTTATTGTTCTTGAGATATGTATCTGGAAAATATTCCACACAACTCCAACCCCAATTCCAGACATCTTAACGATAAATTCTATCCTACCGGCTTTCGTTGGAGTAAAAGTTCCACTTACCCCCCATAGTGCTAAAGCTGCGTTAATCTCACCTTCTGGGACTATATCCTCCCCTCCTGCGGAACTGTGATATTTAATTTGCCTCCATATATTAGTTCCAGAGACGGTACTTTTAGCACCGCTAAAATTCCAACGCATCACTTCTCCAACATCTAGCTCTGATAATACAAAATAGCTACTCTGTGTATAAGTTGTTACATGATTAGTGCCAACTATTTTTACAGCATTAGCACCGACCGCAGGGTAAAGGGTATCTATAGACCTAACCCACGTTACTGCGGATGAGCCAGAAGCATCAACCTTTGTCCAAAGAGCCTGAGAGCCATCTTCACTAAAAAAATCAAGGTCTGCCGAAGAAATGCTCGGCTCACTTGGATGCCAAGTATCTCTTGCAGGCTCAGTATCATCACTCCAACTTGTCATTTCTTATCATCTCCATATACAAGGTCTTTTGTGCCACTTGCCACCATTTTAGAATCTTTACCCGAAATTCTAACACTTGCCTTATCGACTATTATCTCCTTTGTTCCATCACCGGCGGTCAAATGCTCAACTAGAGCCTTGGCAATTACCACCATTGGGTCTTCCTTCTCTGCGCCACCAACGGAGCGTTGTAACAGTGTAATAAGACCAATGCTAACACTAGATATTAACCCAGATATAACTGCTAACTGACTATCTTCTAACTTAATAGCAGAAAGTATTAATGCTAACACAAGTATCATCAGCGTCGGCAATGTCATAAGTGAGATAACATAAACCGATTTGTCTTTCATCATTCGAGCCTTAGCATTGCGCTCTCGTTTCAGTTTTTCAATCTGCTCTGATGTCATAGCCATAGTTTAGTCCTTAGGTTTAGTTTTAGCTTTAAACTCTGCCTCCAATTCTGCCTTTAATTTAGCAGCCTGTTCTTTTTGGTAATTAATATATGCAGAATTATAAGCATCGTATATATATTGGTCAATATTTTGTTGTGTTTGTTTGTCCGGCTCTGGAGTGTCAACTCGTCCAAGTCGTAAAATCCTGTTCCTAGAACCCATAACTGCATTCCACTTTTTCTCATTTAACAATTTTGAATCAGACATATTTAAAGCATTACTTCTCATATCTTTAATAATTTTAATCTGAGCATAATTATTCATACTCTTCCAGTTGGATTTTAAAGTCCCATTATCATTAAGCATCATCATACTTAAAAATTTCTCATATTGAATCCCAACTGAATGCTGAATTAAAAATCTCAACTCAGGACTTGTTTCTATATACTCTGAATATTCTTTTCTTAGATACTCACCAAGCATCGAATCACCTAATCCAAGTCTTTCAAGTTCTTCGTATAGTGACTGCCTCCCCTTGTCCTCCCTTTTAACATTTCTCCATGCAAAAAGACCGCCAACAGGGTCAGCCTCTGCGATAACTTCCCCGAAAAACCCAATACTAGGTAAATTTTTACTCTTAGTGCCAACAAATGGCAAAGCATCTAAAAACTCAGGGAATTGAGCAGAAACAGCTTCTTTCCATTCTTCTGGCTTTGTCCTGCGAATAGGGTCTTGAATAGCACGCAACTGTGATACAAAGTTTGGCATTATAAGACTTCGCACATAGTTGCTTGTCCAAGCCTCAATCCCCTGTCTGTTGCCTTTGAATCTCTCCAACAATCCAAGCATATCATTTACACCCTGCAAGAAAGGATTCTCTGCGAAATCATATACATAAGCCATTCCTATTTCTGCATATTGGTCATAGATACTATCTATACCAATCTCATCAACCATTTCGATTGCTCTATCATAGGCTTTTTCTTTATCTAATCCTGCCTCCTCTAACTCAAGTCTTCGTTTATCAACCTCAATCCAATAGTTATCTTTGACAAGTTTTTCACGTTCTGATTGTTGATTATAAGCTCCGATAAATCTAAACATAGCTGATAGTGGCTCATATCCCTCAAAACTTATTGATTCATACGTATTTGTTTCTTCATTAAAAAGCCTAACCGAGTTTGGCAAGCGCCCCTGTGCTTTCCTGAACTCACGTTCATTTTTATCTAATTCAGCCCAAGAACCCTCTACCTCACCATTTTGCGCTTTATATAGCGCTTGATACATCATCAGCATAATAGCTGAACCAACCTCAGCCCGTGCTAATCCATCCGACATATTCCCCCAGTCGCCAGTTCTCATCCCTTCGGCTGCCCCTTTTAAAACCTTTTTGCTAAAAAATCCAAGAGGAGAGCGATGGATACCAACTTTAAATAGGTTTACAGGAGTATTATAAAATGGAATAATAGTTTGACCAAATTGACTATATGACCCAGACCTCAGCTTATTTCCAATTCCGGCAATGTTGCCAAGTTTAGATTGAAAGGTTATGTACTCCGCACTCTCTATGGCATTGGTTATCATTTCTTCGGTAGGATTCTCTATTATCTCTTTTCTTCTCTTCTCCCATGCCTTAGAACCCCATCTATGTCCTTCCATTTGAGCGGTTCTATCAGCATATCTATAAATAAACCCTGCCTGTGATGGCTCTCTAAGGGCAATATCTATCGCCCCTTGAATACGCTGTGGAGTTCTTATTGCAAGCCCCCATAACCCTGAAATGGCAAAATCTTGCCTAAACTGCTCTCTGCCATATAATGAATACTTGCGAACAGCCTCTGGGTCTTCTTTCAACATTCCCCATGCTTTTCTGAAGCCACCACTCTTAGCATTCCATGTACCCTGAATAAATGATATTGTCTCTGATAGGAAGCGTGTATTTACATCTTTTATTTCTGACCCCTTGCTGATTCTCCCTCTAACATCTTTCCCCAAAGCTGTAAAGAAAAGATTATTCGCAACACTAAGAGGCATATCAGCCACGTTTAATGCCCAATGGAGACTATTACCTACCGTACTTCTCACTACAGATGACGCTGACATTAGTTTCATATTTCTCTGATATTCTACCAATTTATCTTTCCAGTCGGCTTTTAAATTCTTATCAGAGATAATTTTTAGCATGGCATCAACATTTTTAAGCCCAGTGCCTGCCTCAATTTGTATTTTAGCAGCATTTAATGTCCTACCAGCCGTTGCTAACACTGCCTGAGTAGATTCAAGCCCCTTTCTTAGTCTAGCTAAATTTTCAAGAGTTGGATTCAACTTGTAAGCGTCTACAAGAGCCGTTGTTAGCATCTTGTACCCATACACATCTACATCATTTATACGAAGTTCAGGATTTGGCTTTCCATCCTTGTTAATAATATCCTCAGTTTCAAATATTTTACGAAGCTGAGTCTCAACATATCTAGGGTCAGCAGCAGCTGCCTTAGATTCATCCCAACCTCTACCGGAGCGGATTTCCCTAGTTACCGTTTCTCCTAAATAATTTACAACATTCTTTATGAATGGTCTATGAACCTCAGAGACAGTATTAATATTAATATTTCCTGCGTATTTACTTGCGTCTTTACCAACAGGCGCTTTAGGCTCTCCGCCTGCACCGACAGGAAGTCTTCCTGTCTTTTTGAGTGCCTCATTAACTGTTTTCTTCATAGGCACATAATCATCAATAATTTGCTTCACTATAGAGTTTGCCTCTGGGGTATCAGGTTTGATAGTCTCTTTAACCCACTCAGAGAAATTAACCTTTGTGTCATTAGCACCTTCTGGCAACTGTTCTATGAACTCATTATACAAAGTTAATTGACGATGTTTATCCTGAGCATTAATGTCTGCTTTTAATTTATTATTAAACCTTTTCACAGATTCAAATGTAAAATCCCTTAACTCCTTTGCTGTTTTAAATATTTTAGGCATTGCAGTCCAACCTCCTGATGGTGGAGGAATATAATTAGGGTCTTCCCACGCAAATTCATATTTACTCTGCTGTCCCTTTAATTGCCCTGCAAAAGTTGGACTCATGTCAGAAATAGACCTAAGATGAGCCTCTGGGTTAAATACCATTAAATTTGAAATACTACCCTCAACTCCAAATGTCTCTGCCGTTATCAGACCATCGTATCCTTTATTGGCTACAATATGAGAGGCTTTTTCAAGGGTACTCCATTCTCCATTTTGAATATGAATCTCTGAATCCCTTATAAGAGATTCAAGCATTGCTTCAGAGGCACTAGGATTCCTCTCCATCATAAATTCTCTATACTCCCTAGATTCTATTAAGTCTGCCACATGCTTAGGGTTTTTATAATCAAAAACAGATTTTCCTCCAAAATGAACAAAGTGTCCCGTCATTCCTTCAGGATGACCCATCGCTACTGAGCGTGCCTGATTAACAAAGGAAGCCCCGCCAGTAGGACTCGATG
>Ga0098047_10000448_pt1 | contig 16346 bp, 22 predicted proteins | sample 12_taG_FD_92585 | JGI IMG/M metagenome (GOLD analysis project Ga0098047, IMG submission 92585) | Marine viral communities from the Subarctic Pacific Ocean - 12_ETSP_OMZ_AT15267 metaG | ecosystem: Environmental > Aquatic > Marine > Oceanic | place: Subarctic Pacific Ocean | collected 2015-01-16 | reverse complement strand
GTATAGGAGTAAGATTATCTGATGGTAACTTAAGAGATATTAAACCTGATAATTTAACTCTTGTAAGTAGCTTTACAGTTACTAATGATCCTATCGATATTGCTGCACTGGGTCCATTTAAAAATTCAGGAAGTAGGAAAACAAGATTGCTTAAAGTACTATCAGTACCTGTTGCATTAGTAATAGTAATACCTGTAGTAATTATACAATCAGGTATATGGATATGTAAAGGAGAAAGAACTCCTGGAGATATCATACAAAGTTATATTAATTGGTTATGATATATTTAGTGACTAACCAACGTAGTGCTTTTACTCCTTTTGGATATTCTTTAGCAACCATTCAGGAATCTATAGACTATCTGAGTAAATTAGATGTTATTGCATTTGATACTGAAACTGAGGGATTTGACCCTTATACAAAGAGATTAATATCTGCTCAGTTTGGAGACGAAACTAACCAGTATGTCGTCGACTGTAAGACAGTTTGTATTTGTAAGTATAAAGAATTACTAGAAAGTAAGGAGATTATAATGCATAATGCAAAATTCGATTTACAATTTTTATACCATCAAGAGATTGTGCCCACTAAAGTATATGATACTTTTCTAGTAGAGAGAATATTATATACAGGAGACCACAGAAGAAGATTAGCTCTGGATGCAGTATGTTATGAGTATTGTAAAAAAGATATGGATAAATCTGTAAGAGGAGTTATTCATAAAGAAGGATTATCTACAAGAGTAATAAAATACGCAGCTGAAGATGTAATGTATCTTCATGAAATTAAGCGTAAACAGGAAATACAGATTGAAAGAAAAGCTCTGGAGAGGACTGTTTCTTTAGATAATAAATACGTTAGAGTTCTGGCATATATAGAGTATAGTGGGTCATACTTAGATACAGAGTTGTGGAAAAAGAAGTGTGAAGAGGATATGGTTAATATGAAATCCATTAAAGATCTTTTGGATGGTCATATTATGGAGAATATAGATAAATATCCTGAATTTATAAACAGACAACTTACGCTTTTTGATGAAGGAGTAAGCTGTAATATAAACTGGAATAGTGAGAAACAGGTAGTTCCTTTTATGAAGAAGATAGGAGTTAAGACTCAGATAAAGGATAGAAATACTGGTTTATTCAAAGATTCTGTAGATAAAAAGGTTTTAGGATCTCAGAAAGATAAGTTTGAAATAGTAAAGATATATCTTAAATACAAGGAATATCAGAAAGAGGTGAGTACTTATGGAGAAAATTGGTTTAATTATATAAATCCTATTACTCAACGTATTCACACTAACTATAGACAAATAATGAATACAGGTAGACTGTCTTCTGGTCAAAAGGGAAATAAAAAGAAAGGGATACCTCAAAAACCTAATATGCAAAATGTTCCTGCTGATGATAGAACAAGAAGTTGTTTTACAGCTCAGGAGGAGGATAGAACTCTTATTGTGGCAGATTATAGTGGCCAAGAACAAATTGTTCTAGCTAATAAGTCTAAAGATAAGGATTTGCTTAATTTTTATAATAAAGGTCTTGGAGATATGCATTCATTTGTAGCATCTAAGATATTTCCTGAATTAGCTGATCTTCCTTTAGATAAAATTAAGTCTGATCATAAGGGTAAAAGACAAATTGCTAAAGGGGCTGGTTTTGCCATTAATTACGGCGGAACGGGCATTACCATAGCCCAGAACCTGTTATTGCCTCTAAGCAAAGGAGAAGAGGTATATAAAGCATATTTTAAAGCGTTTCCTGGATTGGAACAATACTTTAGAAGAGAAAAAGCTAAAGCGCTTACTTATGGATATGTAGAATTTAATGAAATGACTAAAAGGAAATGCTTTATTCCTTTTTTTGAAGAATACAAGAAACTAGAAGCATCTATAAATACTAATGGTTTCTGGATAAAGTATAATAAAGAAAAAAGAATAGGTAGTAAATTATTTCACGAGGAATTAAAGCCTTTAGTTCGAGAATACTCTACGAAGAAGGGAGAGATAGAAAGGATATCTTTAAATTATCCTATTCAAGGCTCTTCTGCTGATATAACTAAACTTGCTGGAATATATATATTTAGGTACTTAATAGAAAATGATTTGTTATTTGAGGTATTTATGCCTAATGTAGTTCATGATGAGCTGCATTTAGAGTGTGATACGGATATAGCGAAGGAATTATCTCAAGTCCTTAAAAAATGTATGGAAAAAGCAGGTGATAGATTCTGTAAAATTATTAAATTGAGGGCTGAACCGTGCATAACAAATGTATGGGCACATTAATCCCCTTTATTTTAAAAATTATGAAATATATTACAGTATCTGTGTGTCTATTGCTAATAAGTTGTAGACCACGCTATGAGGTTATTCAGCCTGTTCAAGAGAATGTTTATCATTTACAAGGGGTAAGGAACAAAGAAGTACTTATAATCTTAAGTGATATCAAACTAGAGCCTGGAGAAATAATTAGACCTAAAAAAGAAGATTTATATATTAACAAAAAAAATATAGAAAAATGATATGTAGATCATAAATTAAAAAAAATGAGTAGATATACCAAACGATTAGAAAGCGGAAAAGAGGTGGCATATGGTTTTGACCATGTTCTCGGATACTTTTTTCAAGTATTCGATACACCAGATGATAATGAGGAAGATATTCTATTAGTTGATGAGTGTTCAACACTTACTAAAATGAGTAATGGAAAAATGATACACTTAATGGATATACACAAACTTCCAGAAAGCCATATAGAAATGGTAGCTATGGATTTACCAATTGAATAAAAATAGAATATGGATAGAACAGCAAGACAATTAGACGGATTAAGAAAGTGGAAAGCAAATGACTATGAAGGCATTGCTCAATATCCCACTGGTTTTGGCAAAACTTATACAGCTATTCTTGCAATTAGAGGAATGATTAAAAAGGACAATATACAATCTGTTCTTGTAGTTGTTCCCACTATTGAACTAAAAAAACAATGGGAGAATGAGCTTATAAAAAATAAAATAAGAATAGGTAGAGTATTAGTAATTAATACTGCAATTAAATACGATCATAAAGTAGATTTTCTTATATTAGATGAAATTCATAGGTATGCTGCTGATACTTTCAGAAAGATTTTTCAGAAAGCAGATTATAAGTATATAATGGGTTTAACTGCAACTCTTGAAAGAGAAGATGGTTTTCATGCTATCATATTAGAATATCTTGATGTAATTGATGAGATTACTGTGAGCGAAGCTTTGGAAAATTCTTGGATTTGTCCTTATAAAGTTTACAATATCGCTGTTGACCTTAGTCCTCAAGATAGACTATTATATACTAAATCAGATAACTCTTTTAAACATTTTGCAGCTCAATTAGGAAGAGGAGCAGAAGCATTTCGAACTGCTCAAGAATGGATTAAGTCTAATGATAAACAACGTCAAGGAATGGCCGGGGCTTATTATAATGCATTAAGGACTAGAAGAAAAATCTGTCTTAATAATGTTAATAAAGTAAATGCTGTAAAGGAGATTGTTGATTTATTTCCTGGAAGGAATGGTCTTATTTTTAGTGCAACTACGGAGTTTGCTGATACTCTTCAAGAAAAACTTGGAGATATCTCTATGACTTTTCATAGTAAGCTGGGTAAAAAGGAACAGACTGATGTAATAAAGAAATTTAAGGATGGTAGAACTAAGGTTAGATACCTAAGTTCTGTACAAGCTTTAAATGAGGGATTTAATGTTCCTGACTGTTCTGTTGGTATAATCGCAGGCAGTAACTCTACTAAAAGAACTATGATTCAACAATTAGGAAGAATAGTTCGTTTTCAAGAAGGAAAACATGCTACCATTATCAACTTGTTTACTCCTGATACCCAAGAGGTAAAATGGATGAATAAGAGATTATTGGGGATACAACAATCTTTGATTACAAATACAAATCTAGAAGGTTTTATACAAATGTTTAATATTGATCAAGAATGCGTAATAAAATAATAAATTTTATAGAAAAACATGGATTATGGTTATTTTCTATTTGGATGTTAGTAATTGTAATACTTTGTAAATATCATAAACCATGAAAATAGATATTGATGTCAATAAACTGATTAGGAACGGTATAACTCCTGATCAGTTTGTTTTGTTAAGCTTGTGTTATTATAACCAGCATGACAGAATAAAAAAACTATTTGGTATTCAAGAAGCTTTGTCTCTTCGTGATAGTTTAGTAGATACAAAATATATACTAAGCAAAAAGAAAACAAGATTTAAAGATACCATTGTCAGTAAAGCTAATGTTAGTAAACTTATAGGAGTACGTTCTGATAAAATTAACTTTTGGGAATTTTATATTGCTTATCCTACGAAACACGGTAATCGTATCCTTAGAGCTGCGAGTCCTGATAGTCAATTAGCTTTAAAACATGAGAAGAAATACCTCATCAGAATTAAAACTAAAAAGTATCATGATAAGGTAGTGCGGGCCACTGAAGCTTTTGTGGCTAAACAGAGACTGGCTGGTAAGCTACAATATCTTCCTGCTATGGAGACAGTTCTTAATAACTCTCTATGGGAGCAATGGGAAGAATTTGTTGAAACAGTTGGTGAAGAAGGTGCAAATTGGAATACAACAACTATTTAGATATGATTACCTTACCCCTTAAAAACTTCCTTAAAGAGGAAGAAGATTATAAATTATTCGAAAAGGCTTTTAAACAAGCTTTATTAACTAATCAAAAATCATTTAGGTTTAAAGACAGCTTTTATATGACAAAGTTTGTTAAAGAACTGATAATGAATAATAATTCTAAAAAATGGGAAAAATGAAAAGAGCAATGATGGAAATCCAAGATAGAGGATGGCCTGTAAATGATGAGTCTTTAAGAAGTCTCATAAAAGAAAAAGAAAGAGATAAAATGAATTATTTTATATGTGAAGAATGTAAAACTAAGTATCAATCTAAACAAGAAGAACCACCTCCTGGTATTTATTGGAATGATGGACATACTTGTAAACCAGTTCCAGTATGAATAAAATTAAGGTTTGGGAGAATCTTAAAGAGGAAATAAATAGAGGACAAAAAGGATATAATGTAGGTTTAACAATGGGATTTGAGAGACTCAGTACTCACATCTGCAATATTCAACAAGGAAGATACGATACAATAGGAGGAGCTACAGGTACAGGTAAAACTGCGTTTGTAGATTCTGCTTATGTATTTCATCCTTATGATTATATAAGGACTATTGGTTCTTTTTATAAACTCGAAATTATTTATTATTCTCTTGAGATAGAGCCCACAGTTAAGCTAGCAAAGTTTGTTGCTAGGAAAGTATGGGAGGACCATGGGATACTTACTAATATAAATGAGATATATAGTAAGGGTAAATATAAAATACCTAAAAAAGTTGTAGATCTTTTAGATTCTTATGAAGATTATTTTGATGAGATGCAAGAGAAGACTTTATTTTTTAGAAGTAGCTGTAGTCCTAATTACTTATATAAGGATCTTATGGGCTATGCAGAAAAACGAGGTAAGTTTAACAGAAATAGTGATGGTATAGTTGTAGGATATACTCCTAATAATTCACATCTTATTACTTTAGTTGTTATTGACCATATAGGTTTAATAGATGGAAATAGAGAAGACCAGGGTAATAAAAAGAAAATGATAGATAGAGCTTCTAAAATACTTGTTTATTTTAGAAATATGTGTAAGTTCTCTCCTGTAGTAGTATCACAGTTTAATAGAGGTATTGATGGAATGGATCGTAAGGAAAATGATTCTCAGGAACCTCAACTATCTGATTTTAAAGATACAGGAGCTACTCAAGAAGATGCAAATACTGTGATGGCATTGTTCCATCCATTTAAATATGGTATGGAGAGACATCGTGGTTATCCTATTATAAGACTGCAAAGAAACTATAGATCTAACCATATACTCAAAAATAGAGATGGTATGGCTGATTTAGTAGTAGGCATGCATTTTTTAGGAGAAGTAGGTAAATTTAAAGAATTGCCTCCTGCTAAACAACTATTAGAAAATCCTTCTTTAATAAATAAAATATTAGCGTATGGTCAAGGAAGTAAATGATTGGGTAAAAAATAAATTATCTAATTACCCAAAGCTCAGAGATTCTAATGAACGGTTATATTATAACTATTTGATGGATTCTGGATATGACACTGGAAAGAGTATTAAGCAATTTTTAAGGGACATGGAACAAAGGAGAATACCTTATCTAGATTCTTTTGGAAGAGCTAGTAGAAAAGTACAAGAAGATTATCCATCTTTGAGAGGCAGATTATGGGGAAAAAGAAAGAAACGAGCTACTAAAATAAAGCAAGAAATAAAGACTATGTAAGTTGTTAAATTCGTTAGAATTTAGTATCTTTATATAGAGTTAAACATTTAAAAATCAACAATTTATGGCACAACTATGTTTCCTGGCTGGAAAGTCGGGTATGGGAAAATCTACCTCTGGTAGAAACTTAGATTCAGAAGAAACGCTCTGGATAAATACAGATCAAAAAGCGTTACCATTTAAAAAGTTTAGAGAGAGGTATAATGAAAAGAAAGGGAACTATATTAAGAGTTCAGATATGCCTTCTATTATGGCTACTCTAAAAGAAGCACACAAAAATCCTAAGATAAATAAAATCATTCTTGATACTTGGACAAGATGTATGACTGATGCTATAATGCATCCTAGTTTTAGAGCCTCTAAAGGTTTTGAAAAATGGGGTAAGTTTTCAGCTTCACAATATGACTTGATCAATATTATCAATGAAAAACTACGAGACGATATTATTGTCTATGTACTTTGTCATCCAGAAACTCATTATGACGAGGATGGATTTGCAAGAGAAAGGATTACGGTCCAAGGAAAGCAGCTAGAGAAATTTTGTCCTGAAAGTTTTAGCTCTATTGTCTTATATTCAGACATAGAAAAAATACCAGGAAAGCCTAATAGGCATATCTTTAGAACTGTGAACTCAGGAACTAATACTTGCAAAACTCCTATGGAGATGTTTGACGCTGAAGTGATAGATAATGATTTAACTATTGTAGATGCAACTATAAGAGATTATTACGGGATTTAATTATAAACCATAAAAAACAAATAAGTATGGAAGATGTAAAATGGGGTGTACCGTCCCAGGCGAAAGTCAAAAAGGTTGAAAAATACGACACTCCTGTCGTAACTATGGCTGCTTTAAGCAAAAAAGGAGCTAATAGAAAACTAAGTTTTAATAAAGCTGCTCGAGAGGCTCTTAACTTAGTAGGGGGTGAAACCAATATAGCTTTTGGTTTTAATGGAGAGAATAGTATTTGTATTTCGACTTTTAAAAAGCCTGATGCTTATACTTTTGTTATTAATAAAGGATTTGGTCTGAGAGACAAAAGAACTTTTGAATATATTTCTAAAATTCTAGAGTTGGATTCTAAATTAGAAAATGAGCTTCATTTTCATAAAGAAGAATCGGAAGATCAAGTTTATCTTAATTATGTTTCTTATACAAATGCAGATAATGTTACTGTTGAAGAATCAGATGAAGATGTAACATTGGCTCCTGTTAAAAAAAAAGAAAAAGCTAAAGAGTTAACTGAGGACTTAGACTCTCAGTGGTAATATTAATATTAATTTTTAAAAATTTAATCAATGGCAATTAATTTAAATGATAGCTCATTTGACGGTTCAAATGTGGCAATTTTCAATAATGGTACGGCAGGTATCGTTGATCATGTGACTTTATCTATTATCAAAAAAGGTAATGATGATAAAGAAAATGCTCCCGACTTTAAGATAATTTTTACTGATAAAGCTGGGGCTTATACTAATATGGCTTTCTGGTATGTTACAGCAGATAGTCAATATGCAACTAAGGCAGAACAGACTCAAAAGCAAGGTAAGGTGCTTAAGCATCTTGTACATGCTATTTATGGAAGTACTTATGAATTTCCTTCTTATGCAGATGCTAAGACTATGTTATCTGGTATAATGAAACTTTTAAATGAAGCTTTGACACAAGGTGAGGCAGAATTTAGAGTATTTGCTAATTATGGTACTAATAGTAGTACTAAGCAATATATTCAGGTTCGTACATGGGTTCCTTTTATAGAGGAAATGGAAGTACCAGAAGGAGAATCTCGTCTTAAACCAGGCAATTTAGATGCTATGGCACAATTAGTTGAAGATACTACTGTGGCTAGTAATGGTCAAGAAGCAGTAACAGCGGAAGATGATTGGTAGATTGTAGAATCAAAAAGAGGACGTAAGTAGATTATGTCCTCTTTTTTTATATTAGATTATGGGAAAAATAAATCTTAACTCTATAGTCTATAACGAAAAACTAACAAAAGAAGAAATTAATAAACATATTACACAAGAGGAAATATTCTCTTATTATTTAGGAGATAGTATTTCTAGTAATAAAAAATTTTGTAGTCCGCTTCGTAATGACAGTGTTCCGTCTTTTTCTTTGTTTTATCATAGAGATGGAGAAGGTATGTTAATGTTTTATGATTTTGCAACTAAGGACTGCGGAGATTATGTGGTATTTGTGCGTAAACTATTCAATTTAGAATTTAAAGATGCACTTCGAAAGATAGTATTTGATTTTGGATTATCCAATATCAAAGTCACTGCTGATAAAAGAAAACTAAGTACTGTAAAAAGAATTATTCAGAAAAAGCCTGTTAATATAGGTATTAAAAAAAGAAACTGGAAACAGTTAGACCGTAGTTTCTGGTCTAGATTTGGGATAAAAAAATCTACTTTAATTAAATTTAATGTAGTGCCCATTGAATATATATTCTTTAATGGAAATGCAGTAAAAGTCGATAAGCATGGTTATGCTTATATAGAATATAAAGACGATAGGATTTCTTATAAAATATATCAGCCTTATAATGAGCGGTTTAAATGGATAAACAATGCTAATTATAGTGTGCATCAAGGATATACACAATTGCCTGATAATGGAGACCTTCTAATCATTACTAAATCCTTAAAGGATGTAATGAGTTTGTATGATGTTATAGGAACATCTGCTATCGGTTTACAATCAGAATCTGTAATGATGAAAGATTCTGTTATGAAGGAGTATAAATCCAGATTTAAAAAGGTAGTATGTTTATTTGATAATGATAAAGCAGGTAAAAGCCTGTCTTTGAGTTTCTCTAATAAATATAAAGTTCCTTATTTCTTCATGCCTGAAATGGAAGGTGTCACAGATTTCTCTGATTTAGTAAAGATTATAGGTATAGAAAAAGCTAGAGTAAAATTTAATACTTTGATAGAAAATGAAATTAAATAAAGAAAAACAAATAAACTTTGATAGTACCATGACCTTAGAAGGTTATGATGCTAAAATAAGCCAAGATGATTTACATAAATTATGGGATTTATTACAGAATCCTTATAAGAATCCAATTGGCGCTGTCGTAAGAGAATACGTAAGTAATTCTTTCGATGCTCATGCTGAAGCTGACTTCATTAAAAATAATGATCTTAGTTCTATTAGAAATGAGTATTCTATCTACAATGATGTATCTGATGAAGATATAATAAAATTGAAAAAACATCTTGAAGTCTTTGATAATGAAGCAGTTCATGTTAAAATAGCTAAAGATACTGGAGGGTGGTTTTGGGCTACTGAAGATTTTGGCGTAGGATTGTCTCCTAGCAGAGTAAAAGACGTATTCTGTAGTTATTTAAAGTCTACTAAAGAAGAAACTGATAATGTTATTGGTGCTTTTGGAATAGGTTCTAAATCTGGTTTGGCTTATACTGATATAGTATATATTAGAACTAGATATAATGGAATAGAATATGGTTACTTTTTGCGTAAAGGAGAGAAACAACCAAGATTAGATAAAGTATCTGAATGTGCTACTCCTGAAAGAAATGGTACTCAAATTAAATTATATCTTAAAAGTGAGAGAGATAGATATGATGATCTTGTTTTAGATACTCATAGATTCAAAGAAGAGTGTAAAAAGCAATTAGCATATTTTGATAATGTGTATTTTGATGGATGTGATATTAAAAATGATTATGTTGTCGTTAGAGGAGATAATTGGTTGAAAAATAATATGGCTTCTCCTTATGATGGGATGCATATGTGTCTTGGTAAAGTAGCTTATCCTATTGATTGGGATAATTTAAGTGGACAAAAAAAGATTCCTCTTGATTTAGCTTTGAAATTTGAAATTGGAGAGTTAGATATTATTCAAACAAGAGAGGATGTGAAGTATACTCCTAGAACTAAAAAAGCTATTATTGATAAAATAGAAGCTATTAGAGAAGAGTTTAATGAGAGATGGGAGAAAGAGAATGATTTAGAAACTGATGATCTATTATATTATATGAAAAATTATGATAATGATCCAGTTCTGGAATATCAAGGAGATGTTAAAATAAATTTAGGTTATCTATATCCTGATAGTATGGGTTATAGTAGTTCTGATAGTTTTAGAGACCATGTTCCCTGGTTTACTTTTACTCCTTTTGAAAAGGAAGGTATTAAGTTACCTCAAGATCCTTTCTTTGACTATAAATGTGAAAAGTTCATTGGCCCAAATGGTCTTAGACAGCAAGGCTCAGGTGTTACTTGGTTATTAAAAAATTCAGGATATAATGGACAGGAAAGAGTCTACTATAGAATAAAAGATAATCATGATTCTAGAAAGAATAAGTATATAAGAAATAAGCTTGAAAGTTCTGATGTATATCTTATCAGAAAGAAGTCTCAATATTTTTATAAACTTTCTAACTATGTAAAGTATTGTGGTTTAAAGTGGGACGATAGAGCTGATTGGAGAAGAAAGATAAAGCTTTATCAGGATACTATAATGAAGTCTTTTATAGCTACTACTAAATCTTATGATAGAGTATTAGTAGATAAGCAATGGATAAAGGATCATTATGGAGTTAAGAAAAAACTTGATAGAAGCATAATTGTAGCAAAAAAGCTACTTGAATGTTATCAAGCAGGCGAGTCTTATAGTTATCATAGAAAAGAGCTGATTAGAGGAAATTTAGGAAATCTTAAACATGATTTAAAGATAGTTGGAACCCATGAGGAAAGAGGACAGTTAAGAGCCATATCTTGTTTATATCAGCAACAAACTAAACTTAAGATTCCTAGAAGGGTAGAGTCGGAAAAAGGCAAAGTTCTAACTTATGTAGTAGCTCCTACTAATGTTAAGTATTTTAAAAATTTAAATAATGTAGTAACTATGGAAAGTTTTATGAGCGAACATGATAAAGTGTTTAGAAGAGTGGTGACTTGTAAGAAAATGAGTGAAGATAAAAAGTATAGTAAGATTTATCAATTTATTAGGCATATTAAATTTAATGATTGGTCAAATGTTTATCAGAAAATAGCTGATGATTTTGAATATATTAATAGTTATATGGCAAGTAATAAATCTCATAGTCTTAATTGGGAAGGTAATAAGTTTATAAATGATGTTTGTTACCCTCTTGCAAAAGAGAAAGATTGGTTTGATTATGACTTTTTAAAAAGAGTAGATGAGGTTATGGAATATTTTGATGGTTTAGATATGTTATATATCTTAAATTATAGAGAGTTGAGGAGAGAAAAGTTTCCTACTCTAGCTATAGCTAAGTATATACGTGATTATAATAGGTCTATTCGTAATATAAAGCGATTTAAGAGGCTTAACCCTTATTATTATGTAATGTTCAATGAACAAGAATTAGAGTGGCTTAAAGCTAATGAGGAAGAATATGAATTTGTCATAAAGGATAAGCCAAATGTTGAATTAAAAAAAGTAAGTTAAAATGATAGAACATAAAGATTATTTTGGAGAAGTTATAGAACCAGGCGATAAGGTTCTCAGAGCATTGTATTCTGAGCTTCAAACAGAAACAGTAGCAAGATTAACACCAAGAGCTATATTCTTTGAAAGAACAGATCAATGGAGTATAAAACGAGAATTAGGTCCTTTAAGGATAGCTATAACTAGTTGGTGGGATACTAAAAATTTAATTAAATTAAAAAAAGACAGCAATGATTAAAACAACAAGAGTTGGAAATACAGTAGTGTGTTTCCTAGAAAACAAAATGTATCAGAGAAATTTTGATACTGATGAAGAGTTAATTAGTGTTTATGAGACAATTATGAATACTAATGAGTATAAACCAGAAGAGATTAAGATGCTTATAGAGCTCCTTACTCCTCCTAAAACTGAGGGAGAGATTAAATTAGAGAAAGAATTTGAAGAGAAGAAAGCTTCAGCTGAGGCTAGAAAGGATTTATTAGAGTGGATGGATTATATTAGAGATGAAGGAGATGATGCATTTGAAGTTATGGGAACTGAACTTTTTATGAAAGGCATTCCTCTTCCTATTCCTGAATTTTTAGGTAAAGAGTTTGTGAAAGACAATTCAGAATATCGTAGTTCTCTTATAAATTTCTGGAGATTAATGGCACTGAATCCAAATGCTAAATGTAGAGAAGATTTATATGGATTCTTAACTAAGAATGATATGACTATAACTCCTTCTGGATGTTTTGTGGCTTATAGAAATGTTCAGACTCGGGTAGAAGGGAATCAGCAACAAAATGAGGCTGTTTCTAGAGAATGGGCTAAGGTTAAGAGATGGAAGAAATCTCCTTCAGCTTATGTATTGTATGGAACTCAAGATAGAAACAATGGGCAGATTACTAAGTATTATGCTATTTTAGAAAGTAAACATCTTGAGTCTTCTGTAGGAACGGATTATAAAGAAATAACAATTCCTATAGGATTAGAAGGAGAAACGGTGTCTCAAAAGGTTTATGGTCAACTTAATAAAGATCAAGATCCTTATTTTGGAGCAGTATGTATAGGAAATTTAGAACAATTATATCAGGATTTAAGTTCTGATAGTGATGAAACTACTATATATACAGATGGATGGACGAGAACTATGAATATTAGAATGGGAGAACCTGTTAGTATACCAAGGAATCAGTGTGATTCTAATCCTGAAGCTACATGCTCAAGAGGATTACATGCAGCTAATTCTAATTGGTTAAAAGGAGGTTATTTTGGTAGTACTGGTCTTGCTATATTGATTAATCCAATGAATGTAGTAGCATGTCCTTATCAAGATTCTGGAAAGCTTAGATGCTGTGAATATGTTCCTGTATCTATTATAGAATTTACTGAAGGGGGTGATGTTATTCCTTTTGATGCAGAAACTATAGATATAGAATATGCGGAGCATACCCAGGAACAGCTTGAAGAAATGGTAGCTAATAATAAATTTGAGTATCTTAAGGACCAAAATATTATTCCTATGGATATGGACTTTTCTCAATTTTCTGATTTAATAACAGATATTGGTAGAAGTCTTGAAGAAATGACAGCTATAGTACGTTCCAGATCAGTTGATGTTTAAAATGTGAGTTATGGTAAGTGAAATCAGTTTAGAGTTTCCTGAATTTATAACTCATATAGAACAAAGTAAAAAGAGATGGATAAAGATAGGTTATAATAAAATCTATTCTTCTACTCATTACGCCATAAGAGCTGCTTTTGTAGCGGCTCTTCATGGTTATTTGGAAAAGCATATACCAAATAATCTAACTGTAAAAACTCCTATACAAACACATTTACTTGTGTATGTGCCTATAAATTATGGCACTGTGAGGTCTTTAATAAACAAAAGCACTGGTTGTAGAGAACCAAGGTGGAAACCTCCTCGTAAAGGATATAAACCTAATTGGGATATAGGAAATCTTGCTTTAGTGTGGCTAAAGTGTATGGATGATATGATTATAAAAAAAGGCATTATTCCTGATGATAATGTTGAGTATTTGACAAAAAGTACTTATGAATTTATACCCGTAAGTACATTTAAAGAAAGAAAATTGGTATATAATATTAAAACCATTAAATAACATAATAAAATGATAGAATATAAAACAATTGACAAATTGAACCAAAGTTTGTTAAAAGAGCTCTTAAAAAGTCCTCAATCTTATTTAAGAGCTAAAGAAAGATATAAAGAAGAGGGTCCTACTCCATCACATTTTATATTTGGAAGTGCAGTTGATCATTTAGTAACAGAAGATACAGAACTTACTGATAGATTTTATATCATGGGAGAATCTTCTGCTAGTGATTCTATAAAAAGAGTTATAGAGCTTGTTTATGAGGAGGTAAAGAACGAAACTCTTTCATTACCAGAGAGTTATGAATCTATTGTTAGAGCATGTAGTTATGAGCAATATGGACAATCTTGGAAAGAAGAAACTAGAATAAAGAAAATTTTAGAGCAAGGAAGTGATTATTTCATAGCTTTAAAAGAATCTGACGGAAAGAATGTAATATCTGGTGATGATTATAATAAAGCAGTTGTTGCAAATGCTGCTTTAGTTAGTGATCCTTATATTGGAAAGTATCTTAAACCTGGTAAAGGCCAAGAACTTATAAAAAAGAAAGTTATAGAGTTTATTGTAGAAGATATAGAGTTTAAATGTGAGCTTGATTTAGTATTTATAGATCATAATACTAAAGAAATAACTCCTATTGATGTAAAGACAACAAGTTCTAGTATTTATAGCTTTTCTTATAATTTTTGGAAGTATAGATACGATTTTCAAGCAGCTGTTTATGATTATGCTCTTCAGGATGCTATAGCTAAAGTTTCTAAATTTGATGACTATACTATCAATGACTTTAAATTCTTTGTTGTGGAAAAAGATTGTATTAATAGACCTATGATATTTTCTGCAAATAAAAATATTATAGCTATTGGTTTAGGAGGAGGAACTCTAGAAAGTGGTAAAGTTTTAGAAGGTTTTGAACAAGCTCTTGAAAGATATAAATATCATGTTGTAACAGATAATTGGGATTATCCTATGGAATATCAAAATGAAGGTCAAATCAATTTATCTGTATGAGAGATGGCTTATATAAAGTACACAAAAACAGCTACCTTTTTATTTCCTTTATTGGAGATACCTAAGTCTATTTTTATGTGTAATGTAAAAAATAATTTTGGCAAGACAATGTTTAAAACAAGGTTTGTAAATGCATATTTAGGAGATTGTAAAATCAATGATTATAAAGAAGGTTTTGTATTCTTATTATTAAAAGGATTTCAAGATCCTGATTTTGATTGTTTTTATGATACAATGACAGCATTTGAAAATTATGTAGATGACTATGAATTTGGTATTAATATAGTTATGATATATTCTATTCCTGATAAATATTCAGTTGATTACTCTTTAATATTAAAAGGACAATATTCAAAAGTATCAGCTGCTGCTAAAAAAAGAATTTTACAGAACAGTTTCTTTTCTGGAAAACCTACTACAATTCCCCTTATATTAAATAAGGCTGATGTTTTAAGAAAGGGTTGGGAAAAAAGATTAGGAACTTCCTTAGAATCTCAAGAAGTCTGGTCTATTATTGTACCTGATGAAGAACAAATATGTAATAATATTTTAGAAGAGAAGCTTAATAATATACTAAAACCTCTAAATATAGAAAATGAAAAAGAAGAATCCCAATAACAAGTTAAAGCTTAAATATATTGAATTTTTAAAGAAGAATAGAGACATATATGATATGCATACTGCTATTTATGGAAAGACCATGGTTATTTATGAATCGTGGTCTCCTAAAAATATTAAGCGATGGCTTATAGACGGAGCTGATAAACCTGGATTTAGATTTATAAATCCAGAAGAAAATGATTTTATTAATTAAAAAAAATAGAAAACATGGATGAAAAATGGATGGCATACTGGGACAATGTTAATATTGAACTATATGCATTAGTTAAACAGTTAAAAAAAGGTAAGGAGAAAAATGGAAATAAGTAATTTAGAATCTCCTGTTATTGTTAAAGTACAGGTGGATGAAGACGGACTAGTAAATCATACTGTTAGTAGTTTTAATAAAGATTTAGATTTAAAAACAATGCAGGATGCTGTTGGAGGATATATTGAAATACAAAAATCCAAAGATGGTAAATTTGATATAGTTATGAATGTTGTGGAAGAGGGAAAATTGAGAAGTTTACCTATTAATAAGCTAGCTACTGATTTATATGATCATCCTGATGACTATATTGTAGGAGATGTAATTATAGCTCCTGTAGGATTAATAGAATAGAATTGCAAGTACGTATATTACCCTTGAAAAGTCAGGGTGCAGCTACGGAAAGCTTGGGAAAAGTAATTGTATACCGTGAAATTCGGCATTGAAATAGATGAGAACAGAAAACCTTTTACTTTTCCCTTAATTAGGTTAGAAAGAGGGTTGGCTCAATCCCGTAATATGCTGATCAGCTCCTTCTTTCTAACCTTTAAT
>Ga0098047_10000447_pt1 | contig 16371 bp, 13 predicted proteins | sample 12_taG_FD_92585 | JGI IMG/M metagenome (GOLD analysis project Ga0098047, IMG submission 92585) | Marine viral communities from the Subarctic Pacific Ocean - 12_ETSP_OMZ_AT15267 metaG | ecosystem: Environmental > Aquatic > Marine > Oceanic | place: Subarctic Pacific Ocean | collected 2015-01-16 | reverse complement strand
ATAACATTTACCACGAACGCTACCAAGAATTTTGCCGACACGGTTACTGAAACAGAGTCGCCTTTCACCATTAACACCAAAGATATTGCTGCCGGCAGTGAGGTCAGGAAGGCTACGCAAGCCGCATGGATTTCTTGCAAGAGGGCCATCGACCAAGGCGTCCTGAACATGTCGATTAGCCCCACTACATTCGCCGGCACCGAAGAAGAGTTTACGCTAACTCAAACTACTGCTGGGTCTGCCGGCAATACAGCAATAACTTTGATAACCGGAATTACGGCCGATGGCGAAACTGCTTTCACTGACGGTGCAGGCGCTCTCGACGCCACCTATTTGGGCGTTATTTTGCCACTAGTATCTGGTTCAGGCGTTAGCCCAATTGCTCACGGCGCTAGACAACTACCCTTTGAAGATGGCTCAACCAGATATAATCCAGCAACCGGCTGGGTGTTTGCTCAAGACGTTGGAGGCGAGGCCTCTAAGGCTTCATATCTTTATGGTAACATGGTAAAGTTGTTTCGATTTCATGGCTTGGATCATGGAGAATGGGTACAAAACAATCTTAAAATTTCCATTACGAACATTAAATACTCAAAAGATAAATTTAACAAATATGGCACTTTTGACGTTTTAGTTAGGCGATCTAGTGACACAGATCAGGTGCCTCTTGTTTTAGAGAGATTTAGTAATTGTAATTTAGATCAAAATTCATTAGACTTTGTAGCTAGAAAAATTGGTGATCACTATGCTCAGTTTGACTCAACTAAAAGAAGGCTTGAAACCAGAGGGGATTATGCAAATAATTCAAAATATATTAGAGTTGAAATGTATTCTGACAACCCCGTAAATGAGGAATTGCTTCCGTTTGGTGTTTATGGGCCATTAAAGTATAAAGATATTTTAATCACCCCAACAAACAATTCGGCAGAAACAACCTTTACCAACGGAGCCTTTGCCCTCGGTGCTCGTCAGATTTTAGATTCTAGCACTATCGCTGATTCTGCAGCACAGTTAATAATTACCGGCTCTGGTCTAGGCGCCGCCGGCGTCAGTCCAGAATTTAAATTGATGTTTCCCAAACATGAGTTAAGGATCTCAGCATCGCAAGATGGCATATCTGACCCAACTGATGCCTACTGGGGCGTTTGGACAGGCAAGTCAAGTTCAAATAATAAATTTAATAAAGATTATCATGACTTGAATAGAAACAAATCAGATGGTGTTAGTGCACAATATACATCGACTAGTCCCGTAACTGAATACCAGTTTATATTTTCTTTGGACGAGGTTGTTTCGGGTTCCGGAAATGCAGTTTATTATTGGGCTTCCGGCTCTAGGGCATCGGGAATAGCTTTGTCGTCCAAGACAAGTGGAAATACATATAAAACTGTTCTTGACGCCGGCCTTAATAAATTTACGATGCCTTTAGCTGGTGGTTCCGATGGCTTAGACATTACCGAGAGCGACCCGTTTAGAAATACTTTGTTGGACGGTAAAACACAAACAACAAATTATGCATATAATTCAATCAAAGAGGCAATTGATATTGTTAGAGACACTGAGTTCGTGCAATATAATTTAGTTTCAGTGCCCGGTATTACAAATGAACAACTAACGACGCACCTGATTGAGACTTGCGAAACAAGGGCAGATGCCTTAGCCGTAATTGACCTTAAGGGTGATTTTGCACCGGCACACGAAGGCACGTCTAAAACTTATCCAGATTTAGACACCACGATTACTAATTTAAAGAATCGCAGTCTTAATTCAAGCTATGGATGTGCCTTCTATCCGTTTGTTCAGATTAGAGATACCATCGCTGGTAATTTGGTATACATGCCATCGTCTGTTGCAGCCCTCGGCGCCATGTCTTATACTGACCGTGTTCGCGCTCCATGGTTCGCCCCCGCAGGCTTTAATCGTGGTGGTTTATCTAGTGGAGTCGCTGGCTTGCCCGTGATTAACGTTACACAGAAACTTACGTCAAAAAATCGCGATGATCTGTACGACGCCAACATTAATCCGATTGCCAGCTTCCCGAATGAAGGAATCGTAATCTTTGGGCAAAAGACCCTACAGGTAACCCGCAGTGCTCTTGATAGAATTAATGTTCGAAGGTTATTAATCTTTATCAAGAAGGGTATTTCGAATATTGCTTCTAATATCTTATTTGAGCCAAATGTTCGCGCTACGTGGGCTAGGTTTATCGGTCAGGCAGAGCCTTTCTTAGCAGATGTCAAGGCGAGGTTTGGTTTGGATGATTATAAGCTGGTGCTAGACGAAACAACGACTACGCCAGACCTAATTGATCGCAATGTCTTGTATGCCAAGGTTTACCTGAAACCAACCAGAGCAATTGAATTTGTTGCGGTTGACTTTATCATTAGTAATACAGGCGCATCTTTTGAGGATTAAAACTATTTATAGAAGATTAGGAGAATTATAAATGGCCGTCAATAAAGCAACACCAATCCCACCGTGGGCATCAGTAAACATAGAGCCTAAAAGAGCTTTTAAGTTTATTTTAACACTTGGAGACATCCCAGCATGGGTCGTCAAAGATGCTAGTCGTCCGAGTCCAAGCTTTACCGGTGACGTAACCCATGACTTTTTAGGCCATCAATTTAAATACCCCGGCAAGGTTCAGTGGCAAGACGTTAGTGTTACTTTAGTAGAACCAATTGATCCGGATGTTTCCGGTCTTATGTTGGATTCTATTGTCAAGGCTGGCTATAATCTGCCTTCAACGTGGACTGCTGATAATGAGGGTTGGAGAAACACTCTTTCCAAAAAGGGCTTTGTTGACGGAAACTTGGGTGATATTGCGATTAAGGTTTTAGACTCGGATGGTAATGTTGTTGAGCGCTGGACCCTTCGTAATCCCTATATTAGCGCCCTGACCTATTCTAAACTAGACTATGCGCAGGCCGCCATCAACACTATTTCTATAACCTTTAAATATGATTATGCAGATTTGGCGATCTTTGAACAGAACCAAAACTCAACTGTCGCATAATTATATAGATGGGCGCTTCTGAAACAATAAATAAACGTAGTCGTATACGTCAGCAAATTGCTAAACAGGAACAGGCTGCTGGTGTTGGTGACGCATACTTTAATGCGGTAAGAACTTCTCTTCAAAGTTCATTTAGATTTTTATTAAGAATTAATGGAATTCCCTTTGCCTTGGTTTCAGACGTTGATCGTCCCAATCCACAGTTTGGCGCCACAAAAGATTTTCAACTTTTAAACTGGAAATTTAAATACCCTGCAGGCACTGTCGCTTGGAACGATGTTAATTTTACAATTAGAGAAGTATTTGAAAATAGCGTTGTTGACTCTGTTGCTGGTATTGTTTTAAATAAATATAAGGCGATTGGCCATGATAATCCGATGCAGGTTGATTCAAATAATTTAAAAGATATGAGCAAATCTGCCTTAATGGCATCATTAGGAGATGTTATAATAGAGGTTATAAATCCCGAAGGTGACATATATGAGCAATGGAGACTTCACGGTGCTTTTATTAAAAGCATTTCTTTCTCTAAACTTTCCTATGGTTCGCCGGCCTTGGTGGGAACGACAATCGGCCTAAGTTATGACTGGGCTACATTAACGTACACCGATGATCGGGGCAGACAAAAAACTTATTAAAGAGGCATGAATGAAACAGTTTAATATGGATGACTCATCCGGAGCGCACGAGCTTAATGGAATGACTCATTATGTTACTTTGCCAACAAGGGGCGCACATTATTCTAAAGATCACCCACTTTTTGGTCAAGAAACAATTGAAATAAAAATGTTAACCACCAAAGAAGAGGATATTTTAACAAACACTTCTTATATAGAGAAAGAAGTCGTGTTGGATAAATTTTTAGAAAGCATTATTGTTAATAAAAATATCAAACACAGTATATTACACGATACAGATCAAATGGCAATATTGATAGCTTCAAGAGTTGAAGCATACGGTGAGGATTATCCTATTATCATTAATTGCCAAAAATGTACTGAAGAATATGACCATGATATTGATTTATCAAGTATGTTAAAAAATGAAATTGAAAGTGAATTGGAAACTACGGGCCACGGTACATCAATTGTGGAGTTACCTAAATCACAAGCGACTCTAGAATTTCGGAATCTCTTGCCGTTTGAAGCCCAATCGATTGAAAAGACAATTGAAAGAATGAAGAAAAACGGAATTAATACAAGTTTCGTTAATGAATTTTATCAACGTATTATACAAAGTATAGATGGCAATACAGATGGTGAGGTGATTGCCAGTTTTATTAAAAAAATGCCCATTAGAGACTCTAGAGTACTAAAGAAGGCATATGAAGGCTCTATTCCAAGAATAGATACCAATTTTCAGTCTACATGCAACGCTTGCGGACATGAAAATAAAGGAGGTTTGCCCATTCAGGCGAGCTTTTTTTTCCCTGAATTCTAATTATGTAAAGGGTGTATATGAAAATATGATGATATTTATTTGGAAAGCTGGTTGGACGTATAGAGATATATACAACATGCCGATAGGCAAAAGAAACTGGCTTTTTGACACTTTCGCTGAAATAAACGAGAAAGCGATGACGCCCCCGGAAGAGGAATAATAAATGGCCAAACAAACCAACGCCGAATTGGCTGCTGCAATTGCGGCCCAGCTCCCAGCCCTTGCCGGCCAGTATGCAGAACTAAAAACATTCCAAAAGGGAATGACCCTCCTGACCGCTGGCCTTAAAAGCAACGTGTCGGCAGTGGTTGGTGCTCTTGTAGAAACCCAAAAGGCGAGCGTTGAAGCTTCAAAGGTTTTGGGCGCAGGGTTCAACGCAGAGGTCCAAAGATCTTTAGAGCTTTTTAAAGAACTTTCAGGTGAAAAGGGACTTGGCATTAAGCTTGAAGACACCAAGCAGGCTGCTTTTGAAATAGGAAAAACTTTTAAAAACACGGCGTTTGAAACAAGAGATTCTATGGACACCATGTCAGCCGCGACAAGTAAATATGCCAATATAGTGAAAACATCAGACATGGCCGGCATGTTAAAAACTTTTGCCTTTCAAACGGGCATGGGCGCTAAAGGAGCTTCTAGCTTTGCAGAAAAAATGATTGGCTTATCAGATGCTATGCACAGGCCGCCAGAACAATTATTAAAATTATCATCTGAGCTTATTAATACAAATATTGCCTTTGGTTCAACTGATGACGCGGTTGGAAGACTAGCCTTAAGGACAGACAAATTTGCTCATTCTTTGGGTATTTCTGCCGAAAAGGTGAAAGGCTTGTTGGGTGGCATGATGACAATTGGTGACAGACAGCAAGCATCTGCACGTTTATCACAAATTGGGATGATGGTCTCGCAACAAACTGGACAAGATGTCGATGTTGATATTCAAGGATTGTTAAGTTCTGATCCCAATGTGCAACTAGGCGCGTTCAAAACTACTTTAAAGTCGCTTTCTAAGGCCTCGCGAAATTTATCGACTGACCAGAAGCGGTCACTTGCTTATACATTAGTACAATCAACGAAAGGGGGAGCGGCGATTGGGTACAAAGGCGTCCAAGCCGCCTTGTCCGACTACACAAAGATAGACAAAATAACAGACGACGCAAAAGCCCGACGCGACGTTGCCGACAAGGCTGCTGAGAGTCCGGGCGCATTCGGAGGATTTTTCAATAAACAGGGAGGTCTGGACGATGCACGGGTTAAGGAGTTCGCCACCATCGCCGCGAAAGCTGAAGAGACCTTTGCTGCGAAGAGGCTGGATTTTGTCACCAACAGCCTCAAAACTGCGACCAACTCAACAAAAAATCTTGTTGAGTTGGCTTTAATTGCCGACAAGAAGAGCTTGGAAATACTTAGTGCGACTTCTTCATTCGTAGGGAGTACTATACAGAACCTTTCAAACATAACACACACTTTTATAACGGCCCTCACCGCTGCGGGCAGCGACACTGCAAAGCAGATAGCGGCTTTGACAAAACTACAAAAGGACATCGCAGATCTGCAAAGAACCACAGTAGCAAATGCAGCCGCCATCGCCCGCAGGGCGGTGAGACCGACCCCGGGCGGCACATCGACGCCATGATGCCCGGGCGGTAATTAATACTCCATAAAAAAATGTTGGAGATATTTATAGTATGACAATAACTTTAGGAAATACATTAAAGGGTCTTCTTGGTGGCGGCGGGCCTTTAACTGATCAATTGTTTGGTTCTGCTGGCAACGATCCGACTTTGAATAGCGCCTTGCCGGCAGAGGCAAATATAAGAGAAAAATTGTGGTTTTCCAATATCCGCATTAAATTTCCAACAACGGCAGGGTCCATGCCATATTTGAATAGCTTCGGTGGCCAGTCGCTTTCTTTTCCGGCGTACATATCAGCGTTTTCAGATACGTTTTCACCCTTTTTTAGTCAAGTGTCGGTATACGGAAGAACTGATTCAATACCGGTATATAGTAAAACTTCAAGAAGTATCTCTGTTTCGTTGGTAATTCCTTGTTTCGACGCCAACGATGCAAACGAAAATATGAAAAAGATAAATCAGTTTATTAAAAATCTTTATCCGTCTTATAAATCATTTAAGGGTGATTTAGTTTTATCTTCACCGCCCTTAGTTAGAGTTCGGTTTGCAAATTTGATTTTAAATCATGAGTTTGGAAACGGGCTGCTTGGATATATCAAAAGTTTTAGTTGGAATTTTACACCTTCTGATGGCTTTTATTTTGGCAAGGACAAGAATAATACCAGCAATTTATTTTTTAGGTCATATACTTTATCGTTTAGCTTTGACGTATTACACGAGTCTGTGATTGGTTTTAAAGACGGGGCCTTTAACTCTTCAAACCAGAATTATCCGTATAGAACGGCGACAGACATTCAAAATCCGATACAATCTGGAAAAATTCAGTCAAATCCAGCAATTTCCAAAGATGTCAACGAGGCAAAACTTTTAGGAGGAGGATAACCATGACAGTTTCTAGGTACTCTACAACTTCAGAGCAAGTGTTGGTAGATAGTGATTATAAAAAGGTTTATTCAGAAAAGTTCAATAAAAATAAAAGACTTTTTTTGTCGAAATTGGCGACATTAAATATAAAATATCCAGAATTTTCCGACGTTTTAAATTTTGATTATGCTAGCCATGTTTGGTCTGCGGGGGATAGATATTATAAATTGTCTTTTCAACACTATGGAGATCCTCAATATTGGTGGGTTATTGCTTGGTTTAATAAGAAACCAACCGAGGGTCATGTTTCTGCCGGCGATATAATAAGGGTGCCAAAGCCAATTGGTGAAGTGTTATCGACTTTGGGGTACTAAATGAGTTCGATAGATTTTTACAGTCCATACGCAACAACGAAAGAAAAGGACCAGATGAAGCAGGCTATGCTGACACAGGTCTTACTTCCACAGATAAGTAATAATAGTAATAGAGAATTATTTGAGTTCTTTAAGGGCAAAAAGACAAATTTGCTTGATAAAGAATTTCTTAACGATAGTAGCAAAATAGTTTCTTTAAATTCTGCATATGGATGTGATCTTGAGACACAGTTGAGGTTTATGTGGTCCAAAGACAGGGTAAAACACATAGAATTTATGCAGTCCATAAGGCCAGAACAGCTTGCTGTGTTGGTCCCATATGCTAGATTTTATGTATCAGATAACGCTGTTAATGCCCCTAACGCTGTTTTAAAAAATGCTCTTCCAGTAGCGTTTGATAAAAGTTTTGATACAAATTATTTTAAAAGCAATCTTAATAACATTTCAAGAGGCGAGGCTGCGGGTATCAAGTCGATTCGTGTCAAAAAAGCTTATAACGTTACAGCAGATTATGATCCAATAACCTTGAATGCCAGTTTTTTCTTTTCCTCTTACGATGTTTTAATGAATAAACCGGCAATTGATCGAGAGTATCTATTTGGTTTTAGTTATGGCGGCAACCGTGCAGGCGCAGCCACAAGACGTTGGAATTTTAATAATTTTTCTCTAGAAGAAGTAAAAAATATTTCGTATAAAGAATTGCTGACCATATCTGGTACTGGTAAGTTCAAATTGTTTTTAGAGTATGGCTGGAGCGTTCCGACGAATGTTTCGTCAGAATTGATCAGTCCAAGCGAAAAGGCACTAATTGAGAAATTTGAAAAGGTTTTTTATGCTATCTCGCCGGTAACACATAATATCGGCTTTAATGAAGATGGTAGTTTTTCACTCGATGTTGAATATGTACCAGTCCCTATCCGCACCCTAACAGAGACAAACGACTTTAAAGCTTCTTTCTTTTCTGATAGTGGGCTTTTTAATATGTTGAAAGACGATTTGAGAGTAGATCATGCGGGTTTAATAAAGGAAATAGAGGAAAAACAAACAAAGATTAAAAATATAAAGGCCATTTTGAAAGCCGGCGACAAGGATCCCCAAGTAAAAACACAATTAAATAAAAGCATAAAAAGGTTAGAGGCGGAAATAAAGGGGAAAGCCCCGGGACCAGTTTACACAAAAGCAATTATACAAGCATTAAACAAGAATAAAAAATATACTTTAAGTTATTCTATTGGTCATGAAGAGGGCATCCTCAAGTCGCCCACACCAGAGGTAACAGTTGCTAATTATACAACCCGAGTTTATGTTAAAATTGACAAAATCAAGGAAGGAAAACCAGTAAATTCAGCAAAGTTCCAAAAGGAATATACCCTTCCATCGTTTATGACAAAGATAGAGAACTATGGCGCCGAAAAAAAGACCCGGGCCGTCCAATTCGCAGTCGCATTCGCAGTCGATGATGCGCTTGAAGCCGCGTTAATAAAGGAGAAAGTACCCAAATTCTTAGAAAATGGTAAAATGGTGTCACACATATTAAAAAATGTGTTGCCTGAGACTATCCCTTCTATTAAGGACACCAAGATGGCAAACCCCGGTCTGCCCCAAAGTCAAATCGCCGGGTGGGCAGCAACGAAGAAAGACATATATGCTACACAAATAAATTTCGTTTTTCTCAAGGACTTTTTGGATTTGATGTATCGGTTTGTAGATGGTCAGAACGGAATGCAGTTGCCGGTTTGTATTTTGGGCAACATCGCAGCACCGCTGCCAAATGGCTATAAATATTGGTGTAATATAGGAGACATTCCCATAGAAATAAACAGGCTCACCGCCATATTATCAAACTTTTTCAATAAAAGACCAATGGCTTCTTTGAACGATTTATTACACTATATTCTTCAAACTGCTGTTCCAGATATCATGACCAATCCCGAAACAAGATCGGGGCTGCCTACAATATCTTTTCCGTATTTTAATTTTCAAACAATCAAGTGGCTGTCTGATTCTAAAATAAAACCAACTTTATTAAATCAGTTGTTGCGGGGTGAAGAGAAAGCACTTATTTCATTATCAGAAAAGTACTTTAACGATTCAGCATTCGGTGCAGGTTTGGGCTGTATTTTTGTTGGCCAAACTTCAAGTTTACAGCATGAGAACTCAAATGTCTTCATATCTAAAAGAATAGAAGCCTTTTCACAGAATTTTTTCAATAATGAGAAAAAAATAATAGATGCCGGCATCGGCAAGCTGGTCATCGGCGCATCTGATGGCCTGTTAATCTCTATGAATTTTGGGTCGAATACTGACGCGTCTTTGAAAAACTTGAATTATGAATTTTCCAAGACTCGGGGTGGAGGCTCTGCTCAAATTATATCGGCCAATTTTCAATATACTATGAACGCCACTCTGTTTGGAAATAGAATTTATGAATTTAGTAATTTAGTTTTTGTTCCAAGCTATTCTCTTGGTAAAATGAATCCGTCTGTATCCGAGGGAAGTTTGGATCAACTTAAGACAGACGATTTTGAGATTGCCGGCCTGTATGCAGTTGCTAGTGTTACTGACAATCTGGATTTAACAACAAACACATATCGTAAAACAATTACCGGAAACACCGTCTTAAGAGAGTCTAGGTTAATAATAAATCAACTTAAATACGGCGGCCCCTATAGGCGCTCGCCCGACGCCAAGATGCGGTTCCCCGCCTTAGCCAATACATCTTTATCTGTTTATGTGTTAGACAACGCAGATGAAATTGATATACTTAAGCCGCGACAGAAGGATCTCGCGATCCCGAAGGCCGGCCCACATGACGTTGAATTGCCCCCTCCGGAACAAGTGGTAAAAGAACACAAAGAAGCACTCCAGCCCGGATCGGAAAAGGTGCAAAAGGCAGTAAAGGCGGCCGGAAAAGATCTGGATAGTTTATCGAAAGAACTGGCTGCGGGCAAATATGGAAAAAAGAAGACGAAAGCAGAGTTGGCTGAATGGAAGAAGAGCCGTGCCACGAGCGACACCGACACGATCGCTGACCAATACCAGAAGTGTAAAGATGCGGGCCAGTGCCATTGAAATGAAAGTGGGGGATTCAAATTAGCTAATTATCATTATGAAAGAAATTAATATCAAAGAATTGTTGGCAGAGTTTGAAGACTATTCACCGAATCTCGGTGTTACTTCTTCTGATGTTACTTCTAAAAACGCTGGACATCGCCACGAATATATAATTGATGAAAACGGCAACGGCGAAGCTTACTTGGCTGTCCATCCCAACAATCCAAAAATAAAACATAAACATATAATTAAAAATTATATTGTTTTAGAAGCACAAAGCAGTTGTTACCCAAGTTGTAAATCACAATACGGCAACGACGGCGTTGGCCCACATGGCCACGTTATCAAAAAAGAGGTTGTAATAGAGAACTCAGTAAATTTTGCCTCTACATCCGAGGTCTACAAGAGTAGGGAAAAATATAAAAAGCAGGTAAATAAAAACAATTTGCCGATCGGAGAACAAACCAGCAACGGCAAAGTGCTGAACAATCAATTGGACCTGTGGTATAAAAGACCGCGTTATGGAAAATATAACCAGAGGCTAAATTTAATAAAATTAAAATTGAATGAAACTAAATTTAAGGCCATTGGCGAATCAGATTTTTCTATGTTGGATTTTGCTGCTGACGCTGTGAATGGGTTTTTAGAACAATATAATGTAGAAAGAGAAGAACATCCGCAAAGTATTTTAAACAACCTGCAAGCCGTCAAGGCCTATACTCCAGAAGCAGATTATGATTTATATTTTTTCGCTATATATGTTAAGTTTTTTAATGATGTGCTGGATGGAATTAAAAAAACAAATAAGATTAAAAATATTGATGATTTTATTAAACTTTTTTATTCGTGGGCGTCTTCAAACAGCTTTCCAATAACAGAAACTGGCTTTTATGAAAGCAGATCAGTTAACATATACAATACCGGCTTGGCTTTCGATTTTATACAGATAAACTCAGAGGATGATAAAAAAAGAATTTTAAACGATGTTCGCTTCCCTGTATTAAATTATGTCGCAAAGGTAAATGGATTGCGAATTGATCCAAACTATCCGGGGCGCCTAATAGTCGATATATACTCCAAGCCACTCTTGCAGCGCTATGCTTCGAACTATTTTTTTGGCGATTACAGGGATATACCAAAGAGAATCTTGAAAAAATATTTCATAGAAGTGGATTATCAAGAGTCTAGTGAGAATAAAATTTCATCATTTTTTAAAAATATCTCAGACGTATATGATAGATTTGTCTTTAAATATCCAAATTATGCGACACATCAATCTAATGAGAATTTTTTAGCAAATAAAGAAAAGTTTCAAACGAGTCGAATAAAGAGAAAAAACACTTCTCATGAAACTTTTTTTAATACGATGGAAGGTGCATCAGATGGTTCTGATGTTGCTATGTTTCTATCGAAAAGGGCTATGAGAGAATATGTTAGGTTTAGGCTGCTGGAAACTGATGTAAGGTTCAACAAGGGGCAGATAAATAAAATAATAGAGACCATGTTTGTTCTTAATACTATTTCAAATAAGTTGGATTATGTAGAAATGCAGCCTTATGAAATTATAAGACATATCTCAAGTCAGGCCGTTAATTACTTAGAATCCCTTGCCGGCCCATCTTCCGTTCGAAGTGAATTAAAAGATAAGACAAAAAAGAAACACTTTGTTTATCTTTGGGATCGTACTACATAAAAAATGTTTTGACAAAGTGGCGTAAAACTGGTATTATAGGCTATATCTGTTTGGCGGCAGAATATATAAAAAATAAAAGAAAGTATTATAATGGAGTTTCAAAAAGTGATTGGCATCATTGGCCAAGGATTTGTTGGCACGGCCTTGAAACAAGGTTTTGAAAAAGATTTCGCAGTAGAGACATATGATAAATACATTACCGATCGCTCAACCTGCACCAGTTTACAGGAACTGTGCCAAAAAACAAAAATTGTTTTTGTGTGCTTGCCGACGCCCATGAACATGGATGGATCTTGTAATTTGTCAATTGTGGGAGACACCATAAAACAAATTGATGAATGTTGTCGGGGCAATATTATAGTTATTAAATCAACGATACCTCCCGGCACAACACGAGCCTTTAATGCGTCTTGTGAGAGCAGCGACGTGGTTTTTAATCCAGAATTTTTAACTGAAAATAACGCGATACAAGATTTCTTAAATGCGAACAGGATTATTCTTGGAGGGGCAAAAAAGGCAACCACGACAGTAAAGAAAATTTATATGAAAGTGTTTCCTTCTACCCCTATCATCGAAACAGATCCAACAACAGCAGAAATGGTTAAATACATTACTAACACTTTTTTGGCAACCAAGGTGGCATATGCGAATGAGTTGTATCAAATTTGTTCTAAGTTGGATGTCGATTATAAGAAAGCAATTGAGCTTTCTAGGTACGATGAGCGGTTGGGACATACCCATTGGGCGGTCCCGGGCCATGATGGCCACTACGGATTTGGAGGTAGTTGTTTCCCCAAGGATCTGAATTGTTTAGTCCACATTGCTAAATTGGCAGGCGCCGACCCGATGGTGCTATCCGCCGCGTGGAAAAAGAATTTAGAAGTTCGCCCGGAGAGAGATTGGGAAAATTTAAAAGGTCGAGCAGTGACAAAAGCAAAATGATTTTTTCAAAAATAGATAATAAAAATAAGTGCAAAAGCATTTTTGCTGGTGGAGAAACATATGATGAATATGCCCCCAATATGCTTTATACATGGGCATATCAGCCCGATTTGCCAGATCATGCCAAATATTTGAAGCTTTATGTTGCTGCCGGCAAATATGAAGATTATATTTTTGAAAAAAATAAAATAAAGTTTGGTTCCTTACAATCTAATATTAAAAATGTTTTAAAGTCTTATTCAATCTGTGGTTATGATCCAAGAGAATATTGTTTAGATGAGATGGTTGATTCGGATGTTATAGGGGAATATTTTAACATCATGAATGAGACTATGCAAAATATTTTAGATAATGTACCAGAACCAGAAAACTATGAGCAACTGTCTAAGATAGAAAAAATTACAGCAGATATCGCGTCTCGTCAACTAAATCTTAATTTAAGCAAGATATACGATAAACAAAGCGATAATAGAGTTAAAAAGCTAATAAGAAGATATAGCAAAGACACCGCCTATGTCAACTATAATATGTTTGGGACTATAACTGGTAGATTAAGCACCTTTCCGTCCTCTTTCCCCATCTTGACTCTGAATAAAGAATACAGAAGGATTTTAGAGCCGACTAACGATTTGTTTTTAGAGTTTGATTATAATGCTTTTGAACTTCGGGTACTACTAGCCCTATCTGGCAAGAAACAGCCCGACGACGACATGCACGATTGGAACATTCATAATGTTTTCAAGGATACAATAACAAGAGATGAGGCGAAGAAGAGAATATTTGCTTGGTTATATAATCCGGATTCAAATGATTCTTCGTTAGATCGATATTATGAAAAAAATAAAATTTTAAAAGAAAATTATGATGGGCAGCACGTTGAAACAATTTTCAAAAGAAAGATTGAATCTGATAATTTTCACGCTCTCAATTATTTGATTCAAAGCACGGCATCAGATTTGTTCTTGGAGCAGGTATATAAAGTTTTTAAATTATTGAAAAATAAAAAGAGTTATGTTGCCATGCTTATTCACGATAGCATGATAATTGATTTTTCAAAAGAAGATTGTGAATTGTTGGAAGAGATTAAAAAATTGTTTATGAATACGCGTTTTGGTGAGTTTAAGGCTGGTGTCAAAATTGGTCATAATTTATTAGATTTGAGGTCGTCATGGAAATAATAGGCTTGGGAAAGGCTGGTAATAAAATATGCAAACTTTTTTCAGAAAAAGGAAAAAGGTCTTTTGCCATCGACACAAATGCAGAAGCAGACGTTGTTCTTCCGGCTGCTAAAAACATGGAAGAGGCGGAAACAAACGTTCCCAATCTAGATTTTTTTAAACAACAACTTAGAAGTGATGAGCTTTTATTCATAATGGCCGGCGGGGGCGTTATAAGTGGCTCCGCTCTGGCGGTATTGGAACAGTTTAAAGAAAAAAAGATTAGTGTGCTTTATATTCAGCCAGATGGCTCATTTTTAAACGCTATAAGTAAAAAAAGGGAACGGGTCGTAAGAAACATCCTACAAGAGTTCGCCCGGTCTGGCCTTTTAGAAAAAATATATCTTATATCCAATAAAGATCTGGCCAGTATTATTCCTGATATTTCAATTGGAACCTACTTTTCTAAAATTAATGAGAAAATCGTCAATATGTGGGAACTATATCAGTACTATAAGAATGTTAGCCCAATTATGGGAAATATAGAACAACCCTCTGAAATTGATAGGATTGTTTCATTTGGTTTCTACAATCTAAATGACGAAAAAGAGGGTGAGTTTTTTAAATTAGATAATATCAGGGAAAAACACTTTTATTTTGCGCTTAGTAAGACCACTTTACAAGACACGGGAAAGGTGTTACAATCAGTTATCGAAAAGTTAGAAAGGGCAAAAGACACAGAGACAGTCGAAATATCGCACGCATTCTTTGATTCGGGATATGAGGTTGACAACGTGTACGTTTTGTACTATACTAACCATATACAAAGCTAGCGAGGCAGGAAAATCACCTGTCTTATAACAAGGAGAAAATAAACATGGCTATTGATTTTAGTAAGATGAAGAAGAAGCTTCACGCTTCAGAGGGAAAGGGCGGCAATGGAGCAAATTTGTTCTGGAAGCCACAGGACGGCGAACAAGTTATTCGTATTGTTCCAGATCCAGACGGCGATCCTTTCCACGAGTATTGGTTCCATTATAATTTGGGCGAAAACAACGGATTCCTATCACCAAAGAAGAATTTTGGCGAAGAGGATGCTCTAAACACATTCGTTCGTGGTCTTTGGGAAGATGGTTCTGAAGAGTGCCGAGAGCAGGCAAAGAAGCTGATGGCAAAGCAGCGTTTCTTTTCCCCGGTAATTGTTCGTGGTGAAGAGGAGAAGGGCGTTCGCCTTTGGGGATACAGCAAGACTGTTTATCAGAAGCTTCTTAACTTGGTGTTGAATCCTGAGTATGGCGATATTACTGACCCAACAACGGGCACCGACCTTACTCTTAAGTACGGAAAGGCACCGGGCGCGATGTTCCCATCAACGGATATTTTTCCAATGCGCCGCCCATCGCCGCTTCATACCGATAAAGAGGTCGCGAAGGGGATGATCGAGACGGAAATCGATTATGACGGCGTATTCACGCGAAAGACTCCAGAGGAGGTCAAGCAGATGCTCGATGAGTATTTGGCCGATGGCGAGTCAAACGGCAGCGCTGGCACCCAGCGTTATGCAAAAAAGAGTGAAGATCAGGTAGATAAAGCTTTTAGCTCTCTTCTATCTGCTTAGTGCAACGGGGGGGACTTCGGTCCCCCCCACTTTTTATCTGGAGAAATATGAAAAAGAAAGTTTCCGGCAAATTGTCAATTGCCGATATGAAAAAATTAATTAATAAAAAGGCCGGCATAAATGTGGCCTTTTCTTTAAAAGACGATAACCCAACTCAAGTGGAACAGTTTATTCCAACAGGCTCTAAGTGGCTTGATGGAATTATTAAACGTGGAGAGTGGGGAGGAATCCCAGTTGGGAAAGTAAGCGAGATCGCTGGCTTAGAAGCAACTGGTAAGTCCTATATGGCCGCACAAGTCGCAGGGAATGCACAAAAGTTAGGAATCGATGTAATCTATTTCGACTCAGAGAGCGCAATTGACCCAGAATTTTTAGCTAATGCTGGTTGCGATGTGGAGAAGCTGCTTTATGTTCAGGCCAGTTCTGTAGAGTTTGTTTTAGAAACAATTGAGAGTTTATTGGCAAACAACGAAGGCCAGATGCTTTTTATCTGGGATTCGATGGCTTTAACACCATCTATTAGTGATATTGAATCAGACTTTAACCCCTTATCAACGATGGCAGTAAAGCCTCGTATCCTTT
>Ga0098047_10000444_pt1 | contig 16407 bp, 15 predicted proteins | sample 12_taG_FD_92585 | JGI IMG/M metagenome (GOLD analysis project Ga0098047, IMG submission 92585) | Marine viral communities from the Subarctic Pacific Ocean - 12_ETSP_OMZ_AT15267 metaG | ecosystem: Environmental > Aquatic > Marine > Oceanic | place: Subarctic Pacific Ocean | collected 2015-01-16 | reverse complement strand
CCCTCTGATCGACACCGAAAGATGTCATGACACCTTCCCACGTGGCACCCATGATTGCCTGTCCTTCGTTTTCCTGAAATTCGATACCGTGACGGTTTTCTGCCAGTTCCATAAGCCTGGTGACGACTTCCATGGTGACCGGCGCAATGATGTTCTCGTCCATGTCGACTTTCTTGTCGAGTTCATTGATCAGCAAAACACCGGCCTTGACCGTCGAACTGATCGGGTCTTCCGGGTTGATCTGCTGCATGATCGCGTTACTGGTCGAGTCGTTTTCGTACAGCACGTTCATCAGCGCCCGCATGGCCCGCTCATATTCCTTCTGCTCTCGCCGATTGGCCTGTTCCTCATTGACACCCGGTGCCTTGTGATATCCCGCCGGGCCGGGCCGTTTAGCCGCGACTGGCAGCCCGTCAGCATCGACCGGACCCTGATCGACCGGCGGGCCACCTTGTGGCGGCATACCGGCCCCTGCGCCCGCAGGAGCGCCTTGCGGGGGCGCACCGGCCTGTGGCGGCATACCGGCCTGTGGCGGCATACCGGCCCCTGCGCCCGCAGGAGCGCCTTGCGGGGGCGCACCGGCCTGTGCCTGTGCCTGTGCCTGTGGCAAGGCGATAGCCGGGGGCGGCACGTCTTCGGTCTGCGGCAGTCCACCACCCTGTTGCTGTTGCTGTAGCACACCCATCGTTTATCTCCTCACGATCCGTAATTGACTGTCGGTGCGTACCGGTTGCGTCCACGATCCGAAACCCGAGCTTGCGCACGGGTACCGTAGTCCGGGTTGACCGGTATCGAGAAATCAGTATTGTCCAGATCTGCCATCGATTCAGATCCGGCATGCCATTGCTCATCCCACCAACGATCCTGCGCCAGTCGACGTTTCTCGACGGACTCGGCAGCCTTACCCGATGCGTAACCCATGGCAGCCTGACCCAACATGAGCCCACCACCGGATGTCTTTGCAAAATCAGTAACAGGCTTGAGCTTTTTCCCGGCATATTTGCTCGCTTTCTTCAGCAAACCCTCCTTTGGGACTACCGGCACCGGGGTTCCTGTCCCGGTCAAGCCAGCATCGTATAACCCTTCAGCAAATCCAGTGTGCTGCCCCGCCACGCCCTGACCTCCACCGGGCAAACCAGATGGAGTAGTATTAACAATACCCGCCGTGTTGTTGCCCAATTGGTTAGCTATATTCGGATCGACAGTCGACCCGCCCGCTGCCTTGGTTGCATCGACCAGTGCTTCAGGAGAAGTCGTAACGGTATTGTCACCGACGGTCAATAGCCTTGCACCATCACCGGTTTGCCCGGCAGCGTTTGCAATTTTTGCAGCCTCGGCTGTTTTGAGCCCGGCACCGCCAAACATTTTCAGCTTCTTCGCAGTACCGATCGGGTCCATCAGCGCCGCACCGAATGCCTTGGCACCGGAAACAAAACTGTTCATGAAACCCTGCGAGGCGGTCATAGACGCACTGTAGGCTGCCGTACCGGCCGCGAGTGCCAGGCCCGCTGTAAATACCGTGGCAGCGAGCATGATGATCTTGCCGATCTTTGAGTTCAGAATCTTGCCGACAAAACCGAATACACTCTTCACGACTTTACCGACACCGTGAACAACGCTTTTGACTGCCCTTTTAACTTTCTTAATAGGATTAAAACCCATCGCTCTACCCTCAGTTGTACAGGAGGTACGAACCTCCATGCCTTTTGAAACCAATTCTCTCTGTCAGCATCCACGTGCGCGGATCGATGTCAACGTCAGGTGCCATACCGGCGACCTTGATTGCTCGTCGTGATAACACCCAGTCACGGAAACCACGTAACAGTTCGGCACCACCACCGGGGATCTTCGACACCCATAACGCAACCGCCGCATGCTGCCGTTGCGCCCAGACGCTGTTCTGCACGTGCGCCATTATAGCAGCGCCAACCTTGCGGTTCTCATCCAGACCGACCATGGCGTAATGCGCGGCAGAACTGATCATCTCGACACCAATCACCCGCATATTCCGCTCATTGGGTTTCAGTTGCGGGTACAGTTCAGCCTGTTCCAGTGCGAACCGCATCAACGCATTAATATCCTTCAATGTTGCTGGTCGAATAATCATAAATTAACCCTGCCAGTTTGAATCATCCCATGGATAGTCAACATCAGTAGAACTTTCAGAGTCCTCTACCGGTGGAGTTGAGTGAATATCTTCCTTCCCCGGACCACCGGTAACAGTCGGCATCGGGAAATCACCAAGGTCGAGCCCACCGATCGTGTCTATCAATTCCAGCGCACCCACGAGCATGTCTTGATGAACACTCACATAAGAGGCAATTCTCTTAGGTGAAATATCCTTGTTTGCCATGGCCGACGAGATGCCTTCAAAGAACGACTTGTACAGGCCCGCTGCAGTTTCGTTAGTTGACATCAACGCCTGGTATTTGCCCTGAATGTCGGCCAGATCCATTGCTTGCGTACCGGCCAGATATTGCTTGTTGAGATCCGTGTTCAGTCGCAGCACTTCAGCTTCAAACATATTCGCTGCTTCTGCGTTGAACAGCGACTCACGGTTCACTGCATCGGCGTTGAATGTCGAAACATCTGTTTCCAGTTGCGCTTTTTGTGCTTCCAGTTTATTTGCTTCTTCTGCATTACCTTGAGATACTGCTGTTTCCAATTGAGCATTAAGTTCTTCCATCTTGTTCGCAGCGTTGGCGTTAAACTCGGAAACCTCAGTTTCAAGTTTTGCATTAAAAGCTGCCAGATCATTTGCCTGTGCTGTGTTGAACTTGTCCAGATCCGCAGCAACACCCACATTAAATTTGCTGACATCAGTGTCGTAACCCGCTTGCGTCTTTTGCCGGTCTGATTCAATGGCAGCATCGGTTAACGCTCTGGTTGCAGCAGTCTTTGAATCCTGCAGTGCCAGGGGAGTGGCACGATCGACCATGGCTGCCTGAGATGCCCCGGCAGCAATACTGGAATTCTGAAGTCCACGAGATGCTGCCGACAACATGCCCTGTTGTTTGGCTCGCACCATGTTCGGGCTGTCCTGCGACGTAATCTGATTTAACTGGTGCGCAGATGACTGGTCCGGTGTGTCGGCAACCTTGACTTCGCCAATGTTACCGGCGAGCGCATCGTCAGCCGTATCCGTCTGGCTGAGATCTGCAGTGGTCGATGAAGCATCAGTCGAGGTACCTGTTGTTGCAACAGCGTTGGTAACCGTTCCAGATGAAGCAACAGCATCCTGCGTTGTCGTTTCTGCGACATCAGGCGCTTCGACCTTCATGTCACTTACTGTCGGCTCGCTGACAGCAGTGTCATCGGGCATTGTAGTGTCATCGGGCATTGTAGTGTCATCGGGCATTGGCTTTTTCCTCTAGTTCCTCAATTCGGGCCAGCAACTCTTGAACAGCTTTTATCAATGGGAACACAAAAGCAGATGGTGAAATGGCTTGCTTACCGTCAGGTTGCTCGTCCCACCCACCAAATTCGTATATACCCGCTTTCATCATCGCAACTCTTACTTCCTGTGCGATTAGCCCGTGGTCGACTCTGTCTGACATGGGCTTTATGTTTTCCGAGTCATAACTTGTCCACTCTTCCGGGTACTCACTGGGTGACTTGTAGCTGAAAGTAACTGGACGAAGATCATTTATAAAAGACAACCCAAGATCCGCATCAACGATATCTTTCTTCATTCGTTCGTCAGATGAATAGTACCAATCAAGTGCCGAATTAAAATCAGCGTAAATATGATTGGTGGTATTACCTATATATACATAGTTATCGGTGTTAACAGGTAAATCTGACCCGATCGCAATCCTACTGGTAGCACCTGTTGCATTTAATACATTAGAGACACCAATAGATATGTTTTTAGATCCGGTTGTCACTGTGCTACCGGTTTCATGCCCAATGAAAACATTTTCACCACCGGTAGTGAGGTCATCACCGGCTGCTGCCCCTAGTATTATATTGTCTGACCCTGATTCCAAGACGTTGGCTGCGCCCCAGCCCATTAGTATATTATCAGCCCCGGTTGCGACTCCGGTATTAACAGCGCCGCCGATAACTACATTTCTAGAAGCTGATGTTGCGTCATTAAAAGAGCCGCCGATAACCACATTGAAGTCACCTGTCGTGCCGCATTGTCCGTTAGTACCTATACATACATTAGCCGCCCCTTCCGTCAAGGTATATGCGGCCATCGATCCGATAATAATATTTGAATCCCCCGTTATGGCGGTAGTTCCTCCTGCCTTCCAACCCAAAGCTATGGTGTCATTCGGCGTAGCACACCATATACCTGCGGAATAACCGATAAATGTATTCCTAAGACCATCACTATTGGACAACCCGGCTCCAGCGCCGATAGCGGTGCAATGATCTACATCAGCATCAGCCCCTAAAAGCGCATTTTGTCCCAGAGCGACATTGCCATCACCAGTTGTATGATTACCACCCGTCAGATCCATGGCACCACCATTGGTAATAAAATCACCAGCAGTAATTGTGAGATCTCCAGAGGTAACTGTAAGATCTCCAGAGGTAACTGTAAGATCTCCAGAGGTAGCTGTAAGATCTCCAGAGGTAACTGTAAGATCTCCAGAGGTTATCGTTATACCTCCTGCTGCAACTGTCAGTGCGTCAGTCGTGTCGAGTGTTCCGGTTACATCTACCCCGGCAGCATCGAGGCTGAGTTTAAGATCACCGATATGTGAGAAACCGACGTAGTTGGCATGACTCCACATACCCGATCCGGTTTCATTGGTGAAAGTAAGCGAAGGTGCTGTGACGATTCCATCGACAAATTCTATTGGCGCAATTGCCGACACAGATCCATCGCGCAGAAGAGCAGACCCACCGGCTGCTTTTGCAGCCCAATGAAGTGCCGAGAATTGCCCGGCTCCACCACCAGCAGCAGCAGACACAGGACTGTCTTCGGCTTTTTGCGCCCATTCTTCAGCGTAACTGGTTTCCAAAACACAAAGTGCTGTTTCGGCTACACACAAAGTTGTTTCGTCCTGACACAGGACTGTCTCGGCAGCAGACTTTGCAGAGTGGTGTAGTGCCGAGAATTGCCCGGCTCCACCACCAGCAGCAGCAGACACTGCACTGTCTTCGGCTTTTTGCGCCCATTCTTCAGCGTAACTTGCTTCCAACGCAGCGTTTGTGATGTAGCTGGTCGACGGTCCTATTAACTGGTAATTTGTTCCGTCGAATCGAACAACGTACACGACACCGTTTGCAATATCACCGGCAATCAATGTAGCCCCATCCGGGCCTTTAATTTCTATCGCGCCGATGGTGTCAATATCAAGAGTTGGCGTGCCTGTGTTGGTATGCGTGGCAACGAAGACTGCTTCATCACCCGTGGTGTTCACCGTCCTGACATCTGTCCCGGTGAACGCAATTGCATAAGCGTTCCCACTACCTGTTTCAGTAGCAAAGGTGGACTTGCCGGTCGACATTGCGTCAGCAGCAACAGGTAATAAGTCGAATGCTGTTTCAATACCATCCAGCTTCGGATTCATCTCCGATGAACGAACCTTCGTGTTCGCAATAAAAGCTTGGGTATGTACCCAATAATTGTTAGCCATTTATCTCTGCAGCCTCCGGGGGTCGTAATGCAGAATCATTCCCTGAAGTATAAACGGGTCTGAGTATGCAGTCTCGTTGAAAATCATGAAACCTATGTTGGTTGCCGTCCCGGTTATATTTGCTCTAGCCCTGGCAATTGAAGCGCCGTCCCATGTGAACTCATCCCAGTTGTCTGAATCCCAAAACCCGCCACTACCGAAAACAGATACGTCATGCGTTCCCGAAATAAATTCATCACCACTGTAATCAAGATCCACAATAAACTTCAGATCCTGCTGCTGTGGAGAGTTGAGTTCCAGATCCGCTCGTCTGAATCGTTTGCGACGTAGCGGAGATCCGACGTGGTTGAACGGCAGCCGTACAAACGAAGTAATAACAGCGCCGTCAAAATCCTTGCCGATCTGGTCTTCGTATACAAACCCGTCGTCACCATCGGTACCACCGAGAGCGTCAGACACAAAATAGGTTCGTTCTTTACCGGTTTCATCATCTGTGTTGTAGATCTTCAGTACCGGATACGGGTACTCAAGAAATCCGAATTCCGGCGCTTTCTTACGGTTGTAATCCTGTCGTCCACCAGCGGGTACATACAGAATTATCGCGCTGTTCTCACTGAAATATTGCCGGTACTGGTTTGTCTCTCGCACGATAGTTGAATCCGTGAACTGACCGCGCAACTGGGTGACGATCGGCTGAATAAGTTGTGACACGGTAGCGCCGACAAAATCACCGAAGGCATCGGTACGCGCCACACTGGTAATGCCCAAATCATCAAGCGCATAAATCGTGTCGATCTTCTGCGTTGAGTGCAATTTACCACCGGTTTGTTCGCCGACCAGTTTCATTTCCCAATCAGAAACACTCTTACCAAACAGGCCGCGTGTCTCTCTGTCTGTCGTCAACACGAGGACATTACCGACAACACTGTTCATGCCGGTTATTTCATCACCCAATCCGAATTCGGCAGAACCAAGAAACCCGCTGAAATTGAATGGAAGACCAACAGTCGAATGAACAACTCGCCCACCGGGGTACGCAAGAAACAAGTGATTTCTGTGTTCCTGAATAAGAAACGGATTACCAACCGGCAAAACGTCGCCAGCAGTCGGTGCAACACCCGGCATCATTATCGGCGAGACATACCCGCTCTGATCTATTTCAATAGCAAAGTCATCAACTCCGCTACAAGCGTATGCACTGTATGAATCGGCCAGTGCAAAAAAGTTATGGTTATGAAACTTGTAATGTCCACCGGCTGACAATGTCAACGTATACCCGGCTGCACTTGCGTCGGCAATTTTTGTTGTACCCGGTGATTCAAGCACATCGCTATCAGCCCACGTACCACCACTCACCGTGTGGCATATAAAATATCCTTCACCAGATCCGTCCCACGCAACAGATCCTTCATTCAACACGATCTTGTGGATGACTGCTGTTTCTCCAATAGTGGAATTGGTCAGCGTGTCACCTTCAACAACAGCCGACCCTGCCGCGAGCCCGCCGTTAAATGGAACAATAAATGTCATATTGACACCAGTAGTTGTCCAGCCTGATGCAGACGCTACATGAATGACACCGGCTGTCTGTCCTATGTTATCCCTGACGCAATAAACCTTGTCGAGCAATTGCCAGGCACCACGCACGACACCGGCACCCGGTGGCACGGTTATGTCGGCCCGGTAATTATCTCTTGCTTCAAGTAACCAGATGTCCTCGATATCAAGCGACGGTGATATGAGCGCACCGGGTGTTGATGTGACTGAAACAGTTGATAAGGCAAACGTGTCATCAATGGTAAATGTGCCGGTTGCCTTGGTGATCCCGATGGAGTCACTGCCATACGTGCCATCGTCATCCCAGATCCCGCAGATCTCACCTGAGAACCCGGAATCACTGCCAGTAACCGTTTGCCCCAGAGACAAGCCATCGACTGTGTCTACTTCCATTCCCTGGAAGGTGGCATCACTGGGTTTTGGTCTGCCGTCGAATCTTTCAAAACCGGGTATGCGCCGATAACCGCCGTTGTACCACGGTTCATAATTTGTCATGGCAATTGCAACACCAGTTTTAATTGAGATCGCCGGGGTGACAAGATCTAGCCCACCACCAAACGAGAAGTGTTGAATTTTTGTGCTACCGCGAGCGGCCATGATACTTAACTCGCTATGACTTCAATAAAGTTGCCTGTGCTTTTGAATTGCGAATATTCTTGGCTAGGCAACTGGTGATCTTGTAGACGCTGTATGAACTCATCGTAGATTTCAGTGCCTTGCCTTTTCGCTTCGGCAGCGTCTTCGTAGTTGGCATAAAGCTGCATCGCTCTGCCAAGGATTACCTGATGATATGTCAGTGGTATTGCTGACACATCAGCGTTTGCCGCCAATTTGGTGGGCTGGAGATAGTAGTCTGCCGTGATCAGGTACGCATCGTCAGGTATCGGATCAAACTTCAGACTGTTATCGGGCATTATGATGACACGACCGGGTTGTGCTTCGGTCGTAGAAAGAACATCTGCCTTCATGACTTCATACTCGACAGCGGCTAGAGGACCACCGTCGATTTTGAATGTTTCCATGTCCCAGAAATGATGGGACGTGGGTTTAGCGAGAGTCGCTGTTGATGCGACAGTGCTGACAGAGAACCCGGTTGCATGCTTCAGGAACTTCCAGTTATGCCACAGCATCTGGATATAGTAATCAGCAGAGATTACCCAATTGACCATGCGGGCCGCTTCGCCCACTTGGCCTGTAACTGCTGACGGGGCGGTACCAGCGGCACCTACCTCACGATGCAGTTCCTGTACAAGTTGTAAAAATGTACTCATCAGCCATTATCGTCTTCTGCTTTCTTGGCTTTTTTGTTTTCTTTCTTCGCAGCACGATAAGCCTTGGCAGCAGCAGACAGTTTACTGGCACCTTTACCACCAGGCTTTTTACCAGTGGACTTTTTAGCGTTGCCGTTTTTCTTCTTGCTCTTCGGGTCTGGCGCAGGAGCAGGAGCAGCCTCTTCAGCCAGTCCTAGATACGCATGTCCTTGGTTGAACTCGTTGCCGTCCTGTACAAGAACGCAAAAAGATTCACCGACATTTTTTCTGTACGGTGCTGCTGGATCGAAAACAGGTACTGACTTGTCTTTTCTCGTCACGATATGCTCCTTCAACGGTGTGGAAACATGAAACGGTCGCGCAGCTTCGGTGCATGCTCGCCGCTCCTCGGTGTTTCGGAAACTGATTCGTGAGTATTTTCATACTCGGAGTCGATTGCAGATCTGCCAGCTACTCCTTCCTGCAGATCCTCACCGGCCTTGAATCGACCTTCAACACTCTGACGCAACTCGTCAGTGTCGATCATGTCCAGTGACACGGCGAGATGTTCATCAACGTAAGTAGTGATGATAGGTGAACGAATTTTATTACCCATGTCGATTCTCCGGTAAAAGGTCTGGGGGAGAAACTCCCCCAGACCAACCGATTAACAGATCGATGCCAACCGGAGTCAGCACATATCCATGCTTTCGCCCTTGGACTTGACAGACTTTTTACCGAGTGAGGTTCGGCCTGTCTTGTTCTTCACGACGGGGCTTAACGGATTCTCGCTGTCGAAACCGGACAAGGCACTGAGCCCTGTACCGACACCGACGCTGTCACCGTCATCCATCTTCGCACCACGAATGGTTGAAGACTTGTGACCCGGAGGTGAATAGTCTTTGGACGAAGAAAAACCACTAGTGTCTTTCATGATGGCTGTCCTCCGTTAGTACCAGTCAACGACGATTGTGATGTCGCCGTCACCTGCGTTGGCATCGCCATCGGCACCGACATAAGTCACTGCGTCAGCGATGATGTCGGCCCCTGCCGCTATCTCTGCTGCCGTCGCGGAGTGACCCAGATTGATAGCCAAAATCGGCACATCAAAAGACAGGTTCTCCGTTCCGTTTGCAGCGATACCGATCTCGATACCCGCTGCAGCAACAGTGACAGCCGCCGTAAGCGCGACAGTACAAGAAACGATTCGACCTACTTTACCCGGCGGGCCGATGAACGTACCGATCAAAGCATCGGTATCGATCGCAGCAGCCGCAAACTGGTAGGTGATTCGTAAGGGTTTGTCATACGTGTACATGTCTTGATTGCTCCCTTACGTTGCCGAATCCCACTTGATAATGCGGGATTGTGTGACATCATGTCCCACAGAATCGGTGTGGCATAAGCCATAACCGAGTTCCGCATACCAGGCGATTCCTCTTGAACGCCCGAAGTCCGTGGGAATTTTTCCTCGGATCTCTTCGGGAATGGCAAAGGCCTCAACGACCGTATCGGCACCGAAGAAATAGATAGCGTCTGACAGCGTCCATCCTTCCGATGCAATGTTGGTCTGTTCGCAGTAACGAATGCCTTCGTAACGACCTTTCTCGCCGTTCATGATGACGTGCCAACCTTCCGACACGTACTGGTGTATCGCTTCAAGGTTGTTTTTGAATGCACGGAACGTCGATGGCCGACCGATAGCCATGTAGTTGTTTCCGTCGAACGTCGGAATGTCGCTCTCAGCCATTTCATCGGCAACCAACTTCGCGTGCGCGTTGTTGAATGCGTGGGTATGAGAACCTGATGTCGCACCGGAATAGAAAGACACGGTGCTTGAGGTTAACGACACAACCTTTCTGCTCGCCAGATCGAATTGCGCATGTGCCGCAGTATCGAGTGCCTTACGAGCGTCGTTCTTCAGAACTTGGTTGATGACCTCGGTGACCGGTTGTTCGGAAAGGTCATCGAGTTTCTTGGTGAAAGGAACACTGTTGCCGTATTCCGTGATTGTCAGAGAGTTCTGAGCAACCGTGAAATTGGTCGACGGCATCTCGGTCGTTTCAACGAGGGCAGCACCCTGCGTCACTACGTCCGAATAAATGTTCCAGTTAAAGGTTTCGCCCTTTCCGAGTCCGAATGCCTCGCGGGCATCACAGAACTGTCGGAAACGGGTCATGGGCTGCAGTGCCATCCTGAGTTTACGACTCAGGTTGGCTGCATACATGAACCCGCCAAGGCTATTTGTTTGCCAGACTTGTCCAGTCATAACAAAACCCTCCTGGTATTACTAAACACCCCTCGCGAGGTGAAACCAGATCTAGGTCATCTGCCCACGCGACTGCTTGATTTCGTTCAGCGCATCTTTGGGTGATTGCGCACCCTCGACCTCTGTAGGTCGGATGTCAGCCGATTGAGCCGAAGCAGCAGCACTAGGCATTGGCACTAGATCATCCTTTCGGTCCTGACGATCATTCAAGTCGTTCTCGACAGTGAGATCTTCGGATGGCTTGTTGCCGCCCGCCCACTCACGAGTACGCTTTCCTGCTTCTGCCATGACTTGCGATTGCACCCAATCAGGATGTTCTCTCGCAATTTCGTCGGTCATGGTGTCAGCTACGAGAAACAGATTCTGGTCAGCCATAATGTCAGGATAATCTTTCTGGAATTGTTCGTACCCAGAAACAGCATCCTTCGCGGTATCCCGTTCATCTATTTTCTCTACCGCTCTGTCAGCAGCCGCATCAACCAGCGTTCCAGTTTCGACAGGGGTCTGGGGCGAACCAGATATCTTGTCGGTAATGAAATTCACCAGCTTATCGGCAGCCTCTTCCTCGGTGTCCGAGAACATCGAAGAAATGACTTCGCGAGCCCCATTTCTGAGGTCTTCCTGATCGCCTACGTCCGGGTTGGATGGTAGGTCTTCATGGATGTTCGCTGAACGATTATGCAGAGCGGCCTCGTTTACCCGTATCTGCTCTTCTCGCTCATCGAGATTTCTACTCCGATTTGCCGCAATTTGCAACCTGACCTCGGCAGCCTCGTGTTTCTGTAACTGCGCTCTGGCTCGGTCGAGCGGCACGAGAACCTCCTGTCCATCGACCAGAGTTTTAAACATTTGCTGTCCGTTATGTTCGACAATGTAGTTTTCCATGACAGGCGCAGTAGCAGCGTCATCATCAACGCCCGGCGCAGCCTCGCTTTCAGGCGTATCGGCATCCGGTTCGACAGTTGTAGTACCACGTGCCTCATCGATGGCGGCGTGCATGGATGCCTGATCAGAATCAGTAGCCAGTACACCATCACGCTCATCATTGCGATTCTGTTCAAACCTTTCAGCCATGGAATCGATCTCGCTGAATCGCGGCGTGTCTTCAATTGTGCGCACGGCGGGTTCCTGCTGGCTGTCAGCAGAAGCGCCTCGCTTGGTAGCTTCCGTAGTCATGATTTAATCCTCGTCGTCTTCTAACATCTGGAATGCAGTGTCGCCATTAATAATAGCTTCCGCACACCAGTCCAAAAAATTCTTTGCTGAACCGCATTTCAATTGCAGCCGGTTCCACGTTTCACGGTCTTCTTCCTTGTGCGGATTCAGATCCAGTAACACTGTTTTTACTTCTTCGACATCCTGCTTGGCACGTGCATGCAAATGTTTACCAACCGCACTAATCAGAAAATCTCTGAAATGCTCGCCGGTCAATGCCTCTTTATAGCGTTCGCGTTCGGCCTCATCGAGAAATTCGATGTTGCTGTCGTCAAAACTTTGTACCGCGCCTTTACCCATCAGCCACTCCCCGTTGATGCTGCAGCCGATTGCCGGGCCGACTCGATAGCAGTTACACGTTTGCCGACTTCACTGGCAGCGGCACTATCTCGTTTGGTGCGATCTGACTGATCACCCAATTCACGAGTCCTGATATCAGTCTGGTCAGCGATGTCTCGTTGTGTACCGTCTGCGCGTACCGAGATCCCCAGTTTAGCTTCAACCTCGCGCAACGAAATGTTATCGCGCAACGCGAGTTCGGCGTAACCGAGTTCACGCTTCAACTGCAATTCCATCATCTGCTTCTTATCCCTGGCTTTATTGTCTTCGCGCCTGATTGCCAATTCCTGCTGCTTCAGCTTCATCTCCATTGGCGGTTCAGGCGGGTTTTCTTCCAGATGCTTTTCCTGTTCCTCATCAGTACGGAAAAATCTTGCGCTTGATTTATAACCCAGTGCGCCGAAGACATCGTCTGCAATCGGTGACGGTTTCACCCGGCTCTTCATGCCGGGTACTTCCAGAATCTTTGAGACACCCAGAAGCAGACGTTCAACTTTACGCATGGGATCTGTGTTACCCATGCCGACGTTGATCCTGACAACCAGATCCTTGCGAATTAATTCATCCGATGGCTTGTCGATGCCATATCGCAACCACAGGTCTGACTTCTTCGCGGCCAGAGTAATTATCGTCAGGTCTGTTTCGTAGTACTGGATCAACTTGACCAGTTGTCGCAGCGTTTTTTCCATCCACGTTTCAAGGAAAATACGCATGCTGTAGTCAGACATTGCGTTGGCAGACAGCCCCATCTGCGCCTGACCACCTTTAGTGTTGTCGGCACCCTTCGATTGCTTGTTACCTTGTGTTGCCTGACTGAAGTTTCCGACCAGATCGTCGTACTCCATCATCAGCCGGTCTTGTTCCTGATAACTGGAACTGGTTACGTCATGGGTTTCGACAGTCTTAACGTCCTTTTCAGGATCGTTCATCATGACTCCACCACCAGGGACGTTGCGAATCAGTGCATCGAGGTCGACTTGGCTACCTCTTCGTACATAGTATCGTTTGTTAAGTACCAGTTTGACGTTATCGAGGCGCTGATTCGCGACTTCGTTTACTTCGGTTTGCAATCCGGCCCCTTGCTCGATATCACCGGCAGGGTAATTGCGGAATGCTTCGATGGATGAGAAACCCATCGTGAAAGGACGTTCACCAGAATCCAGATGCGGATATGCTTCAGCTAATGGCACCGGATCGGTGAGTAACAACTCGGTACCCATCGTCCAGTACATCATGTCAACACCATTCATGCGAATGATGTTCATGTGCGCCATCAGCATGGTGAATTCTTCGGTGACATACTCGTTGGCCGGATCGATGCGTCGATCGCCCTCACGTGCTTGTCTGGTTCGATCGTATAGTTTCCGGCGAGTTGCAAGCAATGTGTCTATTGAATAATTCTTCCATTGCTTCTGCCCGGTTTTCGGGTCGTCGGTTTTCATGCGGGTCAGTGCTTCTTCAGCATAGATCGGCATGATGTAAACCAAGTACGGACTTGTGCCAACCGGATCTCGCCAATCGCACATTGCATCAAAACGGAAATTCTCCGGGGCAACGAGGTCACTGCAAAGATCATCCTTTAATACTTTGCGTTCACGTTTACCCATCGGCACGCCATCCTGAATAACCAACTGACCCTGCTCATCAAGTGCAGGAACAATCTGTTGCTCAGTTTTGTATTGCCAGTACTGGTGAGAAATGCACAGACCGTAAACCTTGGTACATTGATACGCGCCGATCGCAGTCAGGTACCACGGCATGCGCCTGTCCAGTCGATACTGGAGCATGGCTTTATTAATAGCGGCCGAAATTGTTTGTCGCTCGTCACGAGGATCTTCAGCTTCAACATCAACCAGATCCAGTGTTGAGAACGCGGCGGTTGTCAGCGCAGCTTCGGCTGCCTTGGTACTGGATCGTGTTTTGGGTCTGAATGTGCGCGAGCGTTTGTAATTGCGACTGTTGATACGGCTGCCTGGAGCATGCTCACTATTGAAGTGCGCAAGGTTTCGCTCCCATGCAGTTGTGATGTTCGCTTCGATGTACCGGGTCGAAGAGTGATAGATCTTTTGCGCCTTGCTTATAAGATCTTCGACACGCTGTTTCTCTTTCAGCATGGCGACTTCTTCAGGAGATGTAGCTATGGGTGTGTCGTACTCAGGTTGATCACCCGGCGGGCGGTCTTCCACAGAATCTACATACGGCGCATCGACATCACCGGTATATCCAACCGGGCCTTTCTCTGACTCGCCACCTTCCGGCATGTTGCCTGTGCGAGTCGGGTCTTTCTGGTCATCGGACTGCATCTGCATCCTCGCTTATTACTTCATCCCTGATGTTTCGTGGGAGTGCTTCGATAACGTCTGAGTCGAATTTCTTGGCACGTGATACTCCGAATCGTTCCAGTATCTCACCGGCAGCCATAACTGCCCGCTCCTGCAACCTAGTGAGACTATCTGCTTTGAAAAACAAATGGTACCCCCGTGTCAAAGATAGTGAGTCACAGGAGATAATGCACATGTGACTTTCGATGTTGACGCGCACCCCCCACTGGCGATTCGGGTAGTGTTTCACCAATGCCATACCGACGTTCTTGGCGATCCACATTTCCATCTTGTCGCGACGGATCTCGTCACTGTCCTCAAAGTTGATCTGGTTATAGTCACCAGTGATCTTCTTCTCGGTCGGCCCACGTGTAATTATATGTCTACTCATGCTGGTTCAAACGACTCGTCTGGTTCAAAAGAATTGTGAAGCATATCGCCGAGTATCTCGGCAAATGTCATTGACAGGGAATCACCGTCATCCGGTGAATCCAGCCCACGCTTTTTCATATCGGCTTTTCTCTCCAGCCGCATCTGCTCTTTATCGTTATACCCGTATTCAATACCGATCAGGTCGTTGCGTGTCTCGGAATCATTAGGAAGATCCGCACCGTCATGCAACCACGAGCGCATTCTATCCCACATTTCTACTCGCTTGTTGAAATACAATTCACCATCCTGCGCCTTCGACCCGGCAATGACTTCAACAATGTCGTATCCAAGCATGCGGAGTCTATCAACGACCCCTGCTCCAATACCAACCCCGTCGACAAAGACAGCCGCCGGGTGAAATTCCTTGATCGCCTCCGAGACTCGCTGTGAAAGTTGCATGGTATCCAACTCACGATATTTCCTGAACTCCAGAACTTTACGACCCTGCCTGATGCAGATAACTGATCGGTCATCACCATACCTCGCTACGTCAACACCAAGGACAATCGGCATTTGGTAATAGGATTCATAGATAGCCTCATTAAGCATGGTCTGATCGACCACGTCTGACCTGATGAACTGCATGTCACCCGCACGCGGGAACTGTCCTTTGACACGCACCCGGATGAAATCGCTGTCTTCACTGTAAGTTTTAATCTGTGCCGCGATCTCTTTCTTGTTGGTCATCTTCGCCGTGCGAGAATCGACCTGTTGCGTGTGCCATCGATGCTTATCATCGGAGAAACAGTTGCGGAACTTACCGGTGTTCTTGGTAGGGTTCCCGTACACGAACCACATGGCTCGCGGATCGGTCATCGCGCCTTCAGAAACTTCCCAGATCTTGTCCGGTATACCAGATGCCTCGTCGTAAATAATTAACACATGTGTACCGTGCAACCCGGCGAACGCTTCGCTGTTGTGTTCGGTATTCGGGGTCGCACTGCAGAACCACGTTTCCGGGTGTTCCAAGTGAAAGAATTTCGTGGCCGTCCATTTGAACCAGTGTGCGTTGATTGATCTCTTGTGCCATAACGCTAACTCTCTCCACGTCTTGGTGGTCAACTGGTTAGTGGTGTTGGCGGTGATTACACCGTTAAGGTGCGGCCTGGTACTCATGGCCCACAGAATTATCCACGCCACCTCGGCTGACTTGCCGATACCGTGACCCGATGCAACCGCTTCACGAATTGTGCCTTCCGGGTCTTTATTTATATTGTCACGCACCCGGTTAAGTTGTTCTTCCTGCCACGTGTCCGGGCCGTCAAACTCTTCCAGTGGAGTGTCTTTTACTCCCCACGGAAATGCATATATGACAAACCCATACGGATCGTCATAAAACTCGGCAATGTCTTCCAAGATCTCCGCTTCAAATTCGGAGTCAGACATGCGTGATTTTATTTGTTGTGCGGCTGTCATCAGTCTATCACGTT
>Ga0098047_10000443_pt1 | contig 16451 bp, 26 predicted proteins | sample 12_taG_FD_92585 | JGI IMG/M metagenome (GOLD analysis project Ga0098047, IMG submission 92585) | Marine viral communities from the Subarctic Pacific Ocean - 12_ETSP_OMZ_AT15267 metaG | ecosystem: Environmental > Aquatic > Marine > Oceanic | place: Subarctic Pacific Ocean | collected 2015-01-16 | reverse complement strand
TCCTCCCTGTTCCCGCTTTATATGAAAGGAGTTGTAATGTATGCGTATAAATTAGATGATGAGGGCAATCGAGAGTTTAGCCCTGATCCAAATCCAACAGTGGATCAACCACCTAACAAGGTGATGTCATCACTGCCTGATCCGGTGATCAAATGTGAAGGTAGATGTCGATCCAAACAGACAAAGAATAAATATTCCAACCCGACACTCGCAGCAGTAATAAGATTAGAAGAGAGAGAGAATCATCTCTATAACACGGTGTCTGGAACTAGGCTCTTTGACCCTGGAAACTTCGTTTGAAGTGTACTTTCCTACTCTCATTCTCTAAAAACATTAGAGAGAAAACAAGAGGAACTCAACCCATGACCGAAGATCAAGCAGAAATCTTGTTGGATATCCTCACAGATATCCTCTCCGAGTTACGGGGGTTGGGGCGTGGAGAGGCAGCCCAGAGCGGCTGCCTCTCCGGTGCCCCTGAAAAAGAAACATGAAAGGAGATGCGAATGCATGAATTAGCCATTATTGAGGAAGAGATGATGGAACATGGTTGTTCTGATTACATTGATTTAGTTGATGCACCAATGGGATTGGCCCTCCTAGCCATGACCATAGATGATCTCATCAATCATATCCCTGATGATCAGTTTGAAGAGATACTCATGATCCTTGAGTCTGACCCCAGGGTCCAACAGCAAATGAGTTTCTTACCCTCCTCAGAATGTTCTCAACCACCATATCACTTCGAAAGGGGATACCAAGAGGTACCCAAGTGGTATTGGAAACTTCGTTAGTCACAAAGTGACAGAAAGAGCGGATTATGACCTCAACAATTAACCATGATTTCTTCTATAACCAGGAATGGAGCCCATCAGTTCCTGGCAATGAAAGTGTGCTGGAATGTATCCTTCATCATGACACTTATGATCCCGTCATATTAAAGATCATTCAAGATGATTCACTTTCCCCTCATGTATTGGTCCCTTTGATGAGTAAACTTGCAATGGCAGGTGAACTTATCCCGAACCATGACGATGTGAATGTTCGAGTCGATTACATGTGGCATGAAGAAGTCGCAAATAACCGATTTACAATCTTCTCATGGTTTCTCGAGTGGGGTGAGCCAGAAGGTCGAAATGCTCCTACGGCCTTCTTCCACAAAGATGAATCGGGACTAATCATTTCGAAATTTGCGTTTGTTAAAGCCCGTTCAAAAGAAGCCCACGAGGCATTTATAGATGGTATTCAAGACGCAATACAGGACCAAAGTCAATCCTTGATGACAAGGAGACATGCATGACATATTGCAAGTTTACTCATCAGTGGAAGAACACCTGGAATGCAGAGAACAAAGAGAAGAAGGCTCAGATGGACCGGTCACGACACTACCGTAAGAAATACGGTGATGCCATGCGTGAGCAACATGGTGTAGACGGCCAAGAAGGCTATGACTACCTCTTCAGTATTCAAGAAGGCAAATGCAAATTATGTGGTATCAAATCCACAAAGTTCGTCCACGATCATTGTCACAAAACAGGTAAAGTACGTGGGTTGGTTTGTCTTCCGTGTAATACAGCAATTGGTGGTTATGAAACCATCTGTCGTATGCCACAGGAAGAAGTAGATAAATACTTCTCAGGTGATTAGTCATTCCCCCTTTCAGCCTTGCTCCCCCTTTATTGGGGGAGTGAGGTTTTTTAATGTTCTTTACTTCAAACCCAACAACGAAAGGTAGAACTATGTTTGAAGAACTTGACAACATGGAGGTTGTCCACGATCGAATAGACGAGGCTATTTCAAGGTCTCACGATGTTATTGAAAAGTTATTAGCAGTACGCAAAATAACATCAACCAGGATTGACACTCTTAACTCCTACATTGAAGAAATGGCAGACGAAGCAGAATCACAGAGAGATACATTAAATATTATCCACACCGCTAAAAAGCGTTCAGGTGTGGAGAATATTGATGACTGAAACAATTCTTATCATAGTGATAACGTCAATCGTTATCTTAACCGTCTACACTTATGCATTCGCCAAAGGCGAAGAAACAAAAAGGAAATAACTATGGGATTCAACGCAATGGGTAACTGGGGAAATCAGGTTGAAAAACCTGACATCAATCATCTTCCAATCCCTGCTTCTCGTGGTAGTCGACATTATCCTATTCCCCACTCAAACATGGTCGATATGACCATGAAGACTTTTGATCGAATGGGATTCGAACTAGACAAGTGGGAATACTATCTCTCAAACGACAACCAACGTATGCTGGCTGGCTTTCAAATCAAGCATCCCGGTCTCACATGGCATGATGAGTGGTCTCTCACCGGAGGCATCATGACCTCCACCAACAGCACCATTAGTGCTAGGCTACTCCTTGGACAGAATGTTGGTGTATGTGATAATGGTTGTGTATGGGCAGAGCACCAACTCAGTCACAAGCACACTGAAAATGCTGCTAACAACCTCAAATACATGATCATGGATAAAGCAGAAACAATATTTGATATTGCTAAACAGATCGAAAAAGACACCAATAATATGAAGTCCATTCGACTCGTAAATAGTCAGGTACATGACTTCGTAGTACAATCTTGTCGAGATAACACCCTAAAATGGCAACATGCACCACTTGTATTAGAACAGTGGTACAACACAAAACATGAATCCTTCAAGGCTCGTAATCAATGGTCTCTATTCAACGCCTACACTGATGTGTGGCGTGATAAAAACCGTTTCGATCTATCTTCTCGTACTAGCAAACTTCATAATCTGATTCATGATTGGAATAACGACGAGTTTGTTGGTCCTCAAACCAACCCGGAAGATTACTTCTTCGGTGATTTCTAATGAATGAAGTAAAAACCTACATCAAATTAGATGAACACACATACAAATTCTCAAACGATGCATGTGAAATCCAGGAGGCATATGCATCCAGTCCACAATCAGTAGTACATGCCACCTCTGAAGAAGAAGCAGTACTAAAACTAAACGAATTAGAAGGAATCATTTACCCGCAAATAAAATGGCGACCTCGTCATCGTGGGTCACCATCATCACAATATTTCGACAAATCGGGGGGTGCTGTTATAGACCGGCACGCAAAGGTTGAAGTCATTGTAAAATTCCTACAAGATAATGAGGGATCTTCTTACCCCTTCTCTGGTACTGAGTTTATGAAGGATTGGGCGAAAGCAGGCATCGCTAGAAATAAACAAGACGAAATAAGATGGGATAAGAAAGCAGCAAAGCGTTCCCTCTACAAACGAAAAGTAGATCGCAATGCGATTCGTCATCGTAAAGGTGATTATCTAACCTGGGATCTAAAGAATTTTGTACATTCTATCCTTGACGTTATACGGAAACTTACAGGTGTGCCTAAATTAAGTCTTTGGGGTTACCAACGCAGAACAGATGTAGAATCAGGGTTAAGAGGTATCATTGACACGTTACAAAAAAATGAGGTAGAACTAAAACTAAGCGATTACTACAACAAAGCCTTACACAATATGCTCCCTTATGTTCATCCTCCCACTTATATGGAGTTCACAGAGGATAGAAGTAATCAGAGAGTAATCTTAGACTTTATTCGATCAGAAGCCATTCGTTTTGGCTTTATAACTGAGCCAAAGTGCTCAAAGGAGAACGATAATGAGTAATGACTCATTCCTGACCTTAATGGAAAATGCATCTAACACTATCAATTTTGATGCGTCAATTAGTAAAGATGACATTGTTGCCATCGCTCTTAGTGATTGGGAAATTGCACTCCGTGCAGAAATGAAATCCCTAGATGTAACCTGGAAAGAAAAGAAGAAGAAGATAAAAGAGATTGAAGACTGTTTGGCCCGTCAAAAGGACCAGTTTGAACGTACATTCCGAAGAGATGATATAGCAAAACTTTCTGCTGGTTTATCTCTCTTTGGATGGTGCCCTGAAATAGAAGTTTGTGTTGAATGGCCCCGACATAAAGACACAGCCACTATTACTATTGCAATGTCAGGTGTCAGTAATCGATATGATTCGTCGTTCGCAGCATATAAAACAACTACGAATATCCCCCCACAGATCGAAAACCTTCATAAAGAATTGGAGGGTTTAGAAGAGGAGAGCGCAGAACTTGCAGCGGAAATCCACGAACTCCGAACAGAACTCCATCAAGCAGATTCAAAGGAACGAGCAGCAAGGGCCTCGCTTGCGAAGCAAGTACTCGGATCCACACCAGCAGGAACCACCCTCCTCGAGAAACTCGGAGAGAACTCATAGTTGGGTTCCCCCTTCAAATACTACCCCTACCAAGTTGAAAGGTACTCCTATGTATCCGTCAGCATCTAGGGAGGCATTAAAAGCGATATCGGAAGATCTAATAGAGATTTCTTCCGATATCTATGACTGTTCTGTAGAACTAAACTCCCATGAGGAGAAGTGTGACGGTTGCGGATTAATGGTTAAAGAAAACTTCCAACAATATCTATGGAAGAAAAACCTCACTTCAGCAGCCCGTAAGGTTGCACAGATATCGCAAGAGATCCATGATTCCACGACTGATGGTTGATCTCTAACCCGTCTCTTCTCCCCTCTGCCTCTTTATGGATTCGCGTCTATAAAGAGGTATTACTTCTTTTTGTTCTTACAACTCGAACAACCACCCGTGCGTTCTCTAGTGGGGGCATAAGGAAATGCTTTATTTAGAGCCGCTTTTCTTTTTTTACATCCCTCACAAGGTTTCACAGCACCAAGGGTAGCCTTGTGTATAATCTTTTCGAGGGTGTCACCGACACCCCGTGATTTTGTCTTCTTTTTGTTTACACCCTGGAACCTACCCATGGATACACCTTTCAACATGTCTCCTGAAGATCTTCCTGATTATTACCAACAAGTATACGAAGAATTAATGGAAGGAATCAAGGATTCTGAAATAACTGTAATGCCTTGTTTGAACAAAAAGAGAGGTTTTGTCGTTTATATGATCGTTCGCATCAAATTATTAGACGAAGAGTCAGAATCAGGTGAAGTAGATCATACCTTAGCAATCACCCCCCTTGCAGTCGTTACACCTCCTAATCTTTTATCAGATATAACCCCCATCTTTTCTAAAAACGACGATTTTACTTATGTACCCCACGAAGACAATAACATAGATCCCGACGACAATATGTGGGGTTGGACCCCACCCACTAAAGGGACCCTTACGTTTTTCGAAGAACAATGAGAACTAATAATGAACCAAATAGTTTGGGATCTAGATGGCATTAAGAACAAGGACAAGGTTTGTTGGGAATACACAGATGAACCCCTTAAGATTGACCCTGATGCTTCTTGGAATGAGATAGGAAATGGTTCATATGTCCGTATGAATCCTAAAACTCATGCCCTGATTGAGTCAACAAAAGACCTCCATCTCTCATCTCTCACCCAAACTAACCTAAATGAGTGGAAGTACCGCCTCGATAGTCTATTCGACGCAGGGGTGAGTTTCCTCTTCTCTGATGCAACAGAGGGTGAAGTTCCCATTCGACTACGATTTTCTGATCTATCTCTCCATATCGGATTGAAGACCAGCGCATCAACCTGGACCAAAGAACGATTTGACTCCTCTATCCGTGAATTACGGATGACACGTCAACTCGGTAGTCTGGACATGGAAACCTAATACGTTTATAGTGTCCCCCCACTCATCTATAACCCAAGGAGGTAACCATGCGATGAGACCCATACCAAGGGATAAGCCAGTCAATGAACTGAAATTGTATCCCCAAACATCCTGTGATCGATGTGATCTCCACGAACATGCAAATATCCCGTGCATCCCTACTGTCTTTGAAGAATCTCTTCCCCTACCCCAAATCTTTGATTATTGGAGTGAGGAAGAATCGCTAGACGCAGTGCCCCTTATCCTCTTCATTGGGCAGAACCCGGGCTTCCAGGAGGACAAGGAAGGAAGCCCCTTCGTAGGACGTTCCGGCCAAATCGTAAAGAAGTCCTACATAGACGGAATAGATCTCCGTAGCCGTGCATCAATATACCTGACGAACGGAGTACGTTGCTATACACAGGCAAATGAGGCCCCTAAACCACGTCATTACAGAGAATGTGCTACCTTCCTAAGCCAGGATATTCACGCTCTCTTCCGTTCTTATGGGCCACATGCTACACGCATCATCGTAACTCTTGGTGCCCCTGCAACCACTGCCTTCTATAAGCACATCCTAGAAGGCCACAAGATGTCTCTTTCCCAGGCATTCACATTCAATGGTGGTTTGCATCATATGGGTTCATATCCATTCCACTTGTTTTCCACATACCACCCTGCTGCTGTCCTTCGAAATAATAATCTCATTAACACCGTCCAATCCCACATGCAACTAGTATCCGATTGCCTAGATGGAACAATGGCAACCCCCTCCGAACCCAACATAGTCCCTTCAAGGAGTCCACAATGACAAGTATTGACTCTAGGGTCATAAGCTTGGATATTGAAACTTATGGAGCTTGTGACTTTACTCCCTCTTTCCAAAGAGAATTACCCGAACAAACCGTCTTTAATCCTCAACATTCTCTCTATGTGGACGGAGTAGCTAAAGAGGATCTGATTTTAACGGTAGCTCTAACCCTTCCGAAAGGAAACATCCCATGCCTGACACAGACACTAAACCCGAATCTAAATCCGAAACCAAAGACAATCCCGATCCCTCCTCTAAACACAAAACCATCTGTGAGCACGTTATTGAGCGAGCCGAGAAGGATCCCAACCTCTCTTATGGAGAACGAACCATTCTCCATGCAGTTGGAAGCGTTGGATCAGACCTCATCCATCGTTTCAACATACTTACAGCAGTCATCGCCAGGGCAAACAATGGTTTTTCAAATGCACAAGCCGGAGGAAAGGATGCGCCTGGCCAAATGGCTTTCCCATTCCCAGGTAATCCTAGGAATGAATCTACAGTTTGATATTCAATACCTTCGTATCTTTCCTGAGTTTCGCTTTCGACTTGAACATCAACTACTCATTGACCTGTCAGTCCTTAACTACCTCCACGACGAAACACGCCCAGAAAAATCCTTAAAGGCTCTTGGTCCTGTCCTGGGCACCCATCGCTACCTAAAATCCAACACCCTTAAAGGACAGAAGTTCTCTTCTCCAGAGGATCCAGGCCTCCTTAAGTACAACGCCCAAGATACACATAACACGTATCTGGCGATATCAGAACTTGCACGTCGTATTAGTAAAGACTTTCCTAACTCCCCGAAACTTTCAGACTGGTGCATCAAATTCTATTCCGATACGATCTGGACGTGCATACGAATGTCCGAAGCCGGTATACCAATGGACTTACCCGCTTTAAATACACTCGAAAACAAACTCACACAACGAATTACACGTTGCAGCTCTACCGCCCTTCAGAAATACGGATTACTTCTAGAAGGAACCGGATCTGGCAAGAGCAAAGCAGCGCTTCTTTCATTGACCTGCGACGTAATCGATGGAGTGATCCAATGCGAAACCGTTTCTCAAATCAAGGATTTGATGGCGCAATACTCGGATTCTACCGATTGCTCATCATCTTTACCTTCGGGATTAGCATCTTATGTCTTATCCACTTCCTCTATTCGTAATAACTCTCTTTTGCAGGTAACCCCTAAAAAGAAAGAGCTTTCTTTTTCAGAAGAGAATCGAAACCTCCTAGTAGATAACCTCCCAAAAAATCATCTTCTTAGGAGAGTATTTCGTTTAGCAAAGAGACACAGTTCTTCACAAAAGCTGATATCATCGTACTGTTTTCCCTTGCTAAGACATCGCAGGAATCGACCGAGCGACCGTAGTTCGGTTCTTGTACCAACGAAAGGCGCAGTACATGGCACTAGTAACACCCACCTCGCCTTCCCTACCTGGTACCCAGTCCCAACATTCTCTAAAGACTCCAAGGGAACAGAAGGTGGAACCTTGCAGGGTAGAATCACCTGCAAAAAGCCAAGTGCCCAAACATTCCCCAAGTCCATCAAGGCCTGTATCCGATCTCGTTACAGAAACGGTGCCATATTGGAATTCGATCTCTCACAGATTGAACTCAGAGTTGCCGCCCTTCTCTCGGGAGATGCAGCACTCATGGGAGCGTATCGAGATGGAACTGACCTTCATAAACAACGCGCTCTACAAATCTTCGGGGAAGGCGTTGAGTCTGATCCTAACTTCTATGATTACCGACAAGCTGGTAAGATGATCAACTTTGCGGACCTGTTCCGTTCAGGCTCCGCAACCATGCAATCACAACTTCTTGCTATGACGGGGCAACTACTTCCCCACTCATTCTTTCGTGATATTGTTAATCAACGTCCTATCCACAGACCAGGACTCTACAAATGGCAAGACCGAATAATCCGAGACGTTCGCCAAAACGGCTATTGCATGCTGTCCTTTACTGGGCAGTCTCGATATTTCCTAGGTGGCGACAAGTGGGACGTAAACGAAATTGTAAACTTTCCTGTCCAAACCACCGCAGGAAACACCCTGCTTCGGATTCAACACAGGATACACAAACACTTCCTTCCCTCAATAAATTCCCGAAGGCCCTGCGTCCACATGTTTCTCAACATATACGACGCCCTATATGTAGACTGCAAGCAGGAAGCAATCGACCCCACAATCAAAGCAGTAGCCTCCGCAATCAACCTAGAGGAGACTGAGGGTTATTGGTCTCAACTCCAAGATCTACACAATCGAAAGATCCCCCTTGAGTGGGGGGTTGAAATCAACAAGCGGTAAACATACTATCGGGATATGAACCCACACCATCCCTCAGTGCAACAAAGACAGGATGCAGTACGAGACTACCTCAACGAGGGGTTTCCCGTCTCCATCACCGCGACTCATACAGGTCTCTCCCGGAAGCGTGTCTATGATATCGCCAACCGAGACAACCTCCCCTTCAACCGACCCGTAGCCCCCGACAGCCCGACCGAACACGCGGTTATTGAGCTCAAGTTTGCAGGGTACTCCAATGAACATATTGGACAGTTCTACAGAATGGCAGTTCCCTTTGTTGAGGCGATCCTAGATAGAGCAAAGTCTCGAATCTGTAGTGAGCGAACCCACAAACCCCAATGAAACTTGATTGGATTCTTATACAAGATACCCGGGAGAAGAAACCTCTTCTCTTCCCTAAGACCCTCTCTATGTGGGATCCCGCTACTCCTGCAGAGAAGCCCCGCACAGCCCGTATCAACCTCCATATTGTCAAGGAGAAATTAGATACGGCAGACTATGCCCTCCAAGGACATGAGAATAACACCCTTATCGAGAGGAAAGGGAGCCTCCGAGAGATCACGAAAAACTGCTTCCACTATAAGGACCGGCAGAGATTCCTGGATTGTGTCAAAAGATTGCGAGATTCCTGTGACAACCCTATACTACTCCTTGAGGGCTCTCCAGCCCTCATGTTGAAACCCACAAAGGAAGTTACTAAACCATACTTCTCAGTGGACTCATTACTCCGTATACTCATGGAGTACAAGATTGGTTTCTGGTTTATTCCTTCTTCTACAATAGCTCAACGAAGGTCTGCTGGAGAGTGGACAGCAAGAGCCCTCATTAACGGAGTCCTGTAATGGCAATTCTTTCTGACTTTAATAAGGCCTACCATACTGGGGATCCCCTCTTTGGGTCAGGCTCCACTGCTATTGGCAGCACAGTATTCGTCATGAACACTGACGCCATGACCGCAACAACCTCGTGGGACGATCCCTACCTTCAAGTAGGGGCTACACCAGGAGAAGAAGATAACATTCGACCCATCATCGTTCCCGGTCTTGGTTTCCACTTGGAGGTTAACGTTTGTTGGAGAGGTGACGCACCCGCCGAAGATACCCCAGTTGTTGCTCTCTATGGTCTTGTTCCATTTAATGGGGGCACACAAAGCAGATTGTGGCCTTGCGACCAAGATGCCGTTCTATGTGGTTCATCTGATGGAGCAGCCGCTGCTAACACAACAGACTTCTGGGTTCCCCTCGTAAACTATGATAATTATGAGATCCAAGCTGACGCTGAAGCAGAAGATGCAGATGCCAGCAATTTAGTAGCCCTTATGTCTTCCGGCATCGTTTCGTTAGATTCGGGAGACGGAACCCCAGGACTCAAACTGGGTGTTCCTCGTCGTGTTTACCTTGGTGGTGTAACCAAGGTAATCTGTACGATTCATGCAGCAGCAGCAAATGCTGACGCTGCAGTCATCATTGGTCGCTTTATCGGCTGACTAGAAAGAGAGAAATAAAATGCCTAAGAAGAAAAAGAAAGTTAAAAAAACAGGTGCATTCGGGCCTGCTAAACGTAAGGCAAAGGCATCTAGCCGAGGTAAGTTTAAGGCCGGTGCCACCTCAGGTAGGGCAACCAGTCCTGATGCCCCGGGTCGCTGAAGGTTGTAAATAGTAGAGGGAAATAAAATGGCTGGTGCGAGATTTTTTGGTAGGCCCAGAAGAAACCAACCGACGCAAACAGTTTGGAACGGTTTGGACCCCCGCGGTTTCGATCAAGAGCGGTTCCTAGCTGCCTCCCTGCGTGACCCCAATCCAAACAGAGTATCTCAAGGCGGTGGAGTTGCTCCGATGACTCAAGCCGAGCGGAAGGAATTTGCAAGGCTCGCAAGGACAGGTATCCGTAGGCGAAACCAAGATGCAACAAGTAGGAGGAGCGCTGACCGGTCGAGGCGCGTCCGTGGACGCAGACCTTACGGTAACACGATTGATTTGATACGCGGGATGAGTCCAGTTAGACAGTTTGCATTGCAAAACGTTGGTTCAGCGCTGTCATCCCTACAGCCCGGTGTATCCCGGCTTCGGGGCGATGCCATGCCACTTCTTAATTATGCAAGAGAGACGAGCAGGGCAGCGGGAAGGGATATAAGAAGGCAGACAAGGTGGATTAAACCACACATACAATCAATGCACGGAAGTGCTATGGCCCAGGCCGGAAGCTCACTGCGTAATATGGGAAGGGGTCAAAGACGACAGACCCGTAGGAGTTGGAGAGATGACGCAAGTGCTCGCCAAAGTGCTCGCAACACCGCTGGCCGAAGTAGTCGAGGTCAAAACGTGTTCAGCGGAAGCCCATCTATCAGGCAACCGTCGATCAATTGGGGTACTGACTGGGGTTCTTTTTAATCAGTGAAAACTTATGACAGAATCAAACAATGGTTGGGACGAACATCGTATCTCTATACTCCACCGCCTCAATACGATGGATCAGAAACTGGATCGTATAGAGCACGACCTTGGCCATATTCAAAAAGAGCTATCCTTTAGTCGTGGTCGTACCTACACCATTAGTGCTTTTGTTGCTGTCATCGTCTCCGTTCTTACGGCATTCGGCAGTAAGTTCTGGGGTTAGACGTGGCTGTAAACCAAAAAATGATAGACCTGCTGATGAAATTCATGGGTCACCAATTCCCCAAGGTAGCAGGACCTTCCGGTCAAAAAGCACACCAACTTGTTAGTCTCTATATGCCGAACATGTTACGAAGACCAGTAGCTGGAACATTCAAAAGCAATCCTAATTTCTTGACCCTTGATGAATGGGTAGATCCTAAGCGTCTGTTTCCCCAAGGGATTCCCAAGGTGAGTCAGACTGCTAAGTTTGGACTCACGAAGTCGGGTCAACACCTACATACAACGCCCGGGGCCAATAAATTTCTTGGGAAAGTAGAAGTAGCAAGAAGACATCCTCAACGAAACTATCGAAACCCCCATGCAGTTTCTGGCACTCAAGTATCTGAAGGTGATTTAGGTTTTACACTTCTTCACGAATTAGGCCATGCCACTCACTTAGGAAATATTGGACACAAGGCGTATGCAATAGCACCAATGGCCGAAAGAGAACTACAAGCTAATCTAGCTGCCATCAACTTTATGAAGAAGGAAGGTATGAAGGTGGGACCGGGGCGACGATGGGTTCTAGAAAATTGGGATGAAATTCGTCCTGGACTTGTTGAAACAATGAAAGGTGCTGGCACTAAAAACCCAGAACAATACGTTGCCGCATACGATCACATGCCGAAGCTGTTCAAAGATTCCAATGTCCTCAAAGGAGTCGGCATGCTTACAGGAGTGGGGGGCGTAGAAGCTATGGGTAATATGGGTAATAGGAAATCCTCATGAGGTTTAATCCTAACGATGCAAATAGATTTCCTTCTCCAGGTAATTGGTTGGCCGAAATTCTCGCAATAATTAAGGCCGACAAAAATTTCTCTCCCCCCGGAAAAATTATCAACGAAGCAAAGAAGCCTGCGTTGTTTATGTCCAACAAACTTAGATACGAGCCGGGGCAGGTAGAAAATTTAGTAAAATTTACCAAAAGGGGTACACCCCAAATAAACCCACATAAGGGCCCCTTGATGGATGTAGTCGTCAGGCGTTTGGAGGAACTAAAGAAGTATAAGCCGGGAGCAGAAAGAAGGTTTGTCCGTAACGCAATCCTTCAAGATTTTAGGATGGCAGAACAGCACCATACCCCTCCAGGTCAAAACCAAGCTAATTTCCAAAACCTTAGAGGTAATAGGGAATGGGTTACCCACACTAAGTATGGGAATAGGTTCATCGATTCAATGAGAAACCTCAGCAAGTCTCGTTCCTTACTGGGACTCGGAGCACTCGCTGGTGTTGGCATTATGGCAATGGGAAACATGGGGAATGAAGCATGAGGTGGGTAGGAAATATTAGGTGGATGATCATTACAGGATGGAAGCCCATCCTCTATGCAATCCTTCTGTTCCTCGTGGGTTGTGCAACCTCCCCACTCATAAACTCTTCTGGTATCCCAACACCAACAGCGCTCACAGAATCATCACTTAATGACCTATCAGTGTTGACATGGATAGGAGGGATTTGTATCCTCTTCGGAACCTTATCTATGGTGGTTCCGTTCCTATCTACATTCAACGGAGCAACCTCCATAGTGATTGGGGTTCTTTTGATTCTTCTCAACATTGCGTTGAAGGAGTATCTACATTGGATCTACGTGCCCATACTCATTGGGGCAGCAGCGGTTACAGTGGCCGTCTCGTACAAATCAGTGAGATTCATTCTCAGGAGAAAACAAAAATGTCCGCATTCCTCGGAACACTCTGGTTTACTGTCTTGGTTGCCGTGGTGGGAATCGCCGCAGGCGCTTGGCTCCGACCATGGTTCTCAAAGTTCTTCAAATCCTAATCTAATTCCTGAGGAGGAAAACGATGCCACCGAAGACAGAGGGAGTACCGCTCCCTAAAGGCAAGGGGAAATCTGCAAAGGAATGGTTGGAGGCCTACGGGTTTGTTCCCCGAAACCCCACTATCCGTAGTTCTGATTATGAGATGTGCTTGCACTGTCCCTTCCAGTACTACCTCTCCCGGAGGCTTGGTCTGGTACCCTCACTTCGGTGGTCATCGGCTCTTTCAAGGGGGTCTTGGTTTCACCTTCGAGCAGAGTATCTCACTGAGTTACCCGAAGTAGCCTTACGTAACCTAAATCTAACGTTAGAAAAGCGTAAGGAAGAATTATCAGAGATTTGTAACAATCGAGGTATAATTGGTGAAGAGCGTAGTTCAATTCTTGTCCGAGAAGAGAGGGATATGCTCACTGCAGTTGCTTGGTTTGAAGCCTCATCCAAGTTTAAAATCCCCGGGAAGAATAAAACTTTCCTAGAATACCTTAATGCTAACCACTTTGATATTCTTGGTCAGGAAATCATAGGAAAGTATGAGCATCCAGACTACGGAACTTTGTTAGCACAGTTCGATATGCTTCTCTATCATAGGAAGCAGAACAAGATCTTTGTAGCAGATTTCAAAACTTGTAGTGAATCTCCCATCCTACGACTCTCAACTTGTCCCATTGAGTTCCAAACTCAACACTACCTTCAGATCCTCAAGTTCTTGATCGACTGTGGACGAGTCAGTGAGACGTTCGGTGTTCCAAAGAACATAGAGGTTGGGGGAATGCTGCATATTGCAGTGAAGAAACCCACCATCTCCTTTGGTCAACGAGACAGGGAATGTGAGACTATCGAGCACACCCTCACCCGTGGTCCCCGCAAGGGCCAGGTTGAAATCCGCCGAAAATATTTTGGAGAACCCCGCTTCGAGAACTACTTGAAGCGAGTGAATAGTTGGTATCATGCTACTAACGAATACGAGGATGAAGCTCCTCAACGAGTAACAGATCCCCCCATCAATATCTCCACGACATATGGTTCGGTCCTTATGGATCAATCATGGGTTCATGAGTATCACTCGAGACTCAATCTCATCCGACACTACTCATCTGTATTTCCATGCCCCGGCAACTTCCCTTCATCTGCTGGTTACATTCGATCATTCTCAAAACTGTCTCCCTTTGCACCCTTCTACCTGACACCAGTAACCGAATGGCCTTCTATCATTCAACAAGAAGGTTTCGTATTTGAAGATAGAGACGAAGTCGCTCACGGCATGAGAGAAAATGATTTGTTACTTAGTGGAGAACTTTCTTCTTGAGTCCCTACGGGTGGCCCCCTCTTCGGTGAGGGGCCACCCTCCGAGACTCTTCGATAGAAAATCTTAGGAGAATTCTATGTACTTTGAAGATGAATATAACGAGATAGTTAAAACGAAAATCAATCACTTTATCTCTTTATACAACGGAATGTTTGCCAGTAGGGAGGTAATGCTCGCGCTATTCAATAAGCATGAAGACCTCTCTGTTACTACTAAAACCTTTAAGAAATGGTTAGATGCTTGTGGGTTTACAGTCACCGAATGTGTAGTAGTTCATCCTCCTGGTGACGATATATTTGCAACTACCTCAGATACTTCGAACGCCGACCCCATCTTTGATAACGAAACCCTCGTCGACACAGTACCCCCTAATGTGAAGTTTAATACGTGGAAAGAATTTTTAGACAGCCAAGAAAAGGAGTAGCTAATGGCTGAAACACAGAACTCAACCAAACCCCAACAGAAATTGGCGGTTGGTAAAACAATCCAAGCCCGTTATTCAGGTTTGGGTTTCTCGGGTGTAGGGATGGTATCTCCCCCGGGTCGTTTGTTTGGATTGATTGTAGGTATGCCGGGAGCAGGTAAGTCTTGCTTCCTTCAATCTCACCCCAATGCTTTTATAATCAATTCAGACTTGTCATCAACCACTAATCCAAACCCCAAGGCAATAATGTGGCCTGCAATGGGACCCGAAGGAATCCCAATTGAACCTCTATCTTCTGGGTTCCAGAACTGTGCCCTCACTTGGAAGGGTGTTCTTGAGAAGAAAGCACAACTCCTCAAGATGTCTGAGCAAAATCAGGAGAGACCAGAAACAATCGTCGTGGATAGTCTTGGTTCTGCTATCGGTCTCGTTCGTAAACATGTCACCGAAAAGGCTGGCAAACAAGAATGGAAAGAACTTGATGGACGACGTGCATGGGACGATGTTTATGAGGAACTTGTACGTTTTGCTGTTGATCTTCGCTCAGCAGGCTACGGTTTCTACTACGTTTGTCATCTAGTTAATGCCAAGATCCCGCTTGGAGATGACCGATACACCATTCGTCCTGAACTCACAATCACTGACTCATTCTATAAAAGATTGTTTCCCCTCTTTGAACTCGTTGCAGCATTCGAATCTGAATACGGAACCGAGACAACCATGGTAGCCCGAAAGAATCCCGATGGATCTCCTGGCCCCAAACGCCCTGTGAAGACAAAGTACAAGAAGCATTGCATGACAGTCAACGACGAGTCACTATTAGGTATCACAAAATGTCGGGTAATGTTGCCCGATAAAATCGAACTTCCTCAAGAAGGTGCATGGAGTATCTTCGAGGACATTTACAAATCTGCAAAGTAGGAGTACTAACGAATGCAGAATCAGACCAAAGCCATTTTCGCCACCCTTCAAGACGAGTTCGAATCAGCCAATGCTGATCAAGGACTTGGTTCCCTTGGTGAGTGGCCCCCACAGGGTGAGCATAACTGTTATGTCCTTGACATAAACGTGACTGCTGACTCTAAATTCAAGGAAGCCGTTGCTGGTGGTGGACAGGAACATCCTGCAGTCACCATCCAGTTCCGCTACCAATTGATGGAAGATCCTGATCGTGTGGAGCCTCTTGTTTTCAAGGGTGCCCCCATCACCATCCCCCAAGATCCAAGTTCAATTCAACAGGAAGGATCACAGATCCGTGCTCGTATTGAACTCCAACGTTTGAAGGGTCATCTGAAGACTATCCTTGGATCAGACCCTGTCGATCTCAATGAGTCTATGGAGTTGGTAGAAAAGATGCTTAGCGGCGAAACCTCTATTGCGACAGTCGTCCGATGTGTCTACACTACCCGAGGCTCCCGCACCTACCGGACCGAATACATTCAGTCCCTCTTGTGTGGATGAACAAGTCCCCCCACTCGTGGCCCCCTCCTTCCTTCCCGGTTGTGAGGGGGCCCTCTTATC
>Ga0098047_10000440_pt1 | contig 16466 bp, 13 predicted proteins | sample 12_taG_FD_92585 | JGI IMG/M metagenome (GOLD analysis project Ga0098047, IMG submission 92585) | Marine viral communities from the Subarctic Pacific Ocean - 12_ETSP_OMZ_AT15267 metaG | ecosystem: Environmental > Aquatic > Marine > Oceanic | place: Subarctic Pacific Ocean | collected 2015-01-16 | reverse complement strand
TTACTATATCTCCTATTTGACCCTCTTGAGTAGATAACCCCTGCTTAGCTTGACCCTCTAAGAGATAATGAACTGGAATCATCTTTGTTATTAGGTTAGGATTCTCATCGTCATAAAGGCTTGCGCTGCTAAGCAGAACGGTATTCAGATTGCCAACTGGCGCATATGAAGGAAATAATATAGGGCACCGTTTAAGATTCTCGCTTGTCATAGGGTTTGAATATGATCCGGTGTTTCTAAGACTCAGCGAAAAATTTGAAACTCTACTATGAAGAGAATTTTCTGAGCTGTCAAGAATGACGTTGGGTATGTTAAATGATCCTGACGGCTCATTAAATTTAAAATAAAGCTTTAGATCATCTGAAGCGTATATATCTTTTCTGCCTTCAGACTTCTGTTGTTCAACCGTTCTGGGTGCGTGAAAGATTCTAAGCTCATCTATAGCCCCAGATAGTGTCGTAGCTGGCGTCACAGTTGTTATTTCACTACCACCCAAGTCAAAATATGAAGGTATAGAGATAGATGATCCAGATCCTATATACAGCGGTGGTCTTCCAAACGATAAGGTATCAAATTCAAATGACCTTGAAGATGTCGAAACAAGAGATTCACTCACATAAAGTAACAATTTATTTGTCACATCTCTATCGTAGGTTGCACATATGTGACTAAATTTTCCTTTCTCTATAGAAGCGCTTGTCACAAGCTTTGCAGATCCAGAGTTAACTGAAAAAATTAAATCTGCTGTTTTCGTTAGTGCATTTTCATAAAGAAGCAAGGAAACAGATTTATCTGCAGAATCTCTCTTTTGTAATATTACATTATGTGAATTTGCTTTCTCTGGAGGTCTGAAAAAGAATTCAAATGAGAATGGGTTTGTCCCAAATTCTATAACAGGGGCACCGTTATTTTTTCTAGAAAAATCAGGAAATTGACTTCCTGCACTGTCAAACACCTTTATGTATGTCCCTAATCGAGCCGCATATCCTCCGGCAGGATTTTCAGTTGCAGATGTCCCAGAAAATAATAAAAATCCTCTATTTTTAGGAAACTGATCATAGACGTAATCTTCATATCCTGTTAATGAATCTTCAAATGCCTCTACCTCCTTTTGATTGCCGTCAAAAGGATACTCGTTTATAATTTTATCAAATGCTATGTTGACTTTTGACTGAGCTGAATTAAAAAACGTGTGATTTTCAAATCTTGACCAATCTAAAGGAATCTCTTGTGTAGACTTTACACCAGTACCTGGATCATCGTATCTGAATGATGACGTGCTTTCAAAATTTGTGTCAGATAGAGTGCTCAGCTTTACCTGTATTGGAGGTGCATATTTAGTCTCCACTCTCAAGACAGACGGGCTAAATAGTTTTGGCTTGCCAGTGTTATTAACGTTTCTATTGCTTGACATTTAAATCCTAGATCTCTATACAATCCTAAATTTAGAAGAAACATGTGTAAAAGTCTGATCAAAACCCTGGTCTTTAATCAAGAAATCAAGCACATATAGCCTTCCTTTAAATAAAGAGTCCATATAAATATCAAAATACATGCCATCTGAGTCTGTTGAACAAAGCGTCCCCCCTGACGTGTCAAATGGAATAATGACCTCATCCGAGTCCCAATCTCGAACTCTATAGTACATTGAGGTGAATATTTGGCTATCTGTTACAAATGGAATCTTTTTATATTTTACAGGTCTGTCAACATCCTCTACAAACACCCTAAATCTCACGACATCATTAAATTTGTATTCAGGCTGCATATTTGTTACATTGACTATAAGTCTACGAGATTGATTATTAAATGACGTTCTCTTTGTGCTATTAATAACGAAGCTTGAAGTCAGGTAACCAACAGTTCCATCTAGTGACTCCCATATCTCAGTGAATGTTGCAGATCCTGCATTTTTAATTTCACTTGCTAGCGCGCCATTAAATCTAACTTCTCCATTATTTGATGATGTAAATTCCGATAATGCAAATGATGCGGAATATGCTCCTGTTATAAAATTGTTTCCCATCTTGTGCTGAGACGCAGTAATTATTTTCTGAAAAAATGTTCCCCTTGCAGATGATCCAGATCTTAATCTTAAAATTAATGAATTATTTCCCGAGATTTTTGTTGCCGAAGCACCTGATAGTATATTTTTATATGAACCTCTCACAACATTGTTCATGAATAGTGATCCGGATACGTTAAATAGAAAAATGTCGTGATGATCTTGTACCGTATTGTTATATTGAACAACGAGTCTTGGTCTCTTCGCATAATTAGATGACTGTGCAGAGGAAAATCTCTTGACAAATCTTGTCGTCTTATCTGTCTCTTCGGATCCTGAATATGATATCCTAAATCCGTGATCTGGAATAAGCCCATTAAGTGTTCCAGAGATTATTCTTGTTACATCTATGCTTAGATCCTCTTCTCCTGTGCTAAAAGTTTGCTCGGCCCATAGATTAATATTCTGTGTATCACTACTTCCACTCAATGTACCGCTTGATATAATATCGATATCAGATGACCCAAGAAATCCTTGCTTATTTGCTCCTGAGTGATACCAGAGAGCCGGCGTTGTTCCGGTTACTGAAGCTGTTAAAAAATTGCATGAGTCAAGATCAGAAAAATCTACAACATTCATTCCTATTCCCTCATCAAATGATCTTGACATCGGAAATACTATTAATTTGAAATTTGAAGGAACTGTCTGCCCACCATATGTGTCAAAAAGTTTTAGTGTGCACTTGAATGATGAATGACCTATATCTAAAAAAGATCCAGTTAGCCTTCTAATGGGATCCAAGTTGAATTTAACTAGAGCCCTACTTATCTCTATTGGAGATGCATTAGACCCAGACGTTGACTCACCATATAGCTTGAAAAGATCAAGAGTTGCTGCCTGACCAACATTAGCATCTGTTGCACGAAAGTTATTGCTGATTATCTTATTTGTGATATATGTGTCTTTGCTAGCTGTTAAAATTCTATACATGTCTATCTCGCTGTTCCAACGATGTCATCTCCGGGATATTTTAGCTCAAAAATAGATCCTGGCGGAGGAATTATTAATCCCCGATCTGTATTTGCATCGACTGAAAATCCCTCAGGTGAATACTCATTTTTTCCAACTAACCCAGATAAACATGATACTCTAAACCGGACTAGCGATATTATTCCATGCGTATTTAATATGAGATTTATTATGTCTGATTTCACTATTGGCTGGTCTATTTGAAAATTTTCAATAACCATATATTTTTTAATAGCATCATTTACTTTTTGAATCGTAAGGTTTTTATTTGCTGTTGCATTGACTACAACATCATACTCAATTTTTAAGTTTAAGACACGAGTATCAACTATATCAACAGCATCCGATATGAGCCTATACTGATTAAGATATGTGACAAGATTCAGCTTAAGTGAATCAGGCGACGTGATCAACTTTCCGCTTGAATCTCTGCTTATAATTGAAACAACAGACGCTAGTGGATTATTAGGATTATCTCTAATACCCACTCTAAACACTTTGCCAAATTTTATGGGCATCGTATAGACTCTCGCAACAAGATCCTCTCTTGTAACTATTCTCGATTGTGAATTTCTAAAAGCAAGCGCTGTAGCCCTCATCTCATCTGTAGTCGGTGCTGCTTCACCGCCCTTTGCTTGAAGTGGATTACTCACCTCTATTGACGTTCTAACTGATCCGATTGTTGATGCAGAGGCTGATGCTTTAAATTTTGTCAAAAGTACCGATACTGCTGTTATAGATTTTTCTGCGACATTGTGATTAAGACCGCCTCCGGCTCTATACCTGACTGATATTGACGTGTTTCTTGGAGAGATTCCTAACGTTCTGGTCTCTAAGAGCTTGTTTGGGTCAAGAGTGAATCTAGAAAACGTTGTTCTCTTTCCAAACATAGGCAATGCAACTGTGCTTGGGTCAGGCATTATATCATCGTCTGTTGAATCTGCGCTTCCTCCTCCGAACCTTATGGTAGTTGAACCAGTCTTTCTACTTGTAACTGTTATAAATCTGTTAGGGGCAGGAATCATCTCTATGTTCTCAGAGACAAGATCAGAATCATATGAATCATTTACGACTCTCTTATACACAGTGTCTTGTGTCAACGCTTCAACCTCGTAATATTCAGTGCCATCGGAGTCAAAGACAGATATAATCTCTGAGACGTTTGCACTAGAAAGCTTTATTGTTCTAAATGGGACAAATTTGTCAGGTATCGTAAATGTCTCAGATGATGTGATTCCTGATGAGCACAGCCCTGTTAGCTTTACAGAAAATGATGTTGGATTCCCATTTGCGTTAGATTTCATCGTGACATATGACGCTATTAGCGTCCCGTCTGCTTTTGTCTTCGTAAAATTTAAATCATCAGCTAGCTCAAATTTTATACCCGAACTCGATGCTAGTATCGTGCCAGCAAGAATTATAGGCATTGAGTTGATATCAGGAACATATTCATTATTTTTCAATACAGCGGGAGCTTCAAGGTAAAAATCAACATCAACGGTCGAAGGAGCTGCACCTCGTATCTTTACTCCAGCTGATCTTACAAGCCTTTCAATATTCCTAGACTCTACTGCGGTAAAGATATCTAACTCATTAAATTGATAGTCCAGATAATATGATAAGTTATCTCCCACCATCGCTGCCATCTCTATGAACATTCCAGCGACACCATTTTCACTAAAATCATTAATCTTATCAGAAAAGTAAATCTGACCATATTCTACCATTTCAGCTCTAAATGCGTCGAAATCCTTATTAAGATACGATCTCTGATTCCTTCTTACACTTTTAACCTGATTTTTTTTATCGCTCATGTTTTATCCTGCACAATAGATAGAAACTGATAATACCTTATCAGCTATTCGAAGACGTGGGACGTTGTATTTTATACGCATATCTATTCTCGTCATGCTTAATGCTACACCATCCATGGGACCAGGTGACGCTCCTTCAGATGTGCCGCCAAAGTCAGAAGAAAAAGATGATAACTCAATAAATGGCATATGGCTTATAACAGCCTGACTTATGCTTTCCATCGCAACTGTATCAAAGTCATCAAGAGATGAGAGCTCTAGAGTTAACGGTCTTAAATTTGCGCCATAATTGTAATTACAAAGACGCTCACCTTTATTTGTAAGAATGAGATTTTTTAAATTATCCTCCAGCTGTGATACAGGATCATAATGCATCTCAAAAATCCCAGATCTTCCCGTCCCCAATGCCAGCGGAGTCTTAATCCCGTATGGTATCTCAGTTACTGTCTGAAATAGAGAAGGATCAGATGATAACTCGCCCACACTACGGAAAGATATATCTCTTTTGCTCATCAGGCCCTCCAGATAATAAATATGCTGTACGTTGAATATACGCTAACTAATGGCTAATATTATGCTCCAAGAAGAGATGCGACCTGCTTAGCTATCATTCCGGGACCTAAAATTGCGACGATAAGATCCACTGCGACCCACACCACCATCTGTTTTATTATCACTATCATAGATGCTATAAATGATATATAGCCTGCTATAGCCTCGAGAACCATCATAATTAGCTCTATTATCTTCTCAATAATCCACTCTATAAGACATGGTATACAAGGGAGGAGCTCCATCCAGTCAATAGCAAAAGATGCAACTAGATCTATAAACCAGGGTGCCACGGCAAGATTTATTCCCACGAAAAATGCAGGTATTCCTGGAATCTCAGGAGGAATGCTTAGATCATAACTTGGCAATCCAATCCCTGGTATTGCAAAGCTTGGAAGCTCAGGCAGCGTAGGCAAGACGAACTCTGGAGGGAAATCTATCGTTATAGGAAAGATGTCACAAAGAGTTGTTCCATCATCCTGCTCTTTCTCAAATTTTTCCCTCAGCGTTGAATTATCTCCAATTGACTCAACCATGCACAGAAAAACTTCACAATCTTCGTGTGGCATACCCTCAGCCATACACGTGACCCACGCTAGCGACAAGACTAGATCAATATCGATGTCAATGTCAATGTCAAGATCAAGCTCAAGCTTAATCTTTTCAATGATTATAGGAATTATAAACGTGGGATCGAATATCGGAAGTATTGGATAGTCACTAGTTATATCAAATTGAGTCGCAAGATCAACATAGATCCCATCAACTATTAAATTATGCCACGTTTCAAAATCCTCCATATGCTCATCTAGTGTATCACGTCCAAAGGCATCAGCAAGAGACGCACCAATTTCATCAGGTGTTTCAACTCCAGAAAGAGCTGTTATGTTAAACACTACAGAGGTTCCAGATATTCCAAGCATTCCTGCCTCTGAACCTGGGCCATTCTCTATTATATCCTGGGTGTCAGCTATAAAAGATTCTCTGCCGCCGTCTGTTATCTTTCCAGTTGCTGGATCAAGAACTGTTAACACGTCTCCAGATAACGAACCCATTCTACTTCACAACCACTTTGGTCGCAAATTGCCCAAAAGGACCGCCAGGCGTATGACCAAAGAAGCCAGCTGATGTAGACCCAAGAGGGCCAGCAGGTACAACAACTCCTGTAGAGTCGCCAACGTCTGATACCGGTATTCCTGTACACAATATACCCTTATCAGCGTCGTCGCCGCCAAGCTTTATAACACCCGATGCACCAGGAATAAAGACGATATTTCCATCTGCTTTCAAAACAATAGCTGCTCCATCATCTGCAGGCCCTACCATAAACTTGACGTCCTCTCTCGCTACAATCCTCACCTGGTCAGACTTTATAACTATCCCTGGCACGTCGCCGTCGGACATGGCCATTGCAGTATCAGATGTCTCTATCTCAAAATTTTCATCTACACTTGTCTTCATTGAGATATAGATTCTAGAAAGATCATTTATAAAGTCAGGATCTCCTTCAGCGATGTTATCTCCGTCTGTGTTAGACTCTGTAACTATGGGAGTCTTGTCAATCTCGTCCTTCTCTCGTGAATTTTTTCCGACAGCTGCAGGAAGAGTGGGATTAGCTGACGTGTCAAGCTTTTTAGCTATAAACCCTGTCTCCGAATCTATTGTGAGAGCCTCAGATGTGGTATAGATTGTATCAGCATCTCTAACTGTTTCATTTTTTGTTAGAGCCTTAAGAAGAACACTTCTTCCGGCAACTATGTCAATTGCTCCCCTTCCCTGCAAATCTGGATCTCCTGCAACCTTGACAGGGATTGTGGTTGCTGCGGCGTCGGAAGCGGAATTTCTTCCCCTTTCCTCTCCCAGGCATATCAACGTATTATTTGACCCCTGAAGCGTGAAATCAGGAGATCTCTTGCTGAATCTTGGAACTGGTTCAGATGTAAATTGTGTCTGGTATGCATTCGAGTTATCAACTATATATTCAAAAGCACTTATACCCTCTATGTCCGGAATTAAGTTGTTTGCTTTTACTCTGCCGCCTCCAAGAGGAAATCCCATAGGGTTATAGGACTCATCTATGTCGTTTCCCTCAAACGCTATGATGCTGCTAGTCTCAGGAGACTCAGTTTTTCTAAGAGAGAGAGTCTCTCTGGGTGTGTGGGTGTAATTTATATCATCCACCTCTATAGATGAAGACTTTCTAGTCATCCAATACCCTATGCCTTCAGGGGTTCCTGCATTCTCATAGATTACCCATACCTCCTCTCCTGGCTTGACTGGAAGAGAGAGGTGAGGAGAGAAAAACGGAAAAAATATCTCATACTGTTTTGTTCCGCCTGTCGCCCCGTATGGAAACCTATCATTTGTTCTTATGCCTATGATAGAGTTTCTTGGCATTCTCGAAACATAGCTAGGATTTGTAACCTTGTTGACGCCGCGTTCAAGTGATTGAGAATATGTGATGTCTGGATCATTGACTGGGTTTAAAGCGAGGTCTTCGACAGGATTAGATATGAAATCAACCACGGCCACAGAATAAAAGATTCTGCTTTCATGGCGTCGACGATCTTTCCTGCCTTGGCCAGATAACTCTGATCCCATTCCGGCTGTGCCTTGCTGACTGTCAAATGCACTGATGTTTACCTTTTTCACCATTTGTCACACATCACTTATTCTGTTAAATATATCATTTGCATCTACAGGCCTATCATCCTCTTTTGCAATTAGTTCAGCTAGTCTAAGAATTTGATCATTTGACTTCGCCATTCTCTCAAGATATTTGGACATGATGGGACCAAACATTGTGTGATTTGATGCATTTCCCCGTGACTGTACGAGTAGATCAGTGAATAGCACACCTGCGTTTTCTCTATCATTCAATGCATTCTCATAAACCTCCTTCCACAGAAGCTTCTTCTTATCCTCTGTGCTCTCAAGAGAATCTAATAGGTCAGCAAATTTTTCAATTTTTAAATCTTTCTTTTTAACATCATCCATCGCATCTTCTATAGTCTTAGACATTCTAAACTCCAAAAAATATGTCAAACCTGTCATCTTTAACTAGGTCTCTATAGTGTTTTCTAATTGTTGACATTGCTATAGATAGCTGTTTTGGACTCAGGTTTGATAAATCTCTCATGTAGACAAACACTGCGCGCTTATTTAGAAGATCAATCTCATCAATTTTATTAAAGAGAGTTATGATAGCATCCATGCACGCTATCTCATTATCACTGTTCAGTCTAGATTTAATCTCTTCCATCAGAGAAAATAAGCTCTCCATTGACTCAATCTTGTGTATCTTTAGCTCTTGCATTGCTCCAACAGAGAATGTCTCAAAATATTCACTTTTAGTATCTATCGCGTTGTCAGTATCGTCTATGCTAATGTGACGTTTTCTATTTTTAGCTGTCTTTTTACTCTGTATTATAAGCCAGTTTTTAGCAACAACATTAAAATATGAAAATGCCTTGGTTCCCCTGGTTGGATCAAATTTTCCAAGAGTCTCATATAAAAAAGAGATACAGTCGCTCTTGAGAACCTCGTATGAGTATTCACTCGTCTTTGAAAACCCATAGATAAATATCAAATTTTCAGCAAGCTTATCAAATGCAGGAAGTATATCATTAACATAGATCTGATGGCGCTGTGAGTCGGTTGTAGATCCTTGATATTTTACTATTGCTGCATGCGTATTCTTATCAAAGTAGGGTTTCGTCGATGACTTCTTCCGTCGACGTCGGGCTATCTTTTTAATTGCCATCTTTTGCCTCGCTAGTCTCATCGCTCTGCTCTATCTCGACAAGAACGTTTGCGACATATAAAACTGACTCTCTAGCATCTATAAGCTCTGAGATGACCTGTCTCACCTCAGTAGAATCAAAAAATAAGGGTGTTTCAGCGATCTCACTAATATTTTTATATTTTGAATCTAGAATGTCTAAAGATCGCTCAAGAGCATCTTGCACTCTTAGTATTATAATGCCGTGTTTAAAATTAAAGTATACTGATATAGATAAGAAGCACACAAGAGATATGCATGCTGTAGAAAGCAGTATCACTGATGTATTCATCTATTTAATCATCCTGTCTAGTGCTTCATCATACTGTAACATTATTGCAGATGAGTTAAATTTTGATCTCACTCTACTTGACAAATCTTTTGCCCACTTGGTGGGAATGTGTGGTTTATTTCTTAATTTTATAATCTTTTTCTTAAAATCTTCTTCAGACGGAGAGGCCCACTTCATTTCTGGCAAAAATATCCTACCATCAGCTTTATCATCGGGAATTTCTGATAGCGTATAATTGATTGGAATAAATTTTCCAAGATTTAAAAAGTCAAGGTGGGCCGACCAATTTGTTGCCATAACTGGTAGCTCGCAGGCTGCAGCCTCAAGCAACGGGAGTCCAAATCCCTCACCTCGTGTCAAACTAAGGAAACACTTCACGTCATCTCTCTTGTATAGCCCTGATATTTCAGCTTGTGACAAATTTCCATGTAATAGATGAATCTTTGGATACTTGCCTTTTCTGACCTCACCCAGTACCTGTCTAATCTTATTCACACACAGCTGTCTATCTATGTGAGTTCCCTTTCCATGATTTGTCTTGAGAATCAATCCAACATCTGGATCATCTGAAAAAGCCTCACAAAACCACTTTAGAGTAAAAAAAAGATTTTTTCTATCAGTCATCGGATTATTTCCAGTAAATTGTGCTATTGTTAAGAAATTAAATTTTGTTGAAAGATTAACTTCAAGAGATTTAATCTCATCTCTATCTATCTCTTCAAAATACCACTCTGGAATGACAATTAACTCTGTCTTTACCTCACCAGTTCTTAATATTATATTTTTAACGTGATTTGAAGGAACTATTACCAGATCCATTCTATTTGCAGCAGCTATCCACTCAGGATTGCATCTGTCTGTCTCAATAAATGCAGATACACCAACATTTTTCTTTGCTAGTGTTGGATCCCACTCGTCAGGAAGCTGGACCTGGAATGATATATCAGCTTTTTCATTCTGGTTTGTCGAAGTTAAGACTATTCGACTTATAACAGGGTCATCAGAATTTATCATCCAGGTTGTATTTCCCCACTGGACAATTTGAGAGAATAATACGACATCTTTTCGCTGATCGAGCCATTTAAATATTTGTCTAGAGTGAACCCCGTATCCACTAATTGATAGAAGCGGCGCTCTAATGATAACGTTCATTGATAAATCCTAAATCCCTAATAGGTTTTAATCTCCCAGCGCTTATAATCATTTTTCCAATTATTATAAAGGCCTGTTAAAGAATTATGCCACATATCTATTGTTTTATCATATGAAAACTCAGACATGGCATACTGCCTAGCTTTTTCTCCTAGCCTATCTCTATCTTCTTGAGACATCTCATATAGTTTGAATATTGAACTTGCAATTGTATCATTGCCTGTGTAATCCTCATAAATGTAAGGTACCTGCTGTGATCCTACAAGTGTTCTACACTCTACATCAACTGCAATTCCATTCTCAGATCCGTCTCTATGATCTACAACCTGCCGTGATAATCCGCCGGTTTTCACAGCCATTATCGGTTTTCCAGCACACATTGACTCCAGCGTTGGCAGACCAAAACCTTCTGCATAGCTTATGTTAAAACAAAAATCTGAGATGTTGTAGAGCACATTCATTTTATCAAACTCTAGCCGACTATTAGAAAAAATGACATTGTTATTGATTCCAAGATATTCTGATGTGATTACAAGATTCGGACCCTCCTGGTCATAGGGGTCAGTATGCATTATAAGTATGCTGTCTCTTTTTCCATATTTTTCATCAGTTTTATCTAAAAATTCTTTCCACACCTGTAAGACATCATTGGGTCTTTTTCTCTTGGCATTTCTATTAACCCATATTCCAACAAAGCAATCTTTCTTGTCATGCCCTAGCATGTTTATCTTATGACTTTTTATATCTTGCTTGTTCATTGGAAAAAATAGATTATCTGGGATTGCGTGAGGTATAAAATTAGTCTTTTCAGGATGCCTCTCACTTACCATCTCATACGTAAGATATGAGTGACAATTTATTACATCTGTAGACCTATAAAGCACATCATTAAATTGAGGATATGGATAATTATCCCAAACGTGCCACCAGATTATCGGACAAACCTGATGAATTTCATCTTCCATTTCAAATAGCCATATGAAGAATCTGGGATCTGTGAAAATCAAAAGTATATCTGGCTTTTCTGTCGCCAGTGTTATTCTAATAAGATCTTTATCACCAAAACCATCTATGGGTTTAATTATAAAATCTTCATTGACGACAGCCGTATTGTAGTCTGTATGCTTTAGCGCTGCACCGAACTGTCTAAACGTCCACTCACCAGGATATCTCTCTAGCAATCCGTTAATAAGATGTCTCGTTTGTGTCCCAACACCTGATGTTGAAAGCGCGTGATCAGATATGACTAGTATCTTTTTTTTACCCATTCAAGCCTCTGTGCTATGATAATCACATATTACAGATTGATCTTGTTCAAGTAAATTACGTGCAATATTCTGTATCTTTAAATTGACAGTATCTACAAGAATCTCTATTTTTAAGAAACATTCCCCTTCTCACAGAAGCTATCATGTTGTTCATTATCTTTGTTGCAGCTGCTAAGGCCTTAGGCCCTACAGATACTGTTACAAGCTCACAGACACTGCCTGGTTTACCCCCGCGCTTCAACAGTATAAAACCACATCTTATGTCCTTAAGTTCAACAGAGTGCTTCCTAGACCAAAAGTGCTTGTATAGTATAAGCTGCGAGGTCATTAAGATATCTTGTTTCTTTGATCTTCTCCACCCGTATGACTGGGCTGTCTTCCAGTCGATAATCCAGTATTTATGACTGTCACCTTTCTTATTAGGGACTTTTATAACTCCATCTATATATCCCTTAAAGTTTAAATCCTTATTTTCAATAGGCTCGTATAGCATCTCTTCAGCTGCAACATATTCCCACCCTGGAAATGTCTCATCTAGAAACTTAGGAATCTCTCCCCACATATTTTCAGCCCACTGGCACCACGTCTCAACAGGTGCGTATTTATACCATCCAGGCTGATTTTTTACCCAATTAGGATCTTCAAAACCATGCTTGTCCCAAGCATCTGTGATATTTTTTAAAAGCTTATAAGAGTCAAGATCTTTTTTCTCTAAAAGCGTCTCACATCCTTCATGAACTGCAGTTCCAAAGTCTAGATATGGTGAAGGTTCAAATGTATCAATCTTTTCAATGTGAGAAAGCTTGTGTCGGTAAGAACACTCTTTCCAGCATTTAATTTCTGAAAACGATACATGCTCTTTGTTTGTAGGAAATTTCATATATCAATTATATTGTATAATTGTAGAAAGTATCATACAAATCATCAATCTTCAGAAACTGCTCTTCCTTTCATCTCGAGCCAGTCTTTATTAGATCTATACAATATATTAGATGTATTCACCTGCTGTAGAAATTCTGACGATATGTCACTTTGAATAGAAACATAAATCATAGCAGATAAATCCTTGGGGAAACAATGTCCTCCAAACCCTCTGTCTCCGTCTGGGCCTGGCACGGCTAAATGACTATTCCCGATTCTGTCATCGTAAAGCGCATATTCACACACCTTGTCATAATCGATATTTGAGATTTTACAAATATCATACATTTGATTTGCAAAAGTTACCTTTGTTGCAAGAAAACAGTTAGTAAAATACTTTATCATCTCAGCAGTCTTGGTTCCAGTCTTTATAATTGGAACAGTTGGAAATGCCTTTCTAAACATCTGCTTAACCTTTCCTGTTGCAGGTCTAGGCCCTCCAATTATAATTCTTGTCTGATTTTTAAAATCTTCAAATGAATTCGCCTCAGTTAAAAACTCCGGACTAAAGCATAGAGGAAGAGATATATCGTGACTAAGTGTCTCAGTTGTAAGAGGCGGTATTGTAGATTTGATAACTATAATTGGCTTATTTTTATTTATCTTACACTCATTATCAATTTTTTCAATTGCACTCTTTAAAATTCTAATGTCACACTCTCCAGACCTCTTCATCGGTGTAGGCAAGCAAACAAATATAATATCTGAATCCTTACACACATCACCGTGAGTGCTGTTGCACTTACTAGTGTCTATATCATAAGTGAAGATTTCATAAAAATTTATCAATCCTTCTCTTATTGCAGAGCCTACAAATCCCTGTCCTATTATTCCAATTTTAAAACTATTTTTGCTCATATATAAAAATTCCTTCCTTTGTATTAGATTCATATTCAGCTACTTTTTTAATATACTTACCATAAGCTGTGCCAGATAATATATCTGCCTGTGCTAATAATTCATCACTATTAATATACCCCATATAATATGCTATCTCTTCAAGACATGCGATGTTTAAGCCCTGTCTATTCTCAATCATTCTAACAAATGAAGATGCTGAAAATAAATCTTCTGCATTTCCTGTATCAAACCAGGTATATCCTCTTCCCATAGTTGTTATGGATAAAGCTTCTTTCTTTAAAAACTCTTGATTTACAGAAGTTATCTCAAGCTCACCTCTTACAGATCTACCTATTGAGTTTGCTACTTCAACAACTGAATTGTCATACATATAGATCCCTATGACAGCCCAATTAGACTTTGGACAGTCAGGCTTCTCTTCTATTCCTACAAGCTTTTCATTAATAATCTCAGCAACACCATATTTCTCTGGCTCTTTGACATTATACCCGAAAACAACTCCGCCGCCTTCAGATTCAACTTTTTTCCTTGCGCTTGATAAAAGTTCAGGCAATCCATGACCATAAAATAAATTATCACCAAGAACCAAGCACACGCAGTCATCTCCAATAAACTCTTCTCCGATTTGAAATGATTGTGCTATTCCGTCTGGAGCATGTTGTATTTCATATCTTATTGATATTCCAAACTTAGATCCATCTCCTAGCAAGTTTCTATATAGTGGTAAAAATTCCTTTGAACATATTATTAAGATTTCAGTGATTCCAGATAGCATTAAAGCTGATAAGGGATAGTATACCATAGGTTTGTTATATACTGGCAGCAAAGCCTTTGACGACGAATGAGTTATGGGAAATAAACGAGATCCAGTTCCTGCAGCGAGAATTATTCCTTTCATTTTAAAACTCTTGTATTTCTAAAAAATTGCTTTAGATATACTCTTGACAATATTTTTGATAATCCCGCAAGATCATTTCCAAAAAGATTTGCGTAGCTTTTAATCATTGACTCTTGTTCGTCACTAAGCTTAAATGAAAACAAAACGGGGCTTTTATATTTCAATTTATTAGAATTAAAATTTTTATCAACATCTTCAGAAAGCTTTAAAATATCACTATTGACATCATAATAAAATTCGTGTGTATATTCTTTATATGACATATCGAAAATATTTGATATTCTTAGCTTTTTAAATTCTATAATCTCTGAAGAAAGATCAATTATTCCAGCATCAACATCTTTTATTTCTGACAAAACATCTTTTATTGCTATTAATCCTATTTCACAGACTGATTCAAAATATTCTGTTAGTGATAAAGCTTTGTACTTTGCAAGCAAGTTATTTCCATAGTGCCCAGAGATATACTTTTTAATATTTTCCTTTTTGCTTGTAAAATGATCAAGATCAATCTTTTCAGCCCACAGTTCATTAGTTGACTCATTGATATATTGATCTACAAGATGATTAAACTTTTTAACTTCTACGTTGTTGTAAATTTTTTCAATCCAGGAGAAAGGTGACAATCCAACATTTTCTAGAACTTTTACTATCTCTTCAAATATCCCTTCATTATAAAAAATATTAATAATCAAATTCATTTTTCTACAATCTAGATAATCTTGAAAACTTAAAGTTGAATTTTGAATGGCTATCTCTTCTATCTCTGCTGAGACGATTTCTTCTCCGAGCACGTTAAAATGTCCAAAGCATCTCGGAAGAACTCTAAATTTAGTTTTCAATCCAAATCTTTCTCTAGATTCAGCTACATTCATTTCTGTGCCAGGAAGCATCATTAATTGATACATCACGATAGTGTTAAACCTACTATCAACTAATTTTCGCAATGTTTCAAAATGCTTCTCCTTAGAGTCTGTAGGTAGCCCTAATATCACCTCTGAGGTTACGTTTGAATTTACGCCCTGTGCTTGCTTTGCTACATCTAGAAGCTTATCTGTAGATATATTCTTTCTCTTTATACTTTCTAAGACTTCATCATCAAGACTCTGTACTGATCCATTTACTCTAATTGCACCATTTACTAGCCTTGCAGCTTCTAGAACCCTATCTTTATTATTTTTACCAGTTGTAACATTAATAAATTTTGGATATCCGTATCTATCTTGCATTTTTCCTATAAATGAGCATGTATCAATATCTTCTTTAAACATTCCAAAATTTGAATCAGATATATAAAGATCATATCTCTTTTTGTCATCAGGAAAATCATTGATTTTTTTTGAAATATATTCTATCTCTGAGTTGACGACATCTTGTGATTTCTTCCTGACCTTTGTCCAATATGACTGGCCCTCTGTGCAAAATGTACATGTAAATGGACAGCCTCTATTGGTTTGAATGATTGGCAATAATCCACCTCCAAAAAACTTGTCAAGCATTCCGCTCGAATAAGGTGATGTCATTTTTGTAAGATTTGATATTCTAGCAACGTTTTTTGAAATAAAAATATTATCATTTTTGTCAATAAAAGCAGTATTTATTAACTCACTAGACCTTTCTTGAATCTTAGAAGACTTATCTTCATGACACATAGTCTCACTTATAATGTCAATAATTTTTATCCAGCCCTCTTCACCCTCTTTGTAGATATAAAAATCTATCTGTCTATTTTCTTTTAAGAATTTTTCTTGATTGGCGGTGTCAACAGGAAAATTGGGTCCTCCCATAACTATTGGAATGTCGTGATATTTTTCTCTTATCGATTTTGCAAAATTTAGACCAAGATTGCAATTCCATATATAATTTGAAAAACCTATTAAATCAGGCTTTTCA